>Ga0172366_10002263_pt1 | contig 15047 bp, 10 predicted proteins | sample LakKivSesite69cm_FD_114533 | JGI IMG/M metagenome (GOLD analysis project Ga0172366, IMG submission 114533) | Sediment microbial communities from Lake Kivu, Rwanda - Sediment site 69cm | ecosystem: Environmental > Aquatic > Freshwater > Lake > Sediment | place: Rwanda: Western Province, Lake... | reverse complement strand
GAATGAAAAGTACCGGCAAAGGGGAGTAATTGGTAATTAGTAATTAGTAATTTGGAATTAGAGGAGAGTATTTTTTGGATTCTTTCTCGCATTTCACCAGCAGCTTTATTGGTAAAGGTTAGAAGTAAAACATTTTCTGGTAAGATTTTTTTCTCTAAAATTATCCAAGCGGCTCGGTAAGTTAAGGCCCGAGTTTTACCAGAGCCAGCACCAGCCAAAATAAGAAGAGGGCCTTTGTCATAGGTGGCCGCGGCTTGTTGGGCTTCATTTAAATCTGATAGAATATCACTCATGTTAGATAATTTTAATAAAAAAGAAGGAGAAGAGAAAGAAGAAAAGGGAGAACAAAGAGACAAAAGGGCCAAAGGGGTCAAGTGGATCAAGTGGGGGATTTTTTTATTGGCTGCTGCTCTAATTTTTTTAGCGGTGAGAAATTGGGCTAATTTACCTAAAGTTAAGGAGGATAATGGTCGAGTGAATTTGGTTTTTTTAGGGATAGGTGGAAATGATCAAAAGCCAGCGGATTTAACCGATACAATTTTTTTTCTCTCATTTAACAAAAAAAATGGAAAAACCCTTATTCTCTCAATACCTCGCGATATTTGGCTTACTTCCCTTCAAGCTAAGATTAATACCGCTTACCATTATGGTGGCTTTTCCTTGGTTAAATCCTCGGTTCAGGAGATTTTAGGGCAACCAGTTCATTATTTGGCTGTTTTAGATTTTGAAGGTTTCAAAAAAGTTGTTGATTTTTTAGGCGGAGTTGAAATTTATGTGAGAACAGCTTTTGATGATTATAAATATCCAATTCCCGGAAAAGAAAATGATAATTGTGGTGGGGATAAAGAATTTAAGTGCCGATATGAACATCTTTATTTTGATAAGGGCTGGGAAAAGATGAATGGTGAAAGAGCATTAAAATATGTTAGATCAAGGAATGCTGAGGGAGAAGAAGGAACTGACTTAGCCAGAAATTTGAGACAACAAAACTTTTTGCTGGCCCTAAAAGATAAGGTTCTTTCTCCGAAAGTTTACCTAAATCCCCAAAAAATCTTTGGCTTAGTAAGACTTTTTCCTTCATTACTAAAAACAGATTTAAAACAAGAGGAATATTTTACTTTCCTTTTAAGCTTTTTGAAATTTGACACGAAAAAGATAGAGATGAAGGTTTTAAATGGAAATAATGAGGAAGAATTTCTTTTATACCACCCTCAAAAGCATTCATCTGGACAATGGGTATTATTACCAATTGATGATAATTGGGGAAAAGCAAAAGATTTTATTAAACAAAATCTACCTTAGGTATTCACTGGTTCAATAATCTGAACTATAAATCGATCTGAAATATCTTAGTTGTCTCTTGTTGGAAGACAATTTTTCCAATTTTACTAAATTTATTTTCTTCAAGGTTAGGATATTTTTCTTTTTCCATTTTTCCAAGGATGACAAATTTTACAGAATATTTAGAAAGCAAATCTTTGGCAATTTGCGGGTCATTTGTTTCGTAAATTTGCTGGACTTCTCCACTTCTTTTTCCTGGCTCATCAAACGAGCCTCGCCAAAGCCATTCGTGAACTAACCATCCTTCAATCGTGGGCAAACCAGTAGCCATAGAAATTCTTTCGTAATCAGTATAACTGTCACCAACTGCCTCAAGAATTACTGGTTGACCAGAAACATTTTTATTAAGCCATAAAATTGCCTGGTAGTCGTCTGGGTAAAGCCTTTGAATAAAATTAAGACCATAAAGACCCTTGTAGTTTTTGGAATCAAGGTTGCCATAGTAGCCGGGAATGGAGTAAATGGGATAGATCATTAACAAAGTAAATAGTAAATAGTAAATAGTAAGAAGAAGAGTCTTCAGGGGGGTTTTTGATAAAGAAAGTTTTAGGCGAATTAAAATGTAACCCATTAGAATTGAAAACATCATAAATGACTGATAGGTGAGCTTGAACATGGTATTAGCTCGATGGTAAGAAGGAATATAAATATCTTTAACATAAATAATCTCTGGGATTATGATGAGAATGGTGGAAGTAACCAGAAGAATGAGAATGAAGAGATCGGAAGTTAGTGGTTGGTGGCTGGTGGTTAATGATTGGCGGTTAGTGGGGGATTTTATCTCTGTTTCAACGCCAAGTGTTTTCGACAACCATCTTACTAAAGATTCCTTTTTGAATCCGGTTTTAATTTTATCTTTAAAAAGAAAAATTATAAAAGTTATCCCAAAAAACCAAGGCGCTCCCCAAAGAACCAGAAGCTGGTGAGGTAAGGTGTGTTTCCAAACCAAGCCGATTCCCTTTGAAATCTGATTAAAGTTCAGGTAAAAAGGAAGAATTAGAGGAATTGTTCCTAAGATAAAAATAATTCCGTAAAAAACAGAGATTACTACAGTTTTCCTGATATCTTTATGACGAGGATAAAAACCAAACAACAAAGTCAATCCCAAAACCATCAAATATATTGGAAAATCCCATTGGTTGGTCATAAAGATAATCGCGAGAAGAAATGGGAGAGGGAAGGTAAAAGGTAAAAGATAGAACAAAGAAGCCTGTTTCTCTTTAAGTTTAGTGAATAGAACAAAAGAAAGGGCTAAGAAAGTTAAAACAAAGGGTATATCAGAAACATGGCCGTGGAGATCGGCCACCACAAATGAATAAGAAGGGAACTCATGAATGGTTTTATCTTCAACATCCGGGCAATAGCCTATATAGCGAGTAGCATCAGGATACCAGTAAGAGAGGCCCCCATTACAATAAGGTTTTTTAAGAATTTTCATTTTAAAGTTGTAGTAGGCTGGGTGGAGATTCGCTCCGAGGCAGATAAGAAAAGCGGAAATGAGGCCGGCGGTGATTATGTGTCTTAAGACTAATGACTGACGACTGATGGTTGATTCCTTGGTTTTTTGCCAAAAGTAAACTAAATTTCCCGCTAAGGAAAAGGTCAAGGAAAAACAGAAAGCAAAAAGAGTAGCCATCATTAAGTTATAGGTGATGGCTGAAGGAATGCTGGTAAGTTTTGTTAAAAAAGCGGTTACATAATGACCATAGTAATAGTAATTGATATAGCCTCCAGCAAACCACATATCAGCCGGAGGAAAAAATTTGCTTCTTAAAATAGAATTAACAAATCCGTAATCCATAAACTTTTCTAAACCTTGAATATCTGGTTGAAAACCGCGGACATAGGACCAGAAAACAAGGGCGGAAAAGAAGAGAAGCTCTTCAAAGAAAAAAATTGTTAGTTGCTGATTGTTGATTGTTGACCTCTTTAAATTAGTAAGTTTATCTTTGTTGCCTAACCACATGTTTAAAAGAATGCCAAAAATTAGTATTAACCAGACAGATTCTTGGTAAAATGGAAGAATTTTTAATGAGGCCAAAAGCCAAACTAAATAAGAAGTGAAAAGAATACCTAAAACCTTGGAAAATAAATAACCATGGTCAAAAAAATTAGCAAAAATTTTTTTAGTTAGGGGCAAGAAAACTAAACCGATGCCAAAAAGATAAAGCCACCACTGAAAAGTGGTTAGTAGGTCTGAAAGCATAAGGATATTTTAAAAATTAGTTGAGATTGTTTCAAGAGGCTGGTATATTTATGACAGTTTTTTAAAAGTTTATGGTTGTAGTTAATAGTCGTAGCTGCCGGTTTGGTTATTAGTCTTGGTCTTTGGTTAAAATTACTAATGACTAAAAACTTAAGACTAAACTGGTTGCCAAGACCAAAAACTTGTGACTAAGACAAGAAAATTTAAGATCGCTTTAGATTTAGATGGGGTAATCATCGATAAACCGCCATTAATACCTAAAAAACTAATAGAGTGGCTTTTTAAAGGGGGGAGAAAAGATGGGTTGTTTTATCGTTTTCCTGCGAGTAAGTTTGAACAGGCGATAAGAAAGATTTCTCATTTTTACTTATTTCGCCCACCAATTAGAGAGAGCTTTGCTTTTATTAAAGAGATATCCGCAAGTAAAGACTTTGATCTTTTTATTGTTTCTGGAAGATATTCTTTTTTAAAAAAAGAAACAGAGAATTGGCTAAAGATTAAAAACATTAATAGTTTTTTCAAAAAGATATATTTAAATTTAAACAATAAACAACCCCATTTGTTTAAGGAAGAGGTGCTTAAAAAGTTGAAGCCTGATATTTTTATTGATGATGATAATTTATTGGCGGATTATTTAGCCCAAAAACTGGAAGGGATTAAAGTATACTGTTGCATAAACGGGAGTGAAAAGTGTTTAAAAGCAGAGCCAATTAGTTCTATTAAAGAGATTCCTCTTTTTAAATGAAGATTCTTTTCGTTTTGACCTATTATCGTCCCCATTGGACTGGTTTGACCCAATACGCCGCGAGGTTAGCCGAAGGGCTGGCAATAAGGGGTCATCAAGTGGAAGTTTTATGTAGCCAGCATGATAAAAAACTTCCCTTAAACGAGGAAATTGGTCAGGTAAAAGTTTTTCGTCTTCCCTTTCTTTTTAAGTTCTTACGCAGCGTGATTATGCCAAATTTTCCGCTTAAACTGTGGGAGAGGGTGAAAGAAAATGAGGTAATAGTGGTTTATTTACCTTTACAGGAAGCAATTTTAGTGGCTCTTGTTTGTAAAATCTTAAGAAAGAAATTATTTTTAGTTCATAATGGTGATTTGGTTTTACCAGAAAAGGGAGGACTTTTTAATAGACTCATTGAAAAGATTTATTATTTCACTACCTCTTCCTCTATTTGTTTAAGTGATGGTATTGTGGTGCAAACAGAAGATTATTCTAAAAATTCAAAGCTTTTATTAAAGTATAAAGAAAAGTGGAGAATTATTTTACCTTTATATGAGATATCAGAAATTACTACTAAAGAGGTGGCCGATTTTTTAAGAAACCATAAATTGGAAAACAAAAACTTAATCGGATTTTCAGGCCGATTGGTAGAAGAAAAAGGGGTGGATTATCTTTTGCAAGCGATCCCTCTGGTAACTAAAAAATTACCAAACTCCCACTTTGTTTTTGCTGGTGAGCCAAAAATAAAATATGAAAGATTTTGGGAAAAAATTCAGCCCTTAATTAACCAGAATAAGGAAAAAATAACTTTATTAGGCGTTTTAAAAGATCCAAAGGAAATGTTTTCTTTTTATAAATCTTTAGCGGTTTATGTTCAACCCTCAAGGACTGATTGTTTTCCTTCTTCTTTAGTTGAAGCCTTATTAAGTGAAACTCCCTGTGTTTGCACCAATATTCCAGGAGCAAGATGGTCAGTTTCTCAAACCGGTATGGGTGAAGTTGTTAAGCCAAAAAATCCAGAAGCGTTGGTTGAGGGGATTATTAAAGTGCTAAAAAATAGGGAGAAATATTTAGTTAATTTTCCAAAGGTAAAAAAAATTTTTGATTATCAAAAGACCCTTGGGAACTATGAAAGATTGTTTGAAAAAGGTTAACCGGATTTTGGAATCCGAGGCAGACCCCGCTTTTGCCAGAAGAGCGAAGATTATTTTTGAGAATCTTGAATTATCAGGTAAAGAAAAAGTTTTGGAAGTTGGCTGTGGTCGAGGGTTTTATGTCAAGACCTTGAAGGAGGTATGGCCAGGGTTGCAAGTGACAGGAGTCGATTTAAATCCAAAATATCTCGAACAAGCGAAAGAGTTTAAGGGTGATTTAAGGGTGGAGTTAAGGGTGGCAGACGCGACGGATTTGCCGTTTGCCGATGATACTTTTGACCGGATTATTGCTTCCGAGGTTTTAGAACATATTCCTAATGATGAGAAAGCAATTTCTGAGATATTTCGTGTTTTAAAACCAGGTGGAATTGTAATGATAACTGTTCCAAACAAAAATTATCCTTTTTGCTGGGACCCGGCAAACTGGGTGTTAGAAAGAACTTTTCATTGGCATCTCCCCTCCAATATTTGGTGGCTGGCTGGCATTTGGGCAGACCACGAGCGGCTTTATGACGAGAGGGAACTGAGAAGTAAGATGGAGAAGGCGGGATTTGGAGTCGAGAAAGTTTGGCATGTCACCCACTACTGTCTCCCTTTTTCTCATTTTTTATTTTATGGAATAGGGAAGAATTTGGTAGAAAAAGGAATGTTGCCTGAAATAAATAGATTTTCTGGCCAGAAAACAAGCTCCTTTTTAAAAAAGATGTTACTTTGGCCAATAAAGAAAGTAGATAGCTTGAATCGTACAACTCAAAATAGCAAATCATCGATGAATATTATTATGTTAGTCAAAAAATTGTGAGTTTATTAAAAAAAATTAGGCGAGAAATCAAATCAAACCCCAAAAAACTTTTCTTATTTTTCTTTCTTTTAATATTTTGGGCTTATTTTAGGGAAGGTGGGGAAACGACCATAAGTTTTCAGTTTAAAAAAAATAATAATGATATAGAAATTTATATTGATAGGGCGAGGTTATATAGTATTTCTTTGCCCGAAAACGAAAAAGTTCAATTAACTTCTTCATTTTTTCCTACATTCGTTACTGAAAAACAGATTAAACAGAAAGTTAAATATTATTTCATTTTAGAAGGGACTGATCTATCAAGAAGCCAAAAAGAGTTTTCGTCTATGTTCCTTAAAGACTTAAGGGGAAAAATATTGGGGGTGAAAATTAACAATTTGGAACAATGCGGAGTTCATTTAGAAAATGAAAATGGGGGAAAATTGAGTGTCTATCTAAGGCCATTGCGAGAGAATGATTGGTCAGTAGCTAAGACAGAAAATGGCAAAGAAAAGTTTTTACTTGTTGATAATCATATACTTTTAGATTGGTGGCAACAGTTAAGAAAGATTTTTTCAATTTTAGTTTTACCTTTTCCTTTTCTGGCAATGATGGCTTTACTAAGTCCTCTAATCAAAATAGAGAAGACAAATCGCTATGCAATTTTGAAAAAGGAGTTAAGGAAATACAAAATTATGGTTTTAATTTTATTTGGCCTTTTCCTTGGAGGATCATTTTTCTGGCTTTATTACCTAAATCAACATTACCTTGAAGGAATTCCTCATGTTGGCGACGCTGTTTCTTATTTAATGCAGGCAAAATTTATGGCTGAAGGAAAAGTCTGCGGCATCCCAAAAATCAAACCGGAACTATTGGTCTTCTTTAAGGATTGGGGAGCGACTTTTTTTAAGAATGGACGATGGTGTGGTTTTTATCCATATGGACATCCTTTAATGTTGGCAGTTGGCATTTTATTGGGAAATCCAGGAGTAATTCCTCCCTTATTAGCAAGTTTTTCTTTATTGTTTATGTATTTAATTGGAAAAAAAATTGCTAATTTTACGGTTGGGGTGATTTCAGGGCTGATTATGTTTTCCTCTCCTTTCTTTCAAATGAATGCCGCTTCTTTTATGTCACATAATTCTGCCGTTTTTTTTGAAACAGCCGGATTATATTTTTTGATTCAGGCAGTTGACCAAGCCAAGAGGCGATTCTTCATTTTGAGTAGCTTATTTTTTGGATTGCTTTTTAATAATCGCCCACTAACTGTTTTAGGAATTGTTTTTCCGATTGGATTTTTCTTGCTTGTTAAAAGGGTTAAATTTAAAGATTTTTCTGCTTTTGTTTCTTCAGGAATTGTTTTTTGTTTAACTTATTTCATCTATAATTTTTGGACAAACGGCAATTGGGTAAATACTCATTACCTTCAAATGAATTCTGGTTCATTTATCCAAGGAAGATTCTTTATTATTAATTATCTTTTAGTTTTTCAAACATATCTTCTAACGTTTTTAAAAGTTTTCCATGGCTGGCCTTACTTAATTACCTTGTTTTTATTTTTTCTTCCCCTTTTGGTGGCAAAAAAGAAAGAGATTTTATTTATTTTTACTTGTGTTTTAGGAATTACCCTTACCTGGTCTTTTTTTGATGGAGGAACATACGCAATAACCTATGGTCCTCGCTATTGGTTGGAGGTTACCCCATTTGTTATTTTTTTGCTGGCTTTCTCTTTTTATTATCTGGCAAATTTATTAGAAAACAAACTTTATAAAGTTATAATTTATTTTTGTTTTTTTGGTTTACTTACTTTCACAAATTTAGGTTGGATTAAAGGTGCTCCAGTTCTTTGGGATAATGTTGGTTTTACACCATCAGATATAAGAGGTTTGAAAACTTTTAATTATACAGATGCCAGATTGATTAAGAAGGCAAAAGAGCTGAAAATAAAAAACGCAGTTATCTTTGTCAAAGATTGTGGTGGTAATTGGTGGTGCTATGGTTCAGTTTTACCGCAAAATAATCCGGAATTAGATTCAGAAATAGTTTGGGCTTTGGATTTGGGAGAGAGAAACAAAGAACTTATGGATTTTTATGAAGGAAGACGGTTTTATTTAGCTGATTACGAAAAGGGCGAGATACTTTCGTATTAAAATTAATTAATTTAGTTTGATAAATGAAAATGGGAGTAAGAAAACTTGCGACTATTGTTACAATACTGTTGGCAGTAATCTTATGGTTGGTATCAATGGTAATTGTTAAAAAAGATACCGATTTTTCTTGTCGTTGGGTTGCTTTAGCTTTTCATTATTCTTCCTTTTTCCCGATTTTAACTACTTTTATTTATGAACAATTGGAGGATAAAAGCTGGAAGGTTGTTTTTAAGAAGGAAAATATTCTTCAGTTTTTGTTCATTTTGTTGCTTGCGGCAATTAGTTATTTTATTTTTCTTGAAAAGTATCCGTTTGTTTCTGTTGGCGATGAATTAAGGGACAATGGGCTGCTTGCTTTACAGATAAATAAAGGAAGGGAAAGAAATATTTTTGGTTATGGTGCCTATAATGGATATGGTTTAGATGTTTCTGTAATTGCTGGCTTTTTCTACCGATTATTTGGAAGTTCTGTTTTAACCTATCGTTTTCCCTCCGCACTTTTAGCAGTGGTTGAGGTGGTGATAATTTACCTTTTAGGGTATTTAATCTTGGGAAAAACGATGGCTTTCTGGTTAGCAGTTTCGTTGATTGCCTTACCCCTACAACTAATGCTCGCCAGAACAGAGTTTTTAGTGTTGTTTAATAGTTTCTTAACGACAGCAACCCTATTTTTATTTTTTTTCTTGGAAGATGAAAAGGTTATTAATTTTGCCATTTTTGGAATTATTTTGGGATTTTCTTTTGGTTTTCATACAGCAGCAAGGGTAGTTGCTTTAATAATTTTAGGAATAGTTATACTATTGGAATTTTTTTCAGTTAGCCGTTTAAATATCAAGAAAAAAGGATTAAATTTATTAATTTTAATACTGTTTTGCTTTATTGGGTTCGGGCCCAGATTATTGTTTACGAAGAAAGACGTTTTTTTTGCCAAAGACCATTTTTACACCCAATTTAATGAACAACAAAATTTTATTGATAAATTTAATAAGTTTGGAGAAAGATATTACCATTCGTTTTTGTCATGGATGGTTGAACCCCTACAAAATCGTACGGTTGATAACCAGCCGATTTTAACCCCCTTTCTTGGTGCCTTTTTTGTTGTCGGATTAGTGACCTCATTGCTTTTTTGGAACAATCTATATTTAAAGATTATATCCTTTCTCGCGTTGGCCTTGCCTTTCTCAAATAGCGCCTTAACTGATACTTTAAATCAGGGTCACCGATTGTCGGTGTTATTGCCAATAGGGGCGGTGTTGGTAGCGGTAGGTATTATCGTGTTTCAACAAAGGATGACACAAAAGATTATTAGAAATATATTTAGTTTCTTTGTTTTAGTTTATTTACTATCTCAAATATTTTTCTTTTTTTACCACCAGCCGATTAGTAAATCAGCAGGGCTAAAGGACTATCTATCAATGCATTTAATTTATTTTTTAAAGAATCATCCTGAGTTAGCTAGTAGAAAGATTTGTTTGAGGGTCTCCCCGACGAACTGGCAAAATCTTGACCTTCTGCATTACAAAGAACAATATGCCTATTTTTTCCCAGATCTGGATATTGAGAGATTTGCTGATTCAGGAGTCAATGATGATGAAATATTTATCGGGACAAATGACAACTGTGAGCAACAATATCTCTTTTTACCTGGAGGAGAAAAGGTTCTTTCTTCAGCCAATAATTCATATAATATTTCTTGTGCTGATCAGAAAGCCTTTATTTGTCCATTGGGATATTCTGGAGAAATAAAAATACATTATTGATTAGTTTGCTTTTTATTTCTTGTTTTGATTAATATAAGAGCTATCAGGTGTTTTTAGTTAAGACTTGAAGGTTAAGCAAATCCATGAAAAACGATAATTTAAGAAAAATTATTACCATTTATCTTTTGGTGTTTTTACTATTCTCCTTAATATTCATTTTATTCTTCCATTCGCCACTTTTTTCAAAACAAAAAGTCCTTTTTTATCGCGGAGCAGGTTTGTTGGTGGTTACAACAATCATTACTTTATTAATTGAAATTATTATTTTTAATCGTCGATGGAAATTAAAAACCGAAACCTTAATTGCCGCATTAGTATTGAGTTTTGCCATCCATCTAAGTTTTTTCGTGGTGTTCCCCGTGACTTTTGATCGGTCAATCACGATGTATCTTTTAAATACATTAAAAAGAAAACAAAATTCTGAAATCTGTAAAGGTTTAAACGAGAAAGAGTTAGAAGAACTTTTTATTAAAGAATATGTTAAAGAAAGTCAAGCCGTTAACCGCCGGATAGTTGAGCAGTCGCTTATAGATTTTGTTGAAAGACAGGATGACTGTATTCAGTTAACAGCTAAAGGAGATAAATTCCTAAGAACTTCTGAGGTAATTAAAAAAATCTATGGCATAAGATAGTTAAACTTAACGAAGGGATTTTTGGAAAATCATCACTTTCGGATGGTCATAAACGGTAAACGATTCATCTGCAGAATCATCGTTAAAACAGAACCAATGTTTGTTTCCGAACGGTAGAAAACATGGTCTTGACGTAAATTCAGCTACCTTCTTAAAATTGCCGGTGCCATTAAAAAGTGATTGATAATAAGCAGTGGTTTGAGGATATTTCTCCGGAAGTTTCATTGTTGAGCCATAGGCTCTATTTGAGGTAAGGAAAATATAATCCACCTTTACCAGTTTTTCGTTTATTCTTTTCCATTTTTCTGGGGTGTCGAAATCGTACATAAAAAAGGACTCTGTCTTAAAATTAGGAGGGGGGTAATTCGGCAGACCTAAAGGAAGACCGTCATCCCATTCTTCGAAGCTAACAGTTGAACCAGGAGGGACATTTTCATAAATCCATTTAGAAGCGGTGACCCGAGTAATGGGACGGGAGTAAATAGAAAGAAAAGAAAAGGGGTAGATAATCGTTATAAATATTATAAATATTATAAATTTTATATTCAGTTTAGAAATAAGGATAGCGGATGTTAGAGCAAGAAAGGGATAAATTGGGAGAAAATAGCGCATGGGTTTGGCAAACTGGAGACCCTGATAGGTAAAAAGGAGAAGGATCCAAACTAAAATTAGTGAATTATGAATTATGAACAATGAATCGTGGGATTTTGTAGTTTTATTTTTATTAAGATAGCAAGATAACAGGACAACAATCGTGTAGAAAACTGATAAAATGGCGATGATTCCCAAAGGTAAACCCACTCCCCATAAAACCAGATTTTTTAAGGGAAAAATAATTGGTTTTGTTGAAAGCCATTGAATGGCGGGAGGATAAGTAGTTTTTGGATTATCAAAAGATTTTAATTCCTTTAAGTTTTTAAGAAATTGTGGATTTGGTGTTAGATCCAAGAAATTGGCTGAGGAGAAAGTAGAGGGCTGAAAAAGACGGAAAACAAGGAAAGAAGTAAAGAGAAATATCACTCCCGAAGTGAATATCTTAAGTAACTTAGGTAACTTAAGTGACTTAAGAGGAAAAAATAGGTAGAAAAAACCAAACCCGATAATTGGGAGAAATAAAGCAGCAGAGATTTTGCAGGCGAGAGCAAGGCCGAAGGCCCCGCCTAACAAGGCGGAAGTAATTAGTAATTGGTAATTAGTAATTGGGGGATTAGTGATTAGTAAGATAAGAAAATAAAAAGAGAGGATAATGAAGAAGTTTAGGAAGGTGTCAACAGCGAAAAAATGAGAGAGTTGAATAGGAAGGACCATAATTGAATAAAGAAAGGCGGCCAGTAAGGGAGTAATTTGTAATTTGTAATTTGTAATTTGTAATTTTTTCGAAATGAGGTAGATGAGGAAGACGGTTCCTACATCAAAAAAGGCAGATAGAATTCGGCCAACAAAGTGAATCGTGCCATAGTCATTGTTACCACTAAGAACACCCAGTACTTTCGTTAAATAAAGCGGAAAAGTGCCATAAACAAAAAAGCTATAACCAATGTTATATGGATTCATGGTGGAGACCTTAGGATTAAGATAATTAGATAAACTAGTTGGAATTTTCATTGAGGTTAAGACCATTGTTAAAAACCTTTCGTCAGGATGTAAATGTTGACCTTGGTCCCAATTAAGACCATAAAGACGAAAAAAAGAAGCGATTAAAAGAATAATGAGTAAAGAATTATGAATTATGTTTTTTTTAAATTTTAAAAAGTTTTTCATAATCTGATTTATTATAAGGGATAATTTTTTTGTAAATTCTTATTACTGGGTGATCAAAAACGGTAAAAGTCTCCTCACTTCGCTCGTCGGAGAAAAGTAATTGAGTAATTGAGTAATTGAGTAATTGAGGGAAGGGAGGAAAAGTTTTTATTTCTTTAAAACCCAATTTTCCGGAAAAAAGTAGTTGGTAATATTTGGCGGTTAGAGGATATCTTTTAGGTAATCTGAGCTGATTAACAAAGAGCCTACGGGAAGGGATGAAAATATAATCGCTTTTTTCTAGTTCATTTAGTAACCTTTCAAAAACTTTTGGGTTTTCGTCGAGAGAATAGAAATCGAAAGAGACGGGATTTAAGAAGTAATTAGTAATTAGTAATTGGTAATTGGGGGAAAGAATTGGAATGTCAACAACGTTGGCAGTTTCGGAAAGAACATAAGAACCGGAGGGAATGTTTTGATAAATCCATTCAGAGGCGGTGAGACGGATATCGGGTTTGAAATAAATGGAGGAAAAAAGAAGACCGGGCACGATGGAGACAGCAGTAAACAGTAAGCAGTAAGCAGTAAGCAGTTTTTTGGATTTCGGCAAGAAAATAATTCTGTTTATAAGATAAGCAGCAAAGATAGAAAAAAAAGGGAAAATCGGGGTCATGAATCGAGTCCACTTGGTAAAAAGAAATGCATTGGATAGGAAATAGACTAAAAAGGAAATTAGAGTAATTAGTAATTGGCCATCGCCTTTGGCGGGGTCCCGCCAACCGGCGGGATAATTGGTAATTTGGGGATAATTTTTGTTTTTTTTGATCAGTTGAAGAATGATAAATAGGAAACCTAAAAAACCTAAGATAAAAGTTGGCCAGCCTAAGGCGTAAGGAAAGATTTTTTGAAGTTGAAATAAAATCGGAACGGTATTGATAAATTGACGAGTATAAAAAACTTGACTTTTTCCTTGGGCCACGGAGATTTCATAAAGAAGAGTACCGCGTGATTCTTTATAAGCCAAAACTAAATACGGAGAGAAAACGAGAGTAAGAGATAGGGTTACAGACAGAGCAAAAATAAATTTTAGGACTAACCTTAGTTTTTTCTTAATTCCATTTTGTGTTTTAAGTTGCCATAGGCAGACTAATGTAAATGGAAAGACAAAAATGGCGGCGGAAATTTTAGAACTGAGAGCGATTCCCAAAAAGAAAGCGGTCAAAAAAAATTTTTTTAAGGTTGATTTTTCTAAGATTTTCAAGGAAAGATAAGTAATTATTAAAAAACAAAAAGTCAAAATTGACTCTGTTGTTCCAAAATGGGCAGATTGGATTAAACCGGGGGTAAAAGCAACGGCGGTTGCCGTAAACAGTAAACAGTAAACAGTAAACAGTTTTTTGGAAAATAATTTTTTAGAGATTAGATAGGCGACGTATATGGTGGCGGTGGAGAAAAGGGCGGACCAGAAGCGTAAAGATAGGATCGCTTGAATAAATGTTAGTCGGTCAAGATTTTGTTTTTCAATGATCGAGAAAAAAAATTTTCCAGTGAAATATGCCAAGTATAGAGGAAACTGACCATAGGCGTAGAATTTTGGATCTAAATTACTTGAAGAAAATCGAGTGATGGCATCAGCCATATTGCGCTCATCAGGATGAAAAGGGTAAGGAAGGCCCCAATTTAAGCCGTAAAAACGAAGAAAGGCACTGGCGATTAGGATAATCAGTAGCGTCCAATTGTTCTTTTTCATTTTTTAGAAGATTCTTCGACTTCGCCCCGCACCGTCTGGTGCAGGGCTTCGCTCAGAATGACAATTGCGATTGTCAATTTCATAAGCAACTTTCTTTCCTAATTCTACAGCGTAATTAGTACCTCTGTCCCAAGGATAAATTTGGTGCATGGTGGCGAGATAGACATTTGGGATAGGGGTTTTGATTGATGGAATAAGTTTGGAATAATTGAGGGGAATAATAGGTTGGGCATATTTGTTGGCGAAAAGTGCAAAGTGTAAAGTGCAAAGTTTAAAATTGAGTTTAGGGTTTATTTTTTTTAGAAAAGGGAGGAATTCATTGAAAATTTCTGCCTTTGTCATTTTAAAAAATGGATGATTTTGTGGATAATAGCCACCAACATAGAGAATGTGGTTACCACCATAGTATTTAGGATCAATAAAATTAGTGTGTTCAACTACGGCCACGAAAGGGAAATTTTGTTCATTAATATTTAACCAGTAGGTGTTATCAGTTAAAAATTTTTCTTTTAAAACCAAAACTAAATTTATGGCTCCAATCATTTCTAAACTTTCTAATTGATTGACGTATCTTGGCGATAATTTGTCTTTGGTGATTTTTAAGAAAACAGATATTGGAGTGGTGAAGATTAGTTTATCAAAGTCGCTATAATGATATATATCATTTAAGTTTTTAGCCTCAAAATTGGTTAAAATTTGGCCGTTAGCGGTTTTTATTTTTTTAGCCAAGGAATCAATTAAAATTTGAAATCCGCCTTCAAAGTAACCTAAGCTTGAGCTTCTTTTTTTGATTCTTGCCCAGAACCAAG
>Ga0172366_10002261_pt1 | contig 15049 bp, 13 predicted proteins | sample LakKivSesite69cm_FD_114533 | JGI IMG/M metagenome (GOLD analysis project Ga0172366, IMG submission 114533) | Sediment microbial communities from Lake Kivu, Rwanda - Sediment site 69cm | ecosystem: Environmental > Aquatic > Freshwater > Lake > Sediment | place: Rwanda: Western Province, Lake... | reverse complement strand
TACTCACGCTTCTCACGCTTTTCAGTCTTCTCAGCTTTCTCACGTTTTTCAGTCTTCTCTGCTTTTTCATCCCTTCGGTACGGTTTTGCCCTCGCTTCTGCAGGAGCCTGCTCAACTTTAAGGGCGGCTCCACATTTCGGACAAAAGGCCATCTCTTCGCTAATTTTGGTACCACATTTCGGGCAGGACGACATAACCTTCACCTAAACCTGCAGACCATCATTATCTGAACATTAAGTATTTAAAGCATATCCACCAAATCAAACCCCATCAAGAAATGTTATATGCTGATATCGCCAGAATAGCCTAAACGGGGAAAAACATTGAACGAAAGCTCAACGAGAATTTCACGCGGATACACGGAAGGCCTGTTCAGCGCCATCTCCGCAGGCTTTTTCCTAACTCTGATCGGCGTGTTCTTTGTTATAGTGCCCGATCTCCTTGACAAAATCATAACCTTCTTTCGTAGCTTCGACATCGTGCAAGTCCAAAACATAGAAGGCGTTTTTCTTCCCGCGCCTCAAAATCCCACGGCACACTTGACAATCTACTCCACAGTAGAGCAGTTCAGTATAGTCTGGGGCATCTTTCTAATCGCACTCCTCATCGCGAGGTTCCTTGCCCATTCACCAAAACGGAAAAAAGCAGACAACCTGGGAGACATCGTCTTCTGGCTCGGAACAGCATACCTCATTCACACATTGCTAATTGATTCAACAAAGCTTGATTTTACGGGGTGGTTTGGATTCTGGAGCACAGTAATAATGCTCATCGGCGTCTCGCTGATTGTTAGAGCAATCTTTCTAGCCGCTGTCAGAAAAAGCCCTGCATAGAAATATGAAAATCAATGCTCACAGTGGCAACCGAAAACCACGGTGATGGATGTGCCAATAGAATACGTTGAGGCGCCAGATGTTAAGAAATTGGCTGATGAAATTGTCGATAGCTTAGGCTTTTTCCATGTTGTTCCTCAATTCGTCTTCTGCGTCAGAAGCAAGGGATCCTCATCCAAGCGGACAATCGCCCGCATACATGGTCTCGGCAAAATCTGGCAGGAAACTCTTAATTTTCCACCTTCATACGTGATCGAGGTCATATCTGAACGCTACGACAGACTGAATGAAGAGGAAAGGGAAAAAACTATTATCCACGAACTATTGCATATCCCAAAAGGGTTTGCAGGCGGCTTCCGCCCTCACAAAGGATACATCAGCCATGACACCGTGGAACATCTTCATAGAACGTTTAAGAAACAGAAGACAACCAAAAAGACAGGTTTTTAAGCAACACAAAGAATGAACAAAGGAATTCATCATGAAGCCTCACAACAGGCTTGAAAACCCGCCGCCTGCTAAGAGAGGCGTAGAGATCAAATGAAGTACTGTATGAAAAGTCTCCAACACAATGGAATATACGTTCCACCATACGAATACAAGAACTTATCCATTAGAATCAATGGTCAACCTCTCAGATTGACGCCTCACACTGAACAGATGGCGATTGCATGGGCAAGAAAGAAACTTTCAGTGACATCCCCTCCAGACAGAGTCTTCTACAGGAACTTCATTCAAGACTTCTTACAAGTATTAAGACAAGAGAACCCTTCTCAGAAATTTCTGGAAAATTTCACTGTTGACTACTTGAATAAACTGGAAAAAGACGATAACGAGTGGCAAAGTAATGGAAAATCTGGAGAAGACCCGAAAATCGACTTCGGCGAAGTCACAAATTACGTCCTGCGAGAGCAAGAGAAGAAGTTGAATATGCCTAAGGAAGAGAAGAAAAGGCTTACAAACGAAAGGAAAATACAGAGAGAAGCTTTGAGAGAAAAACATGGCTATGCAGCAGTCGATGGGAAAAAACTGGAAATAGCTAATTGGACAGCGGAACCCTCATGCATTTTTGCAGGAAGGGGAACCCATCCGAAGCGGGGAAAATGGAAAGAAGGCCCGAAACAAGAGGACATAATTCTGAACATTTCCCCAGACATTCCTAGACCAGCCGGAATCTGGAAGAATATCGTCTGGGAACCAGAAAAAATGTACATTGCTAAATGGGAAGACAAGCTTTCCGGAAAGATGAAGTATGTTTGGTTTTCCGACTCTGCATTTCTAAAACAGAAGATGGACCAGGAGAAGTTCAAGAAAGCCGAGAAACTAGACAAGGAGATTCCAAAGATTGAAGAGCACATCATTAAGAGTTTGGACTCTGAAGATTTGGATAGAAGAAAGGTTGCGACAGTTTGCTGGCTTATTCTTAAAGTAAACATGAGGGTAGGTGACGAAAAGGATCCTGGAGAAGCGGACACTGTGGGAGCGATAACCCTAAGGCCTGAACACATTAAAATTGAAGGGAACACGTTGAATTTTGACTTTCTCGGAAAAGACTGTGTCAGATGGGTCAAGCAAGTCGAGGCCCCTCCGGTTGTTATTAGGAACATTGAAAACTTTTCCAAGGAATGTAAGGAGTATCTGTTCGAAGGGACAGACTCTAGAAAAGTGTCCAGGTTTCTTTCGCAGAAGATGGAAGGATTAACAGCCAAAGTGTTCAGAACTTGGAGATGCACACAAACAGTGGAAAATAGCCTCGAAAACTGTGAAGCCAAGAAAGAGGAGGCTGAATACGTTAAACAATTCTGCGCCAAGATGGCTAATCTTGAAGCGGCGATAATAGCCAATCATAAACGGAAGATTCCCCAAAATTTCGAGGAGAGAATCGCCAAGAAAGAAGCTAGACTCAAAGAGCTTGAAATGAAGTTAGCGGAAAAGAAGAAAGAAGGAAAAAAGCTGGACGCCATTACCAAAAGCGTGGAAAAAACCAAGCTGGACGTGAAGCTAATGAAGGAAACAAAAGAATACAATCTGGGAACTTCTCTCAAATCCTACATTGACCCAATGGCATACGTAAGATGGGCTGCCAAAGTAGATTTTTCGTTAGACAAATTTTACCCAAAAGCCTTGAGAAAGAAGTATAGTTGGGCATTGGGCGGAAAGTGTTAGGACTCTAAACAACTAGAGCAATAAGACTGTCATCATTCCATTTCTGGATATTCATTTTTCACAGAAAATGACATGCTCCAGCGGAAGCTGTAGACCATTTTTCTTCAGATCACTTAGATGGTTTTGGATAAAGGTTTTGTCGGTTTTCCATCTTTTAAGACGGTTTATCGCTTCGTTACAGCTCATTTTTACGTTGGTTTCAAAGTATTTCACTCTGACATTTTTGAAGCTTATCTTGTGCATGAGTGCGGCTACTTCGTCAGAATAGGGAGAGAACCATTCCGGTTTTGATCGCAGGTTTTCCTGCCAAGCATTTGCTTCGATCAAAAGCTTTTGAGCCTCATTTTCCGGGACCGGACTGAGTTCCCCATGAGCCATCTGCCCATTAGATTTCAAGATTCTGTGAAACTCTTGCAGTGCCCTTTCAAGACCTCCCCGATCCAAATCGCACAAAAGCTCATTAGAAACAATCAAATCAAAACTTTCGTCATCCATTTCCTTCATGTTTCTAACATCTCCTTCAACAGTTGTCACGAAACTTTCAAGCCTCTCTTTTCTTATTCTCCTTTTCAAGATGTCCAAATCACCCTCGTAAGGACCTGAGGAGCTATCATAAGCGACAATCTTGAAATTCTTCTGGGTTTTCATGATTTCTTTGGCGAAGGGGATCGTGAACTGTCCTCTTCCGCGCCCTACTTCGATGATAGTTGATATTCGCTCAAGATCGAGATTCTCAGCTAGGAAACCAGCCAGCCTTTTGTACATGAGTGTGAATGCGTTGACCAATTTTAATCAGCAATTGTCTGGACAAATCGGGTTGTTAAGGGTATCTGGTTGGACGGGTCCCTGTTCACCGCGCCTTTGAGGTGACAAGGTTTTTTGGAGTACGGATTACCCAAAATTCTCCCGCGGCAATTGTCAAGACGATGGCATGTTAAAACATGGCATGTTAAAACATGGCATGTAAACTCTCAGGAAAAAAGCATTATCTGTCAAGCTTTGATTGTGAACAATCGATCTCCTAGTTATCTACAGTGAATTCATATTCTGAGTTGATAAGGTTGAAAAGTAATACATTCAAATATCCTTTGCCTGATTAAGATGACAGAAAAAGGTGACTTGGTTTATCCTTCGACAGTGAACACTTACAGGCAACGTTACGATAGGATGGCAACACAGGAATATGGGGGGCAGCTTATGGATTATGCGATTTTTTTTTGCATGATCCGATTGAGGGTTTGAACTGGGAACAATTGCTGGACTGGGAACACAGGCATTTCAAATATACGAAAGGAGAATTGCCAAAGCCGAGAGCGGAATTGCCCATAGACATTATCGTGCAAGCTAAGGGCAGATGTAGAGAATTCTCCTTGCTCTACAACGGATTGCTGTTAGCGAACGGGTATCAAACCCGTTTAGTCATTGACTGCTCAACTCTCCGAGACAAGTCAAAGAAGGTAGCCGGGGACCATGTTTGGGTCGAAGTGCTTATCGACTGTGCTTGGGTTCATGTGGATCCAACTGAGAAAAGAATTAACCAACCGTTAATGTACGTGCTGGAGTGGGACAAAGACGTAAATCTGGTTTATGCAATCTCAAAAGAAGAAATAGCCGATGTAACTAAGACCTATATGATTCAAAAGTGAACCCATTTCATTCTCGTCAAGCGTTCTCTGATCATGATTTTCTCCAATTCACGCGTTGTAACTCGCATGCTTTCATTAAGGCCTTTGCTCAAGGCGAGTGACGAAGAATGTGCAAGAACTTGGCCATCAAAGGTTCCTAAGTATTTGATCAATGCCTAGTTCTACACCTTGGAGGAGCATGAAGCCTCGGGGGCTTTCTCTTGCGGTGATCTCGCCAGCAACAGGTGTCTGCATGAGTTTCTTTACTTCTTCAATGTTGCGGGTGTGCCCTAAGACCCAGATGAGTTTGGTGTAGGCGGCAGAAGGAAGCATGTTGCCGCCCTCGATAACGCCTCTTGCAAGCATGTCTCGACCTGTTTCATAAACGCGGAGATGGATGTAGCCGAAAAGCGGCTCGACCACAAGCACGACGGGGATCTCTTCTTCTTGGCAACGTTCAAGTGGAGGATAGAGGTCGGTTCCCACGTGGCCTAGGCCTGTGCCAATTATGACGATGCCGTGGTAGCCAAGGTCGATCATTGAGTCGAGAATATCTGGGTTCATTCCCGGATATGAATAGAGCATGCCAACGCGGGTGTCGATCTTCGTATCCAGGTAGAAATCTTCAGCGGGACCGCGGGAGCGAATGTCATCTTTGAACCATGTAACGCCTGATTCATCGATCTTGCCGAGTGGAATGTCATCCAAGGTGCGGAAGGTGTCCCGGCGGGAGGAGTGCATTTTGCGGCACCGTGTGGCTCGATGGACGAGGTTGTAGCTGTCGCTTGTGCCTCCGTGCATGCAGATAACAGTTTCAGCAAAATTCGCATGACCTGCGAGCTTGGCCGCGTAGAGAATGTTCCGAGGTCCGTCGGATGAGGGTCTGTCTGAGCTGCGTTGGCTGCCCACGAGAACCACGGGAACAGGTAGGTTGCGTAGGAAATAGGAAAGTGCAGCTCCGGTTGTGCACATGGTGTCGGTGCCGTGGCCTATGATGACGCCGTCTACTCCGCTTTCAATCTCTTTGGCTATGGCCTCAGCGGTTTTCACCCAGTATTCTGGCCTGAAGTTTTCGCTTAATATTTGATACAGTGTCTTGGGGGTCAGATTGACAATGGAAACCAGCTCTGGCACAGCGGAAAACAGCTCTTCCGGGGTAAAAGCTGGCAACACAGCACCAGTGCGATAGTCCAAACGAGATGCCACAGTGCCGCCAGTGCCCAGCAATGTAACGTTAGGCAGTTCCTTTCTGAATTCTACATCTATGTGGGGAAGCTGATAGTGTCCCTTTTGATGCCCAGTTTCTTCGATCCTAGTGTTGTCATCTATCAAGACGCCTAAGTTGTACCCTGTGTCAACTTTTAAAGTCACGTAGGCGTCCGCTGTGTGCTGACTTCTTGGCAGCAATAATCCTTCGTAGGTAGCTTTGCCTTTTGTTATTCTTACCTTGCTCCATGTGCGTATTCTTTCTCTGATGAGCCTCTTACGCAATGCGCCGCGATATCCTTCAGGTTCATCTCCATCAGAATTTTTACTATTTTTTATCGTCTCTTTTTGCCTCCTCATTAATCAATATGGAGATTTTTTCCATGATTTTCTTTCCTGCGACAGAATGATTGACAGATTTCAACAGTTCACCAACTATTTTAGGAACCACAATCTCTCTGTAGGCTTCGTCCGACAGAATCTTGGAAACATCATATGTGCTCAGCTGACCCAAAATGAGTTTTTCCAACTCGACGTCAGCAATACGTGAGACATGAAGTTTCTTTACTGCTTCCTCAATGCTGAGGCTTGGTTCTTTGGCAAAAATCTTGACAAGAGAATCGACCTGCTCAGCTAAAATGAGTTTGCTTGAAAGACCTTTGGCCAATTGGTCGATTATGCGGTCATTGATTGCTAAACCCTTTCTTCTTTTGCTGCGAGGAAGCTCGATTAATAAGTGATAAGCTGCAGGACCTTTAAACCTTAACTTTTCAACATAATTGTAGAGTTTCTCAACTTTTTCATCTCTGATGAGCAGGTCTACTTGTGCTTGGTCAAAGCCATGTTTGCTGGAGAGATCATCATAGATTTCCCATGGCCGTTTGCCAACAGTTTTCCTGCATTCTTCAACCATTTGCTGAGAAACAACGATGGGAGGTGTGTCAGTGTCAGGGTAGATGCGCTCCTTGCCGTGGATTACTCTGAGGAATTCTGAGTTGCCGTTTGGCAAGAGTCTCCGCGTTTCTTGAGGCACGCCGTCTAGAGCCATCTTCACTCTTTCCACGATCTTCTTCATAGCGTGCATTGCTCTTCTTTCAGGACCAACGACGACGACAAAGGCATCTTCAGATTCGGGATTTATGATGGAACAGATTTCGTCAAATTTCTTCTTGTCAATCGACAGTCTACATGGGTGGTCAGAACGCTTACGGACAGCGTTCTCTTCTATCTCGTCACTGTGGAAATGGCTCTCACGGGGAACACCGGCAATAAGCATGCTTTTTTCAAAGATGTCCAAGCCAAAATCCTTGTTGGGCTGAACTTCTACGCCGAACAATCCTTTCATTTTGGGAAATATTGTAACAAAGGCCTTGTTGTCTTGTTCATGTTCAAAGAGGTGGGAAATATCAACGTATGTATGCTCAAAATCCTCTTTTTCTATTTCGCGTTCTTTCATCTGTTTGGTGATTTCGATCAGAGCATGTTGTCTAACAGCTTCATGGCAGCAGAGAAGGTCAAACGAGTCGAGGTCTTGTACGCCTTTGATTTCAACTCTGTTTCCACCTTTTATGGAAAGGTTAATGTCTTGACGTGCTACACCAATTCCTCTTCTGCCGATGCGGCTTATCCTCAGCACTCGACCAATTTGTTTGGCTAACTCGATTAATTCCTGAGGGGTTTCAACATCCCTGTGATCACTAATGACTTCGGTAAGCGGAACACCGAGGCGGTCGAGATTGAAATAAACAGTTCTGCTAGCTGTGTCGCACCAATTCACTCTACGGGCGGCATCTTCTTCGATGTAAACGTTGCTGATTCTGACTCTTTTGCCGTTAACGGGCACCCAGCCGTCTCTACCGATAATGAATGTCCGCTGGAAGCCTGTGGTTATAGATCCGTCAAGGTACTGCTTTCTGTTCACAACGATCTCTTCAGCCAAGGCGGAGCAGTTAAAATAGAAGGCTAGGACAAAGCCTTTCTTTATTGTCTCCATGTCTGGGTAAAAGGGAGGCGTTTCATCCATCTCATATGTGCAAGTATTCCGCTCGCAAGCATAGTAGATCACTTTGTATCCTTTTTCGAATTCAACAAGCATTCCCGGGTCAAAGTCTCCCATCTCGCCCAAGACAGGGCGGAAGTACCGGTAGAAGCTATAGTCCATGTTTTCCGGGTCTTTTTCCAATATCGGTGGACAACGGCAAAATAGCTTTCTTTCAGAACGGATCTGATGGTGGACTTCTATGCCAGCTTGAAAGCCAAGCTTTTGGAAATCAATGTTTCTCGGATCTAGCATCAGCCACACTCTCTGTATTTTGCCATTAAAGAGCTTCTCTATGATACTGATTCTAATCAATATTCTCTTTTTCATTGCTCGTAGACGATGATGCATTATACAGCTTGAGCAAACATACAACGTTAATAGTAGTCATACATTGGTAGAAAGGAAGGAGTAGTCATGATTTGAGTGCATCTAAGAAGTGTCCAAAATGTGGCGGTGATATGAAGAGGGGATGGATTTCTTTTCAATCAGGAATTAAATGGTTTGAAGGAGATGATGGGTTCTGCAGAGAACTGTTCTGAGTAGCTGTAGTATAATCAGTACTATCCCTGCGGTAATAGTCACGACTATAGAATGTTGGGCAATGTTGGAATTTGTGTTAACGGGATCGGTGCTGATTTGTCTGGACAATTGGAAAAAGTTTTGTTTGGACAAATTTGTAATGCTGAATGTGATAAGATGTCAAGGACAGAATGGAACCTCTAACAAAGAATTTGATGAACAAGCTGTTGTCACACACTTTAGGGTGAGTGAAAAGCGTTGAGTGAAAGTGAAGAGTTCTTCAGGTTAAATTCTGCTAAGGACCATTCAAGAATCAAGTAACAGGCCCTAACAAGCATAAAGGACCATTTTAAAATCAAAACCAACAAGCAAGCTTAAGCTTGATGAAGCTTATTTTCGAGAGAAGGTTCAGTGGACGGGCCGGGATTTGAACCCGAGACCTCCACGATGCCAACGTGGCGATCATGCCAGACTGATCTACCCGCCCATTGCTAGTCTTTTTCTGGAATCTTAACCGTGGAAGACAGGCTATAAGCGTTTCTTATGGGATCAAGCTGTCCTAGCCGTAATGCAGGTACTCCCTTATTATTTTTTCAATTTCTTCGGGTTTGCCGGATATTTCGTTCCACAGGTTTTTATCTCCATATGCTTGAAGTTTTTCGACGGTCTTATCAATTAACCTTCTTGGAAAGACTCTGTGGGCCTCATAATAATGTCTGTCTTTTTCAAGGTTCTCAGCAGATTCACTGCATGACATCGGCAAAGCCTTAAGTTTTTTTAGTTCTCTACTAGCCGCCTCAACATGTAAGTTCTCAGCGATCTTTGACGCTTGCTTTGAATTCTCTAGCCCATAGTTCGCGGCCATAGCCAAGCCTGCGAGAAGCAGGTAGGCGTTAGCAAAAGCGTCTGGGGCTCTGTATTCGAAGGTTTCTCTGCAACTTTCAGACTTTTTTGCTTCTTTCTTGTAGTTCCACCATAATGGTATGCGAATGAGAGCCAAACGGTTTCTGGCACTCCAGCAGATATGCATTGGTGATTCTTTGCGGGCGATGAAACGCAGGTATGATACTGGTGTTGGGTTTCCGAAGGCTGAAAGGCTTGGCGCAAACTTTAGAATTCCCCCGACCATCCTCAAAGCTTCGTTGCTCAAGGTTCCATCTGGATTTGCGACAATATTTTCGCTGTTTCTTAGTGCGCACATGTGGATGTGCATCCCGGTTCCTGCGTGGGCTAATTCAATTTTTGGAATAAACGAAGCGGACACTCCATGTCTCGCGCAGATGTTTCGAATGACCCACTTTGCGATTGATATTGTCTCAGCTGTTTTCGCTAGACTTTGTGGCGTCAGCTCTATTTCATGCTGTTCCATGAGCACGTTGTCTTTGCTCCATAGTCGACCGACCTCGCTGTGTCCATATTTGGTGGTTATGCCAATGCTGTCCAATATAGCCAAAACCTCATTTCGTACCTCTTCAAACCTTGCAAAAGGAGCAGATTCATGATAGTTCTTATCTGGCTGCTCTGGAAAGAGCATTTCAGTCTGCTGTTTGGCGATCATGTAGAATTCAACCTCAGCCAGAGCCTTCAGAGTAATGCCGGTTGAAGAACGGAGATTTTCCTCAGCCCTTGTCAGCACATTTTTTGGACCTATGTCGAGTGGCTTTCCGTTTTCATCCAAATAGTCGCACAAGATGTTCAATGTGGGCAACATTGCAAACGGACTGACGAAAGCTCTCTCCATTCGGGGCGCTATATAAATGTCGCTTTTTCCCGGTTCGATAAACGAGAACAAGCTTGAACCATCAACCCTTTCACCGAAATCTAAAATCTCATAGATCCTATCTCTGTTCCCAATCGAAAAACTTAACGTTTTTAACCTTCCATCTTCTGGAATGTGACACAAATTAAGGATTCTTATATGATTATCCGAAATGAACTTAACGACATCTTCTTTTCCACAGAAATTCAAGGTTCCATGCATTAAACAACACTCTCATGAGTGTCTAACAGATTTTGAAAACCGATATTTTAATCCTACCATCGAGTCTCACTTTAATTGGTTGGAGCCATTAGCTAAATCTCTAACATTCCCATTTTTCTAGCCTGAAAATGGAAGAAAGTAGACTCAGCCGCAATAAAGGCGTTCGAGTAATTCTGGTAACAGCCGAGGAAATAGTATGAAGAGGCCAGTTACGTTGTTTCGTATTTGAAAATTTTGCCCTTAATTTTAATGGCAAGAAGTTGGAGCAGGCTGAAAGCTAGGGCGAATAAAATGTAGACTACCGCTAAGAGAACAATTTGGTTCAGGCCGCTGTATTGTGTTATTGGAATGACGAGCTGCATGAATAACGATGGCATTGACGTCGACACGTAGGGTACAGCGATGGAGGATATGATAAAAAATATTGCCAAAGCAAGGTAATAGATGCTTAGTTTCGGCGCGAGCTTCCTAATTAATTGAAGAACTCTTAAATCACCACTTGCAAGATTGGTACCACTGTGGATAGCTTTAATAAATGTCCTTGAGTTCATGTATACCTCTGGTGCTTCGGCTACTACTATTAGGTTCAAGCCGACAATCATGATGAAGACGCTTAGTATAAGACCCGATGTCAATATTTTTAAGAAGATAAACGTCAACCCTAGCGCAACGACTAATGCAATGAAGGGTAAGACTGACACGAAATGATGAATAACCTTCGTCTTGTCAGGGTATGGGTTGAAAACAGTGAACGTTCGATTAAACACGCTGGCGGACAAGTTCTTTGGAAGGCTGTCTAGGTTGCGGGATTTTAAGCGGAAAAGAATCGATAAGGTCAAGGCTAAGGAACCCAACGTAACTAATGTCAGGGATGAATAGAAAAGATAACCTTCTTCCAATGGCGCTTCACTTCTCACTTACGGTAGAAATAAGCCATTATTAATGCTTGTCGGAATGTATCCGCATATCTATTCTTAGCATTTGAACCTTGTATCAAACTGGGCCAAGTTCGACAACAATTGAGGCAGATTTAACCGTGGTTACACATCGATTGCTGATGTGTTCTTCATTAAGCGCAAATATGAGGTGGATGGTCAAAGTTGAAACATTTGTAGTCAGATTTTTCCAAGAGGTTCTTAGTCGTATCTTTTCAGTCTTATCATTCTTCTGTAGCTTTTTAGGTCTGCGGCTACGCGTTTCAAAAGGTACAGTTCCTCCATTGTTTCTTTAAAGTTTGCGAATTCTTCATGGAGTTTTTGCAGGATCACGTTGTTTTCGTTCATCGCTTTCAGCCTTTTTTGATGGAGGGAGTAGAGGGCTTTCATTGTTTTTTGGCTAGTCACGCAGCCATTTTCCGTTATTGAGGAGAAAGGAGAAGGCTTCGAAAAACGGAAAAAAATCTTTTTGGCTGTATGTAGCTAGTTTTCAACCTTGGCCCTCTCTGCCGCTTCGTAAGACTTAAGATACACGTGGACTATAAAAGCATTACTGAATGCTAGTGACATACAAACATTAAGAACTATGTTAGCCTATAGCCAGAACGCCTTCCAAAACCTTCTTTTGAGGGACTTCCAACTGCTTTGCAAGCCATGTCTTCAACAGCGGAGCATACTTTGGAAGGTCGCCGCTGTAAGTTATGATTTGATTGTCCTTCACAGCGTCCACTTGAAACGCTTTCTCAGCCTCTCGGTACATGAAAGACAATGTCTGAGCTTGAGTTGCCAATGTCTGGAAATCTTCCCACTGCTTGCAACGAAGAATCACCGGAGGCCCTCGGGTCTCCCTGACCTGCAAGTCTCCACCTCCTTGTTCACGCAGTAGCTGCGGTGATGTCGGTGGAACTTCATGCGACGCTGACAGATACGTGATAAGGTTCGTTATCTCATTCTGCAGGGTGGTCAACCTTTCTTCAACTTTCGCCACTTTGCCACTTAATTCTCCAGTGTCCCCCATCCTTTCAGTTATTGTGCCAAGCTCATTTATCAGATGGTCTAAGTCCTTTTCATGCTCCTTCAGAACATTCACTATGAAATCTAAGGCTTCCAAGGCTTCGTCTTTCGATGGGATCTTCTTCGACATCGGCTTCTCTTCCCTTTTTCTTCAACCTATTAATACCATTCTTCATAAATAAACATAGCGAATCCTCAAAACTTATCCGTGTGAAGAGGTTTCCGTACTTATTAAGAATATTATCTAGTTTATTCGAAGATATCAAAACGTTTATATACTCCTTCAGGGACTCGCGCCCGAACTGGGGCTCAAAATGGTAAACTGTAAGTGTAACTTTAAAAATAACCGATCGATCGATCGCAATCTATAGAAGTTGTTAAGTGCAAGAAATGTGACCAGGTTATTGCTGAGCCGAAAGTTCTGATAAGAATATGTAGGTCTGACCTTAGTGCCAAGTAGGAAAGTTCATCTTAAGTTTGATGAATATCTGAAGACTGAAGAGGTTATTTTCGACGATACGTTTGCTCAAAGCGTTCATAAGCGAATGGATAAAGGCGTACGCAAATTCGGACCAGATCATCGAACTATTGACTTCTACCATTCTGAACAAGGAATAAGGGAGTGGCTAAGGGGAATGAAGCACATAACCTCCCAAGACACTTTGACTGATTATTTACGAGTAGCTCTAGGACACCTTGTACTTGATTACATTGAATATCGATTTCCGTGGAAGAACGAAGATGAATTGATAAAATCGGCTTATCGAAGCTTTATACAACGAGGCTTTCACAAGAAATATTTCAAGGCAGAATGAGTCTTCTTACGAACTGGCTGTGCCTGTGTCGAAGCAACGTACTATTTAATTGTTTATGTGAAAAACGATTTTGTAAGAGCGTGACAGAACATCTTAAGGATGGGTAAATCAATCGTGACCAGACGAACGTTGGTTAATGTGCCAATCGTCTTATTGCTAGTTGGTCTCTTCATCGGTTCAGTAAACGCAAGAGGCGGAAGTTTCATTGTTGGACCAAAGAGTGAAGTAACCGAAAATGTCGTGCTCGACACTTCTAACAGCGTATATGGAAATGTATCAGTTGATAACGGTTTTGTTGACTTTTTCGTTACAAGTCCCTCTGGTGATGTTTTGCTTCGTTATGCAAAGACATCGCTCAACAGTTTCAACTTCACCGCAACGGAAAAGGGAACCTATCAAATACATGCTGCAAATACATATCGAACTGAGGCGGTGAATATAACACTGAATTACATGGTTGCAGTTTCGTTTCAGCTCAGCGCAACATTAAAAGTGTCAGAAGGTGTTTCGGTAGGAACAGCCACCGTACTACCACCATCCATGGTAACACAACCCCTCGATTGGATTATTCCCATTATAGGCTGGGTTCTTAATCTTCTCATGCCCTTAGCCAATGCACTGCTGAAGTTTCTTAGATGGCTTTCATGGATAAAGAGATATAGGAAATCGAGAACACCCGTTAGCGCGATGGTATGAGAAGTGTTTTACGTGGTGGGCGCTCAGGCCATGTTATGAGCGCCCTTGTTTGTGGTTTGGACGTGCATAAGGATTCGACTTATGCGACTATTTTGAACCCTGAAGGAAAGATAGTTAATCAAACAAGAATGAATAATGAAAGAGTGCTGTCGTACCTGTCACACTTCAAAGTTGAAAGGGTAGCGATGGAGTCTTCCAACCAGGTTGCACCGTTGTACAGGCAGCTTACGAAAGAGGGCTATTCGGTGATGGTTTCTCATCCTAAGAAGACCAGGTACATTGCTGAGGCGAAGATTAAAAGTGATCGTGTTGATTCGAAGGCTATTGCCGAGTTGGCGAGGTTGGACGCGTTGCCTTTGGCTTACATGCCTGATAAAGAAACGGCTATTCTGCGAGAAAATGTGAGGCGTAGAGCTTTCCTGGTTCGAGAACGCGTGAAGCTCAGAGTCAAGATCAAAAGTCTTCTCACGTATGAAGGGTTGAAATGGCCGTCTGACCATGGCCTGTTCACCGTGAAGGGAGAGGCTTGGCTTCACGGTTTGAATCTTGAGTCTGTCGAGTCTTATCTGCGGGTTTTGAAGCCGTTAGACGATGAAATCAGGCTTGTTTCCAGGCAGCTCAAAGGAATGGCTGATGAAGATGAGGATGTTAAGCTTCTGATGACGGTTCCGGGAATAGGCTATTATTCGGCTTTGCTCGTGAAGAGCGAGATAGGCGACGTCAACCGTTTTCCTTTCGGTGAGAGGCTCTGCAGTTACGCTGGTCTTGTGCCTTCTACGCATGCTTCTGGCAATACGGTTAGGCATGGTGGCATCACTAAGGAAGGCAGCAAGTGGTTGCGTTGGGTCATGGTTGAGGCTGCTCAGGCGCATGTTCGCATGTACGACACGGCCATGACTCAGGCGTATCATCGGATAGCGGAGAGAAGAGGGAAAAGGGTGGCGGTTGTTGCGGTTGCTCGGAGGCTGTTGATGTGCTGCTATTCGGTTTTGAAGAACAGGCGGCCGTATCAGGATCAGATCTGAACTGTTCCTCGTTGTAGCGCTGTCCCTTAAGTGTGGACGTTAGCGCGATTGAGGAGGGTCTGGATGCGAAGCCATAGTGCCCCTTTGTGGGCGGATAGGCGCGTGCCCTTCAACAATCAGCGAGGAAAGAATGAAAGAAAGTGAAAAAATGAAAAAGGAAAGAATAAAATAACAGGGCTTCACATAGGCGCGC
>Ga0172366_10002260_pt1 | contig 15049 bp, 9 predicted proteins | sample LakKivSesite69cm_FD_114533 | JGI IMG/M metagenome (GOLD analysis project Ga0172366, IMG submission 114533) | Sediment microbial communities from Lake Kivu, Rwanda - Sediment site 69cm | ecosystem: Environmental > Aquatic > Freshwater > Lake > Sediment | place: Rwanda: Western Province, Lake Kivu... | reverse complement strand
TATCGAGTCGACAACCTCCGACGGAGTCCTGAAGACGATGTTGGGATGCTCTCTCATCGCCCTCGGGAGAGCCCTGAGGAAGCCATGTATCCCGCTCTCCGGCCAGTGGTGCTCCCCGAAGGTTTCGTAGTCCATGAAGATCAACACGACAGGTTCGGCTATTCTTGAGACCCAACCCGCGTACTTCTCGGCAGTCAAGGGATACTCCCGCCAATCCTTGGACGAGAACCTGAAGGCGATGTCGTCTGACAGCTTGTAGTCCCTCGTGAGGACCTTCAGGCCTTTGACCCCCTTCGCCGAGTACACCTGATGGGGCGAGGAGCCCTTGAGCGTTGACTCAGATCCCTCGGTCACAATTCCGCTGAACCCGGCGCTCGCGACCTCCTTGGCTATCAGGTTGTTGTAGATGAGCTCAGTGTTCTCGAAGACCTTGGGCTCGCAGCCGAAGAGGTTCTTGATCGTTCTCTTGTGGATCCTCGCCTGCTCTCTGAACTCGGACATGTCATCGTAGTAGATCCCGGCCAGGGAGTGATAGTAGGTCTGAGAAAGCAGTTCGACGTTTCCTGTCTTGACAATCGCCCTGACTTCATCGACAAAATCAGGGAAGGACTCGGCAATCTGCTCCAAGAAGACCCCAGAGAGACTGTAGGCCACCTTGAAGGGCCTCTCCCAAGAGCTGCCCTCTACGACCGCATCCCTGATTATCCGAGTGGCAGGTTGATAGCACCTCTTGTAAGCCCGCTCAAGAACCTTCCTGTCGAGCTTGGTGTCAAAGTACGCGTTGAAGGCCTTGGACACGTCGTCAATCCTAAAGGAGCCCGCCCTGAATCTCCCGTTTATGCGACGAGGCTGGTGGACTTCGAAGCAGAGGGAGAGGACGACCATTGGCGAACGTGATGCCGAGCGAGGATAAAGATATTATGTCCAGCCGAAGTTCGACCCGCGTGGCCGCCGTAGCGTAGCTTGGTAGCGCGCTGGCCTGTGGAGCCGGATGCTCGAGTTCGAAACGCGGCGTCGCTCGGAAATCTCGACGGCGGCCTCCTGTTCGACGGTTCAAGAAGTGTCGATACCGGGGTGTCTTGGCTCTACCACAGACAGGGCTTCATGGAATACGCGAAGAGGTATGACCCGCTGACAGCCAAGACGATGGTCAGCTACCTCGATAGGTATGTCACCGTGGTTAGATCCCCGACGGATATCATCAGGGTCTTTAATGGGCTGTCAGCCGGGCAGCAACACCACCTGAACCGTGCTTTGAGGGCTCTGTTCAATTACGCTGAGATAATGGGAAGCAGCAAGGACTGGCTCGATCCACTGAGGAAGGCGATACCGAAGGACAAGATCGGAATAGACCTGAGGATCCCGAGCGAAGATGGGATCAAGGGGGATCTCCCTAAGATCGAGGGGCTCCTACCCAAATACCAAGCTCTGTGGAAGGTCTGCTTGGACAGCGGCATCCGCTTGATCGAAGCGATTCACCTGATCAACAGCTTCGACCCCCAAAGGCTTCAGCCAGTGAACGGCTTCTATCGATACCAGACTGGGGAGTTCAGGGGAACCAAACAGAGCTACTTCGCATACTTCACCGAAAGCTCCCTTCGACTGATTCAGGATGCGGATGGCGAAGAGTTGCATCGCCCTGACACCAGCGGCTACTTCTCAAGACAGAGGCTGACACAGCCGAAATACCTCAGGAAGTTCGCCTTCGACAAGATGGTCGAACTGGAGGTCCCTGAAAGCGTGGCGGATTTCATCCAAGGTCGCGTCGCTATGAGAGTAGGGGCAAGGCACTACATGTCCCTGGCAAGACAGGCGGACAAGTTCTATGCCAAATACGCGGAATATCTGGAGTCTCTTGGTGGCGAGGCGATTCAGCAAGGGCATGCAGGAGTTCCCATGTGTGGGATTCGCGCTAAGAGAGGACATAATAAGGCTCCAATAGAAGACGATAACGACACGGGAGAGATGGAGAAGTGATTAGGTTGGATTTCTACAGAATTGCACATGAACACCTTTTCATTTTCAGGAAGCTCACAGATAGAGAGGAATATCGAGAATTCAGGCTAAGCTCAAGGTGGTGGTGATGAAGCATTACACAGCAGATGTGAGCCCAGTGGAGAAACAAGTCGAAGAGGATGTCAGGAAGGACATTGAGAGAATCTTCGGGGAGAAAAAGAAGAAGTTAGGCGTAGAGGCAACACTAGAGCTCACATTCCTGTCGGACTTTCCGGTGGTAGGTGAATATGTCTATGGAGAAGCATTCCCCACCGAGAGGAGGATGGTGCTCGATGTTTATGCCCCTATGGCTACAACGAAGGCTATTACGAGGACCATTTGTGAAGAGCTTATGCACATAAAGCGTCCTGAGCTGAAACACGGGACCAAGTTCTGGAAACTAGTTCGGGACGCCATGGCGACCCAACAAAGAACCTACATGAAGCCAACAAAGTTAAGTTCGAGACATAGGGGCACATCGAACAAACAAGGATGAAGGATATGATAGCGAGGTTGAGGGCAGTCATCGACATCTTGGGGCAGAGGTGGAGGTGAGCACTTGGTGCCCACTAGACTGCGTCGACTGAAACGGAGTTTGAGAACACTTCTCAAGTCTTGACGGTGTTATCTCGCATGCAAGATGAAGCACCTACTTCTAATCCGGCCTTGTCTCGTCCTGAATCATGACGTCGAAGGCGTCGTAGTCCCGAGAGTCGCAGCATGTTCACTCAACCGACTTCGATAGCGGCTCTATCCCAAAACTTAAGAACTCATGACAGCACCAATAGCAGCCTTGGTAGATGTCCCTGATCAACGCAGAGACTTTCTGCACCTAGCTGAAAGCCTAATGGACACTCTTTCTGATGTAAGGCTTGAGCCCTACCCTCATTTCAGGATCTTGCCTCCAGGTAGAGAAAGCGGGGAACGCAAACTGTGGCAGGCGGAGAGTAGAAACGAAGTAGGCTATATCTTCGAAGATAGGCGCGCACAGAATCGTGTATACTCAACTAAAGTGTTATTCAAAGCCAGAGCATCAAAAGACGACATCAGAGAGATCAGAATCGACATAAGTAAGGATGGATTGCAATCGGGATTGAATGCGGAATTCGCTGTCGGATCAAACGCTGCGACGCATTTGTCCAGTGATACCAGAGACCTAACGGTGGAGATACCACCTGTGGGTGGTCTTCATCAAATCCCCATAAGGTTACATCTTGTGAAGGACATCAGACGGAAAGGTAACGTGAATGTCATCCTGTTCAAGCTCGCTAATGAGACCGAAAGGTCACGTGAGAAGCGTGGCTACAGATCCTTTGACTTCGGGAATCTGCTCGATCTCAGTGTTGAAGAGCATAGCGACGGCCCAATTGATTGTGATGTGGCAGACATAAAGGGCTATGGTCTGTTGCCCAGGCCGACATCCAAGGATGGAAGGATAATTCTCCGCGACTACCTGGTCACGTCGACGCATATTCCCAAGCCCAAGACCGGTAGCCTGACGATACGCACCCTGTCTGGCAACCTCAAAGCGGAACTCGGTCAGGAGATACACGGATCCGTGGTGAGTTTCATCGAATCAAAGATAGAATCAGAAGGTAGCCGTTTGTACGGATTTCAGGTGAGGGCGATAGAAGAGCTGTTTAGGCAGATACATGGGGAGAAGAAACCGTGCATCATAATTGCCCGGACCGCAGCGGGAAAAACGGAGGCGTTCCTAGTGCCCATTCTCTCTAGGATAGTCTGGCTGAAGGAGCATGGGGTTAGAGGCACAAAGGCCTTGTTTTTCTACCCTACAAAGGCTCTTGCAAGCGATCAACTCCAACGGATCCTCGAGTTCGTTTCTTGGATTAACAATGACAGAGATTCATACGTCACTGTCGGCGTGTTCCATGGCGATATCGAAGAGAAACTGTCACTGAAGATTCCATTGCCCTTGAGGTGCGTGCGTCATGATCAAGAACTTGATGAAGAGAAGATCGCTCCTGCGGACATCAGATTGACGGTGGGAGAGGACGGGGAGTTGATTTGCCCGCGATGCAAGATCAAGTATCCATATGTCATCTTGGACAGATACAGCTCTACCGTTAATCCCCCTGACATCATGATCATGACGCCCGACATCGTCAACCGAATAATGATGTCAGATAGAAGCAGACATGTCTTTTTTGGTGCTTCATCTGACGTCAGAACCTGCCCTAGTTGTAGAATTGTGCTCAGGGAAGATCGCGAAACCTGCGATTCATGTGGTACACCGGCAGAGGTGATCCGAGTAAAACCAGACCGTCCGCCAGAAATGGTTGTGTTGGACGAACTGCATCTGTTCAATAGTATTTTCGGCGGGAACGTGTCTGGTGTTCTTGCCAGACTGTCAGCTCTGTTCGCCAAGTACAGAGGTTGTGAGTGGTCTTGGCGCCCCCAGTTTGTCGCCACCTCCGCCACCATAAAAAACCCAAGAGACTTCGGCAAGGACTTCTTCGGCATGCCTGTGAGCGTTATACAGACATCACGCGATGACTACGACTACAGCAAGACTTGGTCCAAGGTTGTCGTTTTCACAGCGCCTCGCGCCTACAGGATGATAAACACCGTGTCATATGCGATTTACACCATCTTGGCCAAAACGGATCTTCGTGTGTTGGTTTTTGTCAATTCGCTGGCTGTGAGCAGTATGCTTCTGAATGAAGTAAGGCATCGCCTTTCAGCAGATAGTGCAACCTCCCCTTTGCTTGATCTTGTGGACGGGCACTCTTCAAACTACACTAAGCAGGAAAGAGCTCTCGTTGAAGAAAAGTTCAATTCTGGAGCGATAAGAGTACTAGTGGCGACAAGCACTCTTGAGGTTGGTGTTGATTTCAGGGATCTCTCTGGGCTCATTCTCTATGGTGCACCATACAGTATCAACAACTACCTACAGAGAATAGGCAGGGCAGGGAGAAACAACGACGCTATGGTCCTCGCATTCCTGAATCCAGACGACCCCATAGATCTATACTACTTCAGGAACGCGATGGCGTTATCACGTGATCCCACCGCCATGGTCGAGTATCCACCCTTTCCAACAGGTAACCAAATCATGAGGGATAAACACGTGCTCTGCACCATCTACGATATCGCGAAAGCACATGGAAGGGACGAGGGGAGCCTGTTGGAGGAGTTGAGGTCAAGTGGTGTCTTCCATGACTCATGTCTAGGCAATCACTTGAATAGCATATGGAGTAAGGAGGATATCCAACATGCTCTCGACTTGTTACGTGATACGACCCAGGGAGTGCAGAAGAACGATCTGCCAGACTTCGTAAGGTCCAAGTTCAGCTTGCTCGACATCAGGAAGGTTGACCAAACCATCGAAGTGAAGTTCGAGGAGCCAAACCCTGCTCTCGGCAACAGGAGAAGGCAAGGCAATGCTACCCGTCCCTCGGGCACTTACCGCAGAAATAGGTGGCTAGATCCGAGAGACGCCGATACACTGCGGAGAATAAGAGGCTGGCGATGATGACTTATTATAGCGTTGAAGAAGATGTCTCAGAAGCTCTTGGGACATTCATGCTGCCCGACGATGGCCCTGCTATTTTCACGGGTCTATATCAGTTCAAGGATACTCTATACAAGACCCAGAGTATCGAACCGGGGCCGTCTCTGCCGATAAGTGAAGAGGAACTCAGAGTACTTGTGCGCAACTTCGAAAGAACATACGGGAAAGACCCAAAAATCGCATCAGTCCTCGAAGTGACGAAATTGAAAGACCTACTTTCCAAGCTAGAGCAGGTACGAGATCAGAATGCCAAAACTGACGTGATTGCCAATGAGTTTAATGTGAGTAGGATCAACGGAGTCACCGTACATTTCGCGAGTAACATATGCCAATTCTGGTGCGCCAGATGCAAGAGATTGTATTTCGAGGAGGAAGTGTTGCTTGACTCAGATTTCAACCTGTACAGGTGCCCGAGTTGCAGAAGGAGTCTGCAGGTCACGCCTGTCTGGGTTCTTCGGAAGGAAACAGGCAAGTCGCCAACAACTCCTTTGACGGTTTGGATACGCAGTCGTGGGATAAACGCATCCGATCTCTGGGAGGCGTGGAAGAGACACAGGGCACCACCGTGCCCAAAGTGCGATGGAGGCGAATTGAACATGTTCTATTCGAAGAACCCGGCGCGCCTAATGCAGAGCTCAAGGGTATCTTGTAGTAGCTGCAGGGCAGAGTTCCCTCTGTTCGGCGGGAACTATGTCCTCACCAACGCGACCGAAAATCTCACTCGACCATTCTTAGTATCCACGTATAACAGGAACTATCTTGAGATTGACTCACGCGACATCATGAGCCAAATCCGCGATTCCCCCTGTTTCGACGTCTCACTTGTCGAGAGGTTTCTGTATGCGCCCACGGTTCTGGTAAAAGAGATAGTCTTGGGATACTGGTATGGATTTAGAGTACCAATGCTCATAAAAGCCAGAAGATTCGGCAGGGATCTGAGAACCGGAGCCTTGTTCATAAGACTCAGAGAAGAGTACTTCGACCGTGCGTTGGACTACCTCAGAGTAGCGTACTCTGATCACCCTGTTCTTGGAGAGGTATATGAGAAACTGGACGGGAACAGCGAAGATCTGAGAAGGCTGGTTCTTCACAGTCTGGCACACGCTTTGATGGTTCAACTGCCGTCTATTTCTGGAATAAGCATAGATACTTTTTCATACATCTACGATGTGACAAACAACTCTGTGCTCATCTATGAGAAAGCCCCGGGCGGCATAGGTGCATGTGCCGGGTTGTCGAAGGAAGAGGAAGAGAGCAAGGAACCAATCGCATTGGAATTCTTCACGAAACTAAGGGAGACGTTGATGAAGTGCACATGTGATGACAGATGCAAGTATTGCATCGCCATCAGGGGGTGTCGAGAGTGGAATGACGCGTTGTCGCGATTCGCTCTAGGACCTCTTCTGCGCATTGACTCTGCAGATCTTTCGTGGGGGTTCTGAGACATGCCAGACACGGAGAAGATGACCAGAATACTCAGTTATCTTTCGAAATATTCCAGAGGATCATTAGATGAGATAAAGGAAAAAGCAGAGGTAGAGGGGCCTGTTTTGCTTCATCTCCTATGGTTAGGTTCAATGGGCTTCGTGAACAGAGAAGAGACGGTATCCAAGCACCCGGTGATCGACGCGCAATGGACGATCACGCCTGCAGGGAGATCCTTCTTGACATATGTCGAAACTCACAGGGGGGTTCCTGAGGCAGCTATTCCACGCATGCAGATACTCTTCGTGGCATCTGGCCGCATCAAAGACCAACTCTCGGCACTTGGGTTCTCATCACTGCAGGAAGCAATCTCAGACATCTTGGGCTCCGCCAAACGGGAGGTCTTGGTTTGTTCTCCATACTTGGATCAGGTCGTACTTCCACTAATGAGCAAAGTACCGAATCAAGCTACAGTTCGGATCCTAACTCAGGAATCAGAGGCTCCAATGCTGACGAGACTGGTAAGCCTCAACCCGAGGATCAAGATAAGGTCCGTAAAGGAGCGATCAGGAGGAGTCCAACTATACCAAGTCCATGCGAAGTTCGTATGTGTTGATAGGAGGTCGGTGGTTGTGATGTCGGCGAACATCAATGAACGCTCATTGTACTATAACTTCGAGCTAGGCATACTGGTAGAGGACGACAGAGTAGCTCACGATGTGGCGCAGATCTTCGACAGCGTATACGCGGAGGGTCGCGAAGTGCCCCAAGCCACATCGTGACGGTTATCCACGGCGACGAGACAATGAGGAAAGTAATCAGTCCCGTCGCGACTGAACAACCAGTCTCCAGATGACTGTTTCACAGAGCAGCCACAATAGATGGTGACATGTGAGTCAGACTCTATGTCACTGAAGCAGTTGCCTCGATAGTCTAATGTTGCCATGAGCGTCGACTTCGACTATTCCTAGGTTGCTCCTGATCCATCTGAACCAAGCAATAATGGTCTGCGCTCGCCTGCGCAAAGTGGTCCCTGTGAGGTCAGAGTTCTTTCTTATGATGTCGATGATATCCTCCATTGTGACGACCCTGGCAGGGTCAGCGGATATCTGAATGAATACTTCGTGCATAATGGGAAACTCCAAGAGCAACCGACACATGTGACTGGTCCTCTCGTGCGAAGGCAACCGAATATGGCGTTCTCCCTCCTCCGTGAGCCTGTACTTGTTTCCGTCTAATCTGACCAGGTCGAGCAACTGAGCCGCATGCCTGTAGTAGGAGCTTTGGCGCCTTACGAATCCGAAGACTTTGGCCATCTTCTGCGAGGTGTCATAGCCCTCAGAAACCCGGAAGGGGAATTCTATCAACTTGTCGACTGAATCAGCTTGGGGAACGAGAATTCTCCGCGTCGGCACCTCCCTGAGCTTCTTGATTGAGATCGGTTTCGACAGTCTAATCGTGTATCTGTTCACTCCCACGAGTTTGATTGCCTCAAGGCTAGTGCTCGGGTCAAAATCATACTCCCAGATGATGTACTCGTTCTGGTCTGGCTCAAAGCACAGGAACAGGTTCCTCACCGGTTCTATGTCACGAAACGTCCTGAAGGGATAGTATAGTTGTCGTTTGCTGAAGGAACTCGGGATGCCGACCTTCGCCTCAACCATCACCATTCTCTCTCGGCCTTCGTATCCGCCGTCTATCTCGATCTGCGCCTTGTTCACCGTTATCTCGTTGCCCCCAACATCAAAACTGAATCTCGGCGTTGTCCTCCTGCCCCTGACCGTCAAGTGCAACCCCGGTATTCCAGTAACGCCTTCCAGCAGTCCACTGGAGTGTGCATAGTCAAGATAGACCCCCTCACTTTCGATGTCGGAAGCGGACTTCGGAAAGGGGAATTGTGTGGTATGAACAATGGGCTGCTCTGGCAGCGGCTCTAACTCGTGGTAGCCATCTCCTTTGACTATGACATACTCGCTTCTGCTGACTGGCAACAAGAACAGCCCGTTATCCCTGAACACTGCCGGGAGGCTCTCAATGGTGTCCATCTTGGCCATGAGTCTAGGTTCCTCTTGGGTGATGCTCTTGATCTGTTTCGCAGAGACGCGATTCACGGGCTTAGACAGATCTAGCTTCAACTGTTGAACGATGTCCGCCCACTTCTCGACCTTGCGCTCTCTAGGCATCCTTGTGGTCAAGCCTGCTCAGCCAGCCGTCTTCCTCGGACCATGGGCGGTCGGTAGTTCACTATCACGAGTTCCTGTATCGCCCCGCGTTTGTTTCCAACACAACTTATAGATCTGGGAGCTTTCACAACGATCTTGTTGTGGAAGTACCGCCCGTACAAGGAGCGAAGGAATTCCTCGGAATGGGAGTTGCTCAGCATAACTTGGCACCTGCGTGCAGCCAGTGCCTTGAAGACCTTGGATAGTCTCTTCTGCTCCGAAATCCCGAAGCCCCCAGCAGTGTACCCGGTGAACGAAGCGGTGGCGCTAAGGGGCTGATACGGAGGGTCAAAATAGATGAAGTCTCGTCTCTTTGCATCCCCCACGCAGGATTCAAAGTCTTCACAACGCAGTTCGACTTTTCCTTCGTCGTTCAATGCTTTGTGGACAGATGTCAGATTGGAGTGATCAAAGAGCCTCGGGCTCCTATACTGTCCGAAAGGGACGTTGAACTTGCCACGGGAGTTCACCCTGTAGAGCCCGTTGTAGCAGGTCTTGTTCAGGTACACCAACAGTGCTGCCTTTCGGACGTCCGGCTCAGTCAGGAAGTTGTGACTCAGCGAGGTGGAGTTGAACTCCCTCCTGTGTCGGTCGTAGCTAGACTTGTCATTCACGTCCTTCTGTAGTCTCCCAAGCTCGGAGATGAGCCGGTCCAAGTCAATCTTGAGGGCGGCCCAGAGGTTCATCAGATCTTCGTTCCGATCTGAAAGCATGGCCCTCTTGATCTTGCCTTTGGAATAGAGGTCAAAGAATACGGCGCCCCCTCCCAGAAACGGCTCGAAGTATGTGCCGAAACTGGATGGATACAGGCTGGCGTACTGTCCCAAGAGTTGGGTCTTTCCTCCAGCCCACTTCAGGAAGGGGGCCGGTCGGCCATACGCACGATGTCGCTCAGAGCGTGTTGCTCCCACGTAATGTTCGCCAGAATGCACAGAACGATCTCTATTTATTCCTGTTTCACTGGAGGGTTCGTCCAAGAACCTCATCAAGGTCTGTTCTCAGGTACGGCATATGGTGGGCCATTATCACCGCCACGCTTCCTAGGGCAAGGGTCAGTTGAGAGAAAGTGAAAATGGAAAGGTGAGGGCAGATTACATTTTCTATCAACCCTGACTGCCCCGTGAGCCTTATCTGTGCCTGAAATTAGGCGCGGCAAGACTCTGAGCACCGCTATCCAAGGCGGTTCAGATGGCGGAATCAGCCAAAGATCTAGCCAATGAAAAGCACCAGATAGAGGCCCTCAGACGGTACTTCGTGAACCGAGACGACACCTACGCGGCCCAGAACCCAGACGGCTCCTACTATCGAGTCGAGGCACCATTGACAGATGACGTGCTCTTGTCGCACATCAAGGGAGATATCACTGTTGGCGTCTACCAGATCGAGCCCGAGAATAACACTGTGAAGTGGCTCTGCTTCGATGTTGACAGTAAGGAGATGGCCGAGGTCGAGAAACTCAGGGATTCCATAGTCGAGTCGGGTTTCTGCGAGGAGGACAATATCCTGGTCGAGGACACTGGCGGCCGGGGATACCACCTTTGGATCTTCTTCGACCCTCCGACACCAGCTCTTGTGGCCTACTACGTCGGGAGGAGGTTCGAACAACAGTCTAAGGTCAAGTGCGAGGTCTTTCCAAAGCAGAGGGTCGTTGAGGCTTTTGGTAACCTCGTTAAACTGCCCTTGGGCGTCCACAGAGAGACGGGGCAAAGATCCAGGTTCATAGGCGTCAGCTCGCTCGATGAGGTCGCTAGGGTCTCCGTTCCTGAGGAGGAGATAACTAAGGCAGTCCAGGAGGCTCAGAGGCGAGAATCCGGGTGGATGGAGAGGACCGCTTCGAAGGGCAGAGGTCATTCGGGTGAAGATCCTCCGTGCGTCAGGTTCTGGTTCTCAGGTGTCGACCCCGGAAATAGGAACAACGTTGCCATCAGGCTTGCCTCCTACTACAGGAACTTCGCAAAGCTCGACCTTGACACGACGCTCGCGCGCATGATGGAATGGAACGCGAGAAATGCCGAGCCGTTGCCCAGATCTGAGATAACTAGCATAGTCGGAAGCGCGGACAAAGGAGGCTACAACTACTCGTGTGAGGACGAGTTCTGGAAGGCTGGCTGCAACATCGAAGCGTGTCCGCTCAAGATCAGGGAGTTCCCGGTCGCAATTGGTCAGGTCAGCGATGACGTGAACCGGCGCGTGGATGAACTGATAGCAAAGGGGCCCATAGCCTTCGTTCAGTTCCTCCAGCAGTGCTTGGAATACAAGATGACGGGAGAATGGAAGAACCGCCTGTTCCTGACCAAGAGGTTCGCCTCGGTAATCCATCGCACGTCAATGACCAGGATATCAGCGCAGAGCGCAGCCGGTAAGAGCTGGATGCTGAGGATAGCTGAGCCGATACTGGGCGAAGGCCGGGTGGTTCGCCTTTCGTCCAGCACATTGAGCGCGTTCAGGCGGAAGCTCTGGAAGGGGTTCGACCCCAAGAACAAGCTGTTCATACTGCACGAGGAGCGCGCTGAGGAGGAGGACAAGGGCCCCACAATCAAGCTCCAGTTTGAGCTGACATACTCAGAGGACAGCGTCAAGTTCCAGTGGAGCGAGCCGGACGAGCACGGAAGCTGGGAGCCAGTCGAGGTCGAGCTGAAAGGCCCTCTCGGGTTCGTCACCACTTCGACAGAGGAGGAGATGAGCGCGCATGCTGAGACAAGGGAGGCCACAATCGCAGTCGACGAGTCGCGGGAGCAGGACAACCTGATACACTGGTGGAAGAGGTGGAGGAAGGAGGTTCCACCCAAAGAGCTTGAGCGAGAGGAGAAGGAGTTCGAAGTCCTGCGTGGCTACTTCGCTAGGCTGAGGCCGTGGAAGAGGATAATCATCCCTTTCCTAGACTACATTCGCTTCGAGTACTTCAAGGTCTTTGACAGGAGGAAGGAGGACGAGTTCCTCGGGTGGATTGAGGACGCTGCGATCTTGTTTCAGCCTTGGCTGCCGAGGGAATACGAGTTCGACACCCTGTACGCCCTTCCGTTCATCTTCGACTTCGTGTCGATCATATCTGATGAGATCATTGCTCAGACGCGGGGTGAACTGAAGGAAAGCGAGAGGGTTGTTCTGAACGTCCTGCTGAAGAACAAGGACAATCCGAGCCTGTTCAGGTATGGCGCGAGTGGCAGAGTCACCAAGATCAAAGGGTTGGGCACGAGCGAGCGCTATGATGAAGAGCCGATAGCCTTCAGATCAGATGAACTGGCCAAGCTCTCGGAGTTCTCGCGATGGACGAAGCCTTACGTCAGAAACTTGCTTAACAGTCTGGCGAGGAAGGGCTACCTTCAAACCCATGGGACAACGCGCGACCGCGTGTTCTCACTTGTCGAAAAAGGCGATGCGCGAAACGAATCCGGAGTTTCTAGGCTAATTCCGTCTCTAAGGTCAATTTCTGGGGAGATACCGATTCGCACATCCGAGGGGTTCCTAAGGGAGCTGCGCGAGTACGCTGAGCATGCGACCGGTAGAGAGATACAACGTGCACTCCTGGACAATGAAAATGTGCGAATTGAAATGAAGCCGGAAGACTGCCTGTTTCAACCTGAATGGCCGGAATCTAGGGAATTGATTCGCACATTGGGAAAATCGACAAAAGCCCCTCTGCCTGAAGGAGAGAAGACCGCTAAGATCACTGAGAAGGAACCCAGGGAGTTGCAATGGTCTGACTTCTCACTCATGATCCGTCTGCTTGAAGGAAGGAAAGTATCAGGAGGGCGAGCTAGGTTAGGTGATGAGTCGCACACTGTCAACCTGGACCAGGACGGAAGGATAGTAATTGAGTTCGCCCGGCCGATTAATTTGACGTGGGCCATGGTTTTCTTCGGCAACGTCAAAGGTGTTCGACTCATGGGCAAGGGAAGCAAGGCGACGGGCGTGGTCTTCGAGGATATTACCGCCCTGAAATTCTTCCACTCAGTCAATCGTTGGCCGGATAGGATCGAAGAGGTTCTCAAGATCGTCCAAGACTTGAAAGGGTGAGGTTGTAACTCGCCGGGACTACTGCGGTAGGACCTCGGGGGTCTGTGCCTTTCTCCATCAAGGGCGACATTCGTGGAAGTTTCTTCATAGCAGTGAGAGAACTGCTTGCGTGTGTGACTGATCTTAGACCCTTTTATGTTCTCGTAGGACCGGCTAGCTCTTTGTCCCTCCCTCTATCTCCCGTAGAGACTGCCTGTATTCCTCAACTTTCTTGTAGGCTCTCTCGAAATCCCAGACAGCGACTGGCAGAGGTCCAGCTCTACGGCCGAGTATCTTCGGCAAGGCCCGATCTTCGATTCTGGTCTTCAGGACTTCGTAACCTAAGTTCGGTAGGAATCCGGCAAGCTTGACCTCCCAACTCGGACTTAGCATAAGGGCTCCGAAGAAACCAATCCGAACAATGCCTACGACGTACTTCAGTACCTCTAATTCTTTGTCTATGCTGGGGACGGCCTCGCTTGCTTGGAGAAGTGCATTCTTTATTTCATCCATGTTTGCGAAGGCGTCCTCGCCTTTCGCCTCACGAATGTAGATCTCGAATGCCTCAAGCAAAGTTCTGGCCCTTTCGATGGCTCTATCGCGGTACATCTTGTCTACAGCTTCTTCACTGGGATTAACGGGGAAGCCCACGTTGAAGGCATCCCTTATCACCTCTCCGATCTCGATCGGAAAGACCGTCGATCTCGGCAATCTGATGCCAACTGTCGCAGCCAAGCCACCCCGTCCTCGATCATATTGAGGCGACCCGCATAGGCCATCGAGGGTCGGACCTATGAGGAAATCCGTGTATACATACAACACATCTGCAGCTACGACGGGCTTCTCTCGGGACATCTTTTTGAGTAGGTTGGCGAGCGGATCGTATCCAAAGACTCGGAGATAACTAAAGGCAACCCTAGGGATGTAATCTGGCTCGATCTTGGTTGCCCGGCCATCTCGAAACCATTTGAAATATTCCCCAGGAAGACGGCCTTTGAAGAGGCCTTTGCCCTCATTCAAGTACTCAGAGTACTTTCCTCCGGAGAGCACCTCTAAGAGAGCGCCTGTCCTAATTACGGTCGGGGGCTTCTTCTCGAGAAGGGGATCAAGGTATGAGAGCCCAACATACCGGGTAGGATAATCCAACAGAGGCACAACCCTTTTCTCCTCGAATTTCCTCTCCAACAGCATGGCTGCTGCTTCTGGGTCGAGGGACCCCAGACCGAATCTTTCCACTAGAGTTCGACCTTCTCTGAGATCAGGTACAGTTAGAACAACCTGCTTTCGAAAGGCCAGTAGAAGCCCAAGGGGGATTTTCCCGGAAAGAAATGCGTGTGTCTTCTCGAATTCGATCTTGTCCTCGTAGAAGATCGGGACGAGCTCCTTCACATCAAATCTGAGTCGATTTTCGTTACAGACTCTCAGGTAGTTGGATGCACGTTCCGTGGCTTTCTTCGCCTTTTCCTTCTCTTCAGCCGCGTATTCCTCTAACTCTCTCTGCTCCAGGGGAATCCTCTCGAATTGGTTCCGACAAGGAGGAAGATAAAAACCTGAGGCGATCTTCTTGGAATTCTCTCAAGCTTAACGCGCTGTGTTCTATCTCATGCCCATTGGCCTCTGCTGCTAGCGCGCCGCGCTAATCGAACAGGACCGCCGAGATCACTCAGAAGTTCCCGGAGGGGAGGTGGAGGGACTTCTCGAAGGAGGTCTTTCCAGACGACCTTCTCAAGCTGATTGTGCAACGTGGAGAACGAGATCGAAAGCGCCCAGGCAAGGCGAGGAGGAAGCGAAAACCCAAAGATAGCAAGCGGAGACGCAAGAAGTCGTAGGTCTGAGGGCTAAGATCCAGAGGGTTCGTGCTCTTGCCCTACTCCTACGC
>Ga0172366_10002259_pt1 | contig 15057 bp, 15 predicted proteins | sample LakKivSesite69cm_FD_114533 | JGI IMG/M metagenome (GOLD analysis project Ga0172366, IMG submission 114533) | Sediment microbial communities from Lake Kivu, Rwanda - Sediment site 69cm | ecosystem: Environmental > Aquatic > Freshwater > Lake > Sediment | place: Rwanda: Western Province, Lake... | reverse complement strand
TCAGTCCCCATCTCCGGGCTACCCCTCTCAGGGCCCGTACCGGTCTCAGGCTTGGTGGGCCGTTGCCCCGCCAACTACCTGATCGGACGCAGTCCCATCCGAAGGCGGCCTCGGCGAGGATCGCGCCGAGACCCTTTCGAGGAGGGCCCAGTTCCAGGGCACCTCATCTACCAGTTATTAGCGCAGTTTCCCGCGGTTATGACTGTCCTTCGGGTAGGTTGACCACGCGTTACTGAGCCGTTTGCCGCTTCTCCGCGATGCCCCGGAGAGCACGACTCGCATGGATTAGTCCCATCCCAGCAGCGGTAAGGTCCGACAGGATCAATCGGTTTAGAGACGACCGCTCTTTGGCGATTGACCACAACTGACCGACCACATCAGACCAGAATCGTTTGTCCTAGTCCTCATGACTCTGCCCACAAGTGGAGGTCTCCCGATCATCCATGGGCGAACGCCCAACGTCCTGGAGATAGCGCCGTCTCCCTGTGGGCTACATCGTTGTTCGATGCGAACAGACTTATAAGCGTTTTCGATTTCCGTGCCCGTGGCCATCGCTCCTCAAGGACAAAGTCCGAGCAGCTCGTTGTCATGGTCAGCCAGATCTGACCGTCGCGTCGGGGAAGTATGCTGATGAAGTTAGTGCCGATAAAGCGAAAGGAGGTGAAGAGCATAGCGGAGGCGGCCTCGAAGCTCGGGATCGAAGTCGAATTGGGGGGCTTCAAGCTGGCCGCGACATTGCACGGCGAGCAGAACGAGGTCCTAGTCATTGACAGGGATCCGGTGTTGGTGATGTTCCAAACAGGTGAGGTCGTGCCTCACGTGAAGGCTGTGGGCACAAGGGTCCGATGCCATTGGGTGAAGGTCGACGATGGAGCAGTTCCACACGTGCTCCGTGGGGCTGACGTGATGTCGCCCGGCATCACTTCCTCAGATGAGTTCGGCGAGGGCGACTCGGTCGCGGTCCTCGATCAAAGGGGCCGCGTGCTATCGACTGGGATAGCGAGGTTGAGCTCGGATGACATAAGGCGGGTCAACAGGGGCAGCGCTATCAGGACAATGCATACAATCGATGATGCGGTCTACAGGTTGGCGGATTCGCTCTGAGCTGGCAGAACCCTGAGTAAGAGAACTCACCCGCTTGTTGCATAGTGCCTATGCTGGGGGCGGGGGAGGCGGCGTATACGTTGGGGTCGGCGCCGAGGGTTTCCTTCTCATCACGAAGAAAACGGCAGCTCCGACCACTACGAGCACGCCAGCAGCAGCAACGATCGTGTAGATGTAGTCCTCCCTCCAGACAGCGGTCGCGGTTCTCGGTGCGGACATCTCCACTGTTGTGGAGCGCGAACTCGGGTTTGAGACTCCAGCTCCAGTCCATCTATCGAACACGTACCTGACTGGGATGAAGCCCACTGACTCCTCCACGGAGATCTGTGCGTTCGTGCCGCTGTCGTACCAGCCCTCCCCGGTTGGGGTGCCGTACTCGGACTCGACCTTCAAGTGGTACTGGGTCTTCCAGACGGCCGTGATCGTCTTGGGTGAATCCATGACTATTGTCACCTTGTCAAAGGAGGAAGTGGACGCACCGTCCCAGCGCTGGAACACGAACTTCGTGTCCGTGCCTGAGAGAACGGTTGTGGGAGAAACGGAGACCTCAACAGAGCTTCCGGAGTCGTACCAGCCTGAGGCAGGGGATACCGTCCCATGTCCGCCGTTATCGGTCTCGAGGAGATACTGGGTAACGTATGTGAACTCGTGGTAGGATGTTGATGGATACCATGTTGGGGCATGGCAGTGGTAGCGCGTCTGCGTAGTCTGTTGCACATCTGAGGAGATAGTTATGTCCTCCAGCTGCCCGTCGAGTACGATAAGATCGACTGACGCTCCGCCCTGCACGTCCCTGGTCAACCTAGTGCCGAGCCTGACGGTCGTGTGCAATGAAGATGGAAGGCCGGAAATCTTCAGCGTCACCTTGGGTCCTACTGAGACTCGGAGCTCATAATCCCCTCCTGGTCCACTATAGTGCACGATCGGTATCACATAGATGCCGGTTTTGGTGAGCGTGGCGAATATGTGCTCGACTGCTCCTGCGCGCTTCGTGGAACTCGCGATCAATTCCCCATTGGGATCCAAGAGGCCAACGTCAATGTCGGTGTCCGGAGGCTGGGTCATGTTGATCTCCACGGCCCACCCAACTTGCCCATTGAACTGATACCAAGCGCGCCCGTCCTCCACGATCGTCAGGGATAGCACGCCACTTGTGATGGGAACAGGGCCTACGACCAGCTCATAGGAACCGCTGACGCCAGCAAAGTGGTCGACTTTGATGTAGTAAGTGCCACCGGCTATGTCGTCGGGGTCACCCGCTCCCACCCAGTCAAACCCCCCGAGTTCGCTGGACGTCCCGGAGTTGAATAACGCTCTATCTGGGGTGTAGAGGTACAGGTCATAGTCCGCGCCCGCTGGTGGCAGGAGCGTAACGAGCAGGGGTTCATGAGCCTGAATCTGGACCTTGAAGTAGTGGTCTTGCCCGACAGCTAGTGTGTAGTGGTAGACCCCCTTCTGCAGGAGCAGTGCCGTGTCGAAAGAACTCCCCTGAGGGAAGGCTGAGGGCATGAAGCCAGATAGTGCGAGTACGATGCTGAGGATGAAGATGGCGCCTGCGAATCGGTTGTACTTCATGTTTTCCGGGCATTTGCTTGAGGCAAAAAGCTTTGCGATTGCCCGGCCCGGAGGCTAGCCGACCTTGACCAGAACTTTCATCGCCTGCCCCTTTGAGGCGGCGGCCGTCTTGAACGCCTCACGAACTCGGTCTAAGTCAAAGGTGTGAGTGATGAACGGCCTGACCTTTACAGATCCCGCACTGACCAAGGAAATCGCGTCGCGGAAGTCCTCGTGGAGGTACATCAGTGAGCCTTTGATTGTTATCTCCCTGTCTTGGACCAGACCCATGTTCAGTCTGACGTCTTCCCCAAAGACCCCGATCACTACGATCGTTCCTCCCTTGGCCACTAGGTCTATCGCTTGCCTCATCGTGTCCTCCGCACCGACTGCCTCGAAGATGACATCCGCGCGGCCCCCTGATAGCAGCGACCTCAACGTGTCGGCCGTCAACGGTGTCGTACTTGAGTTCACAGCTTGGTTAGCCCCGAGTTCCTTGGCTAGGTTGAGTCGGTAGTCTAGGACATCGGTCACGATAACTAAGGATGCGCCAGCCGCCTTCGCAACCTGAGCTACGAAGAGGCCGATCGTCCCAGAACCGAGCACGAGCGCGTTCCTTCCCAGCATACTGCCTGCGAGCTTGACCGCCCGAACGGCGACGGCCAGGGGTTCGATCAGCGCGCCTTCCTCCAAGCTGATCTCATCGGGCAGGGGCGCGACGAGAACCTCGTCGATGTTGAACAGCTCCGACATCGCGCCCTCGGCCTGAGCCCCTATGACCCTTAGTCTCTCGCAGATGTTGTATCTCCCGTTCCTGCAGTTGTGGCAGTCGCCGCAGGTCAGCTGGGGGATCAGCGTGACCCTTTGTCCTGGTATCAGTCGCGTCACTCCAGGCCCGACCTTCTCTATGATAGCTGAGCACTCGTGCCCTGGGAAGCTAGGGAGCTTGATGAAGGGGTGCTTGTTGAAGTAGGCGTGAACATCACTCCCGCAGATGCCGCAGTACTTCATCGCGAGGCGGACCTGTCCCTCACTGGGCTCTCCGGGTTCGAACTCCTCGAGGACGACGTTCTCAGCAGAGATCAGCCTCACCCTTCTCATGTCTCGGGCGCGAGGCCCTTTGAACTGATAAGCGTTGTCAGGTGCCCTTAGGGCGATTCGGCCTTGAAGGAGGAGAGCCTCTCCGGGCCATGCTGTCTGGCTGCAATGACATCCTCGACCCTGATCCCATAGCCTATTCCGTACACGCCTGGCTCTATCGTGAACGTCATGTTCTTCCTGATGACATCCTGTGAAGCGGGGTGAAGGCTTGGGGGTTCGTGCAGCCTGAACCCTATTCCGTGCCCAAGCCTGTGGTTGAAGAGGTGACCGAATCCAGCGGCCGATATGACCCCGCGGGCGGCGGAGTCGAGTTCCTTGGCCGGCGTCCCATCTCTGACGAGCGACGCTGCCTTCTCGTTAGCTTCGCACACGGCATCGTAGTAGGCCCTGAGCTGATCGGATGGTCGGCCCACGAACCAAGTCCTAGTGAGGTCAGCCCAGTAGCCGTCCGCTTGGATGTTCAGCTCTATCAGAACGGATTCCCCTCGCTTGATTTTCCTGTTGGAGGATATGTTGAAGGGCAGGTTCGCCTTGGACCCGTTCTCCCCGGACATGACGTAGGCGAATCCCCTTGCCAGCCTCGCCCCAAGGTACCCAACTCCATTCACGCTGACCGCAGCCTCCACCCTGGATGCCAGTTCCGACTCGGACATGCCCTCGGTCAAGGACTCTCGGCCCTCCTGGAGTCCGATGGAGGCTATCTTGCAGGCGGTTGAGATCTTGCCTATCTCACGTTCGGTCTTGAACAACCTCAGCCTGTGGAGCGCGTTGGAGAAATCAGCTAGCTCAGCCCCGGTCTCGTTCCGCAGGATCTCCAAGGTCTTGCACCCCATGAATGAAAGCTCGGCGCCCGTGTGGACGGTGGCTAGCGCCTCCATGGATAGCTCAACGCCTACGCGCGACTTGTCTCGAAGGGGCAGGCCTGCGAAGAAGGAACGGATGTGTTTGTATGGGTCATGTACCTCTCCTAGGTTCTCGCAGGGGACGACTGAGACCTCAGAAACTGACCCTTGATCGAGGAACTCCAGCTCGCTTTCAGGGATCAGTACGCGTGAACGACCGTCCTGCTCCATCACGAAGATGGTCCAGCCCGTTATGGGCCAAAAGCCCGTGGCGAAGAGGACGTCTTCGGGATTCTTGAGGACGATCGCGTCGAGGCCCGAGGTTTCCATCTCGGACAACAGCTGCTCAGCTCGTTCCTTCTCCAACTTGAGCTCGGGGCGGCTACATCACTTATATCGGTTTGTGACTTGTCGCGCCATAATGAGAGCGGTGTTGCTCAAGGCTCCAATGAAGATGGTGATGGTCGACATACCCAAACCCACTCCGGCTAAGGACGAGGCCCTGATTAGAGTCAGGGCGGTCGGCATATGTGGGAGTGATGTCAGGTACTTCTACGGGGAGAATCCATGGGCGCTCCACACGTTGGGCCTGGATCTGAAGGAGGAGAAGGCGTTCATACTCGGCCATGAGGTGAGCGGGGACATCGTTGAAGTGGGTTCTGAGGTCGACGGCGGCAGGCTGTTCGAGAGGGTTGGGGTCATAGCGTTCAAGGGGTGCGGGGAGTGCTACTACTGCATGAGGGGCATGCCGAACTTGTGCGCGGAAACCCTGCACATAGGTCACGACGGCAGGTGGAAGGGCGTTGAGTACCCCCCTGGAGGCTACGCGGACTACATGCAAATATGGGCGGACAAGGCGCATCCGATCCCAAGCAGCGTCAGCTATGAGGAGGCGACCCAACTCGACGGGTTGGCCGTGGCAGTCCACGCGAACGAGAGGGGGTCGGTCTCCGAGGGAGACAGCGTTGCCGTCATAGGCGTTGGCGCAATCGGCTTGATGCTGTCCCAAGTCGCAAGGACGCGGGGGGCGAGGAAGGTCATCTGCATGGACACGATTGAAACTCGTTTGAGGTTGGCCCGAGAACTGGGCGCTGATCACGTGGTGAATCCGAGGGAGGTCGAGGACGTCAGCGAGGAGATAGTAGAACTCACGGATGGGATAGGAGCCAATGTGGTGTTTGACACCGTTGGCGAGGGACGGACCGTCAAGACTGGGCTCAGGTCGCTGGCCCGGTCCGGGAGGTACGTGTCCTTGGCGGTGACGAGCGCAAAGGTCGAACTGCGCCTTACTGATATAGGGGGAGAGAAGAGCCTGACCTGCTCTGCCAACAACCTCTATCAAGACTATCCTGCGGCGGTGGGACTGCTCGCTAGCGGCAAGGTCAGGGTCAAACCGTTCATAACTCACGTGATGAAGTTGGAAGACTACGCGAAGGCGTTCGACATGCTCGCGAACAAGGGCGCCCATGACACGGTGAAGATCGTCTTGATACCGTAGGTCAACGATCGAAGTGCTCCCTCAGTGACGGTATCACCTTGTCGGCGTAGAAGTTGACGCCTTCGGTTGTGCCCTCTAGGGGCATGAAGTGGAGCTCGAAGTGACTCACGCCCGCCTCGGCGAACCTGATGATCCTGTCCACGCAGTCGTCAGCATTGCCGACGACCGCGCCGTACCTGACCACTATGCCGTGCGGCAGTTGAACCTCGGTCTCGAAGTTGTTCACGTCCTCTATAGGGTCTCCGAACCACCTCTCCAAGGACTGCTTCCCGTCCCTGAAGGCGTCGTCCCTGTTGGGGGCTACGCTGGTGAACAACTCGTATCCTACTTCGAACCCGGACTCCCTTACGCCCCAATCTCGGATCATGTTCAGTCTCACCTTCAGATCCTCTATGTGGAGGGGAGGAGCGACCCACCCGTCCACGTGCTTGGCGAGACCCATCGCCTTGAAGCCCACCCCGCCGAACCAGATCTTGGGCCTAGGCCTCTGGACGGGCTTTGGCCACAGTTGTCCTCCCTTGGTCCTGTAGAACCGCCCCTCATGGTCGACCCTGTCCTCTGTCCAGAACCGCTTGATGAGGTCTATGGCCTCGATGGTCATTCTCAACCTGGTCTGGGTGTTCTCCCACTTGAACCCGAATCCCTCGAATTCGTCCTTCCTCCACCCGGCTCCTACCCCCAGTATCAACCGCCCATTGGAGATTATGTCGAGCGTAGCAGCCATCTTTGCGAGCAACGCGGGATTCCTGAACGGCACGCTCAGAACGGAGGTTCCGACCGAAACCCTGCTGGTGGCTGAGGCGAGGGCTGAGAGAAGACACATGGATTCGAGTATGTTCATCGACCTACCGACCTTCTCGACGCTGTCGAAGGCATGCAAGTGGTCCACTGCCCAGATTGAATCCATGCCGCGCTGCTCGACCAGCTTCGCGGCCCGCAGGTTGTAGTCGTAGAGGTCTCCGGCCTCCAGCTTGCTGCTGAAGGAAGGCAGGTAGATCCCGAACTTCAGTCTTGAAGCCAACTCACCCTGCGAAGGCTACGTTCCAAAATAAGCATTTATCGTGGATCGCGGCCACCGAAGAGCGATGGGATGTCATGAGGGCATTCGAGATCCGGTCAGCACGCAAGGCAAGCGTTGTCGACATGCCTGAGCCAAGTATATCGGAGGAAGAAGTGCTCGTCAAAGTTGCGTACTGTGGGGTTTGTGGGACGGACCTCCACATCTTCCGCGGCGAGTTTCCGGTGAAGCTTCCACTGGTTCCCGGTCACGAGTTCTCAGGTGTTGTGGAGGGCGTTGGGGACAAGGTGACCGAGCTCAAGGTTGGAGACCACGTCTCAATAGATCCGAACATGAACTGCGGCGACTGCTACTACTGTAGGAGGGGGATGACGAACTTCTGCGAAAAGTGGAGCGCTATAGGAGTGACAACACAAGGCGCCTACGCCGAGCTAGTGTCGGCCCCAGCTTCAAACGTCTATCGAGTGCCCAACGACGCCCCGCTGGAGCGATTCGCCTTCGTCGAGCCCGTGTCCTGCGTGTTGCACGGATTGGACAGAGCGAACCCGAGGAAGGGTGAGAAGGTCTTGGTGACAGGACTGGGGTCGATAGGCCTGATCTTTGGGCAACTGTTGAAGGAGAGGGGCACTGAGGTCATGGGGTCCGACCTAGTCGAAGAGAGGCTGCGGATGGCGGAGAAGCTGGGGTTCGATGTCACGACCAACCCAGCGAGCGAATCCGTCGAACGAAGCGTGTTTTCTTGGACGGAGGGTAGAGGCGCTGATCTCGTGGTTGAGGCCAGCGGCAGCACAAATGCCCTGGAGGGGGCTTTGGGGCTTGTCGATAAGGGGGGGAGGATCCTGGTGTTTGGAGTGGCTCCTGAGGACGCGACCCTATCGATCCGACCCTTTGCGATATACAGGAATGAGGTCAGCCTGATCGGGTCTTTCACGAACCCCCTGACGTTCAGCAGAGCGGTTGACATCATAGCCTCGGGCAAGGTCTCCGTGACCGAGATCGTTAGCAGAGTGGTTGACTTGGAAGGAGTGAAGTCAGCCTTTGAGGAGATCGGTCAGATGAGGGGCATCAAGTACTTGGTCAAACCGGGGTAGGTAGCATGGACGTGCTTACCGTCGGAGAGGTGCTGGTGGAATTCGTGAAGGGCAGGAAGGATTCCCCGCACCATGAAATCGGGCAGTACCGAGGGCCCTTCCCGAGCGGCGCGCCAGCCATATTCGCGGACGCTGCTGCTAGGCTGGGGTTAGGGGCGGGCATAATAGGCGCAACGGGCACCGACGATTTCGGAGAGGTGGTTAGGGACAGGCTCGCCAAGGACGGCGTGGACACCAGCCATCTGAAACTTGTGGAGGGATACACCACGGGGATCGCGTTCGTGATGTATTACTCGAGCGGCGAGAGGCATTTCGTGTTCCACCTGAAGCAGTCCGCGGCGGCCCAGGTCGGACCTGACGACATCGACGAGGACTTCGTGAAGTCGTTCAAGGTCTTGCACATCATGGGCTCGGCGCTGACGCTGGGAGAGGGGATGAGGGAAGCCTGCTACAAGGCCGTCAGAATAGCGAACGGGTCGGGCGCGATAATATCGTATGATCCGAACCTGAGGTCAGAGCTGCTTTCCTCCGAGTTGATAGCCAAGATCTCCGAGCCTTTCCTCAGGACCGCAGAACTGGTAATGCCCTCCAGGGATGAGCTACTCGACCTGACGGGAGAGAAGACTGTTGACAAAGCGGCAGAGAAGGTCATCGAGATGGGGGCCAAGTGTGTGGTCGTGAAGCTCGGGGCTGGGGGCTCGCTCGCGGTCACGAAGGACCTGTCGGTGCTGGAGCCGGCCTACGAAGTGGAGGAGGTGGACCCGACCGGGGCAGGGGACGCTTTCGACGCGGGGTTCATACACGAGTATGTCAAGGGGAAGCCGCTAAGGGACGCGCTGAGGTTCGGAAACGCCGTGGGAGGGCTGAAGGTACTCAATGTAGGGCCAATGGAAGTCCCGAGGGATAAGTCTGAAGTGCTGCATTTCATGAACACGCATAGGCAGAGAAGCGAGGGCGATGGTTGACTCGAACGCGTCAGAGCTCCATGGTGTGCAGGATGTACACCCCATCTGACTGAGGCTCAACGAGGCACCAGCCGACTCCCCTCACGAAGCAGAGGTTCATCATGTGGTTCCCCATTATCCAGTAGCTGTTCTCTCCGACGGAGATCCCCCAAGCAACAGACACGTTGTAGTACCTGATACCGCCCTTCGTGATGTAGGTCAGGACCGCGTCGTGGACCACCACCGTGTACATCTTGTAACCGGCCCTGAGGGAATTCAGCCAGAGGGTCGTCGCGAAGTCGTCGCAGTCAAACCTGACCGGGACGTACTCATGCGAGTCCGTGTTGTCATTGCTCAAGAAGGTCTGCAGTTCGTTCATGTTGTTGAAGTCCCTGGGGTTCTCCAAGTATTCGACCCTCTGCGTCGCCGCATCAAGCAGATTCGTCAGGTTGAGAATTGTCTCCTGTGCGCCCCGTATCTGAACTCCGAGCCTGGACAGCTCAGAACGTAAGCTCTCCCCTTCTAACAGGAGGGAGGTCAGGTTGGACTCAAGGGCCGAGATCTGCAGGAGTTGGTCCGCTATGGTGGCATCCCTCGCCTGAACTTGGGGGACATAGATGCTCTCCGCGTACAGGTAACCCGAAATGCTAGCGACCAGAACGGCGAGTATCAGACCGGCGTAGAGTGATGCCTTGCCCCGTTTCCTGACTTCTGGGGTAGGGGACTCCCACCCCCGGGGGACTTCGACCGCGAGGGCAGTGTGCACCACGCCTTTGGACCTCATGCGCGAACTCTCCTCGTGCCATACTCCCAGTGGCAACTCACGAATGGGGCGCTCGGGGGGCTTTGCCTCCGATGACATGACAACGGGGCGAGAGTGCGTGGATTTATCGCTTGCACTGCGCCTTGCCCCGGGAAGCCCAATGTGTTGTACGCCGTCCCAGCTGAGACGATGAAGGCCCGGAGCAGGGGTCCATCTACCTAGTGGGCTATGGTCATATTGATTTGTCGTGGCTTTGGCCCAAGAGCGAAACGATCCACGAGGTGTGTCTAAGGACCTTCGCTTCGGTACTGCGGTTGAACCTCGTTGTAGAATTCGAGACGCGCATATGGTGACTTGAGAGAGAAAGGTTTGCGAAGGTGAGCTTCAACCCTCCCAGGAGAAACGGGTCGAACGTATGACGTAGAGTTGTGTCAGGCAGATCTCAGAGACTATTGAGGTCAGCGTCACAAGCAGCGCGCGCACTATGTGCCCCCAGTGTGGGAATCATTTATTAGTGAGCCCGGTGGAGAGCATACAAGTGATAGTAATGACAGCCGAAATGAAGGGAGAAGCGAAAAACACCAAAGCTCTCGACCGGAGTGTTGTCGGAAAAATGGAGGCTTCGCTGGAAGAGGTGAAGAAGAAGGTCTCGGAGCTCAGCCGCGAGATACATACTGAGAAGGTTGAGCAAGCCATAAAGGAGAAACCACTGCTCAGCGTTGCTGTAGCCGGCCTAGCTGGTCTCACGCTTGGGATCTTGATAGGGTTGGCAATAGCGAAAAAGGAGTGAACGGCGCCACTAGAAATGAGCGAACAGGAGGAAACGGTGGTACAGAGATTCATCAAGGCTCTGTATGAGAGCGGCCCCCGTCTGCTCATGCGGAGGGTCCAGGGGTACGTTCAGGAGACCGTGGACAGGGCAGTCAAGAAGATGATGCTCACGGTCGTCGGAAGCCTAACGCTTCTGCTGGGCGTGGTCTTCGTCCTATACGCTGGGATGGTGCTCCTCTCCGAAAGCATGTCACTCTGGACGGCGTCGCTGACAATAGGTCTCGCTGTGATCATAGCCGGGCTTGTCCTCTTGCTGGTGGCGTCAAAAAGTAATAGGCGTCAGTAGACCCAAGGATTGCTTCAGAGAACGCTTGCGGCTCGGATGGTGGACCGGGATAGTTGGCAACACCTTCACCATCTTCACCCGCTCGCTGTACTACTCGTTCATGAGCTGTCTGACCGCCGGTACCGTCCTGCCCATCTTGATCAATCGGTTCACACCCCTTTCTGCCTAATGTAAGACGATTGCGGGGCCGCCGGAGGGACGGTCGGTAGCAACGGCGCTATCTCGCGCGCGAACGATTATAAGGGGCGCAACTTCCTACAACCAAGTATGAGTTCCGGTATGAGAGGGAAATTCAGCAGGAGAAGCTACGGTAGAAGAGGAAGCTTCAAAAGGGAGATGCATAAGGCTACCTGTGCTGACTGCGGTAAGGAGACCATGGTTCCCTTCAAGCCAGATCCTTCAAAGCCCGTTTATTGCAGGGAGTGTTACGCGAAGAGAAGGGGGGATTTCGGTGGGAGAGAGAGGCGTGCTCGCCCTGAGAGGGCGAATTCCATGATCATAGATCTAATCGAAGAGATACGAGCCGACGTAAAAGACATCAAAGCAAAAATAGGAGCTTGACGACCTCTCCCCGGTCCACATCGATAGTGTATGCTTCCGAGGATTCCTGAGCCTCGAGGGTTCGAACGTCGCGTCAGGACTGATTCCAAACCCCCGAACCGGATGTTAGACTAGTAGGGAACGGGGGCAAAGAGGTAAGAATCGGAGTAGAAAGTGTGATCCGGGCACGTGGACCGGGAGGCTTCCACACCGGAATGGGTTCGGTCCGTAGAAATTCGCATCCCTTGGCCTCGGTTTGCGCAATTTCGCGAGATCCGGAAATACGTTGGAGAAACAGAGGGCAATGCGCACCTAGCCATTCGCGCGTTTTTCTTAAGAGATATAAGGCCCTGTCTGTCATGCTCGAGAAAGACAAATGCAAGGAGCATCTCGACCGAACATCGATGGCCTATTCGAGCACCCACTATTGAGCAGATTGTCAAAATGGCATCTCGGGACGATATTCTGTGTTCTTGACATCGCTTCCACGATCACCGCGGTCTATCTATTTGGGTTACCTGAGTTGAATCGGTTTGTTCTGGAGTTGCTTCGGTCATCGCCATTTTCATGGGTTTTCTCGTACCTGATGGTAGCCGTGACACTTGAATTCCTCTCAAAGAAAGGGCTCTTGGTGAGAATGACATATGTGACATTCGTCTTCTTGACAGCCTTGATCGTTTTGAACAATCTCATCGGCATTTTGTTGGCGGTTCTCGGGGCGATTCCTTGACCGCTCGTTTCACTGGCTTGTTCCTTGGTCAGGTAGGTGGACCGGACGTGTCCACACCGAAACGGGTTTGGAACTAATATAGAAGCACGTATTTCGGGCTATGTCATTCGTTCTTGCCATTCTGTAACTCCAACGCGCGCGGGCGCTAGCACCTACAGGATCCTGGCAGGCCACGAAGGGCCCAATGGTTAGAAGCGGAGCCCTCGCCAGGCAGGAAGGGCGGCATGGAACCTAGGACAAGCGACGTGCCTAGGACCATCTATTCGCCGCTAACATACGCAACCGGCATAGAAAGAACGGGAGGACCGACTAAGCGATCCTCTTGGTCCCTCCCTTGCCGATCCAAGCCCTTCCAAGCTCGTTTTTGCTCTTAAGCTGACTTCTGGAGAGTGATCTCGATTGTTGACACGTTGCGCTCTCTGAAGCCCTCTTCCCTCGCGGGCATCAGCTCAGTTCCGGTCTTGATTTCCTTTATCACCAGCGCGTCTTTGAGGAACCTTCTCTTCAGTATCTCGACCGTGTCCACTGCCGTCGATATCGCCCTTCCTCTTGCCCTCAGTATAGCATCGTGTCCGCTCGTGATCTGCATGAATGCCGCCGTCGCGTACACTAAGGGGCTCTTCTTGCCGATGAAGATTATGTTCGATGGAATCCTAGGAGCTTCTGGTTTCGGTGCTTCTGATTCTGCCATTGTGTTCAACACCTCTAGTTTGTGACTGTCGATTCGGGTGAGCTTAGCTATAAGTCTTTTGACAGGCGCTTTCATGCGAGAGCACTCAATAGATTCGGGCTCGGATCCTTCCGGAATGGCGCGGAAAGCCAAAGAACCTTGTTGGTTCTAAACCAGGATTGGTATGGACCGGGAGGGACTCGAACCCCCGAGCTTCCGCGTGCAAGGCGGATGTCCTACCACTGGACGACCGGCCCCTGATGGAAAGGCGATTGGGTCCGATTTAAGATTTGACAGCACGACTGCTAAGCTAGGGTCTAGGTCCGAAGGTCACCAAGATCTGTTCGATCCTCTTCTGCATTGTGGAAGCGAGCGCTTTCTTCAGAGCTACCCCCCTCTGCCTTCTCGTCCTGAGTTGTCTGATGCGCTCGGCAAGCTCCACATCCCCGAAGATGTTCTCGAACCATCTCTCGAAATCGCCCCTGTGAAGGTGAAACTCCAGGCTCGCCTCAGATACCCTTTGGACAGCTTCATAGAAGTCCTTGTATCCCTTGGCCACCAGACCGAGCGGTGTCCTCTCGTCCAAGTAGAAGTAGAAGCCTCTCTCTTTGGACCAACCGTTCAACAGGACGTTGACCAAGTTCTCTGACTTGACGAGTTCGCCCACCATGAGGCTCTGGAAGTTCGAGATGATGTTTGTGAAAGCTATGTAGACATCGGTCGGAGATCCGACGGGACCAGCGAAGTACTTATGGACGTCGGCAGGGCCCCCGGCACCCGTGTACATGTAGTAGTAGTTGTCGCTGATCTGAAGTGTGCGCCACACCCGGAGGTACTCTGCCCCCAACTTCTTGGCAGGAGCTGAAAGCGAGTGGATCATGGCGAAGGCGGACTTCTGCATCTCGTTGCCCAACCACGCGCTCAGATCGCGGCGCTGATCAGCCCAAGAGAGGGTCCGGCCGTGTTCGTATACGTCCAGCTCAGCGATCGGAGGTATCGATTTCGCGACCCCAGATGGGGTCCTGCACACTACACTCGGGCGCTCCCTTAGCGCTCTGGGCAGCTCCTTCAGGAAGTTGTGTATCCCAGACTCTGGCCAGTGATGCTCTCCGAACGTCTCATAGTCGATGAACACCAGGGCATATGGCTCAGCGATCGAGCTGACCCATTCCGCGTATTTGTCCGCCGTCAATGGATATTCGCTCCAGTCCTTCGAAGAGAACCTGAAACCTATGTCGTCGGAGAGCTTGTGGTCCCTAGTCAAGACCTTCAGGCTCTTTGTCCCCTTGGCAGAATAGACTTGGTGGGGGGAGTGTCCACCTAGCATCGCCTCTGAGCCCTCGGTGATGACCCCTGAGAAACCCATGTCCGCGACTTCTTTCGCGATCAGGTTGTTGTAGATCAGCTCGGTGTTTTCGAAGATCTCTGCTTCATAGCCGAAGAGGTTCTTGATGGTCCTCGCGTGTATCCTCGCCTGGTCCCTGAACTCTGACATGTCGTCGTAGTATATTCCAGCTAGGGAGTGGTAGTACGTCTGGGACAGGAGCTCGACGTTCCCAGTCGCAACCATTGACTTGACCTCATCTATGAACTCAGGGAATAGCTCGGCCACCTGCTCCAAGAAGATCCCGGAGAAGCTGTAGGCGACCTTGAAGGGTCTCTCAGAATGTTGGCTCTCAAGGACAGCCTCTCTCACAATGCGGGTGGCAGGTTCGTAGCATTTTTTGTAAGCGCGCTCGAACATGTCCTTGCCGAGTTTCAGGTCGAAATAGGCGTTGAACGCCTTGGACACGTCGTCTATCCTGAAGGAGCCCACTCTAAACCTAGAGTTTATCCGACGGGGTTGGTGCACCTCGAAGCAGAGGCAGAAAACGACCATCGGGATAATCAACCCGACAAGGATAAAGATATTACCCCTACTCGCACAGTCGCACTCGTGGCCGCCGTAGCGTAGCTTGGTAGCGCGCTGGCCTGTGGAGCCGGATGCTCGAGTTCAAAACGCGAGGACGCGTGAACGTCTCGACGGCGGCCTCTCATTTTGCGACAGTCTTAGGAGTATCGACACCGAGATATCTTGGCTGGACT
>Ga0172366_10002257_pt1 | contig 15061 bp, 13 predicted proteins | sample LakKivSesite69cm_FD_114533 | JGI IMG/M metagenome (GOLD analysis project Ga0172366, IMG submission 114533) | Sediment microbial communities from Lake Kivu, Rwanda - Sediment site 69cm | ecosystem: Environmental > Aquatic > Freshwater > Lake > Sediment | place: Rwanda: Western Province, Lake... | reverse complement strand
TTGTGCTTCTCGTGGTCATACTTGTCGTGGTTTACACCCATCACTATCGTTGCGTCTGGATTCTTCGCTGGCGCTGAGATCAAGACCTTCTTTGCTCCAGCTTGAAGGTGCAGTGCAGCTTTTTCCCGGTCTGTGAATAGTCCTGTCGACTCCACAGCCAAATATACTCCCATGTTCTTCCATGGTAGTTGCACGGGGTCTCGTTGAGTGAGAGTCTGGATCCTTTTTCCCTTCACTATTATGGCGTCTTTTTCAGCTTCAACAGAGAACGGCGCTCTTCCATGAATTGAATCGTATTTTAGCAGATGCGCCAAGGTTTTAGAGTCTGTAATGTCGTTCACTGCTGCGAACTCGATCCCGGCGTTTCTTTCTACTGCAGCTCTGAACAGAAGGCGTCCGATTCTGCCGAACCCGTTTATGCCTACTTTGATTGGCATGTTCACTTCACCTTGTTTTAATAGTTCTGGGCTAGTAATAGGACTTCCGCTAATTAATTTTCCGACGACAAAGAAAGAAACATTATGGGTGATATCTAACGAAGTTTCATCAGAACCATTTCTGCAGCCAAAACTAGGGGCTCCCAAGTTTCACACACAGGCGGCGCATAAGCAGTGTCTGCTTTTGCCAGTTCGCGCGCTGTCATCTGCTTCTGTATAGCAAATGAAATAGCGTTTATACGCTGGGTTACTTCTTCCCCGCCGATGATCTGAGCGCCGACTATTCGTTGCGATTCTCTTTCGACGATAAGCTTCACTTTTATGGACAACGCACCTGGATAGTAATCCGCTTTGGTTTTCGAGGTGATTGTTCCCGTGACCGTTTCGATTCTGGTTTTTTGAGCGGCGGCTTCGGTCAAGCCCGTTGAGCCTATTTCGGTGTCGTACAGTCTTGAGACTGATGAGCCTAAGACTCCAGTGAAGAGGGCGTAGCCTCCTGCAGCGTTGATCCCAGCGACCTTTCCATGTCTCACAGCGACGGTTCCAAACTGCATCAGGCTCGGCTTTTGCGTTACGATATGCGTTGATTCCGCACAGTCTCCCACTGCGTAAACGTCTTTGACGCTGGTTTCCATTCGGGCGTTGGTCTTTATCGCTTTAGTGTCTCCAAGGACTATTCCCGCGTTCGTGGCAAGTTGCGTGTTGGCTCTAACGCCGAAGGCACTGATGAACAGGTCTGCTTCTATCCTCTCTCCACCAGCAATTATCCCAGTAACTTTCTCAGCTCCGAGAAATTCTTCAACGCTTTTCCCCGTGAGAACCCTTATTCCTTTTTGTTCAAGCATTTCCTGCGTCGTCTTTGCCATGTCGGCATCCAACATCTGAGGCAGGACTTGGGGCAGCATTTCCACGACGATTGCTTCTAAACCGCGTTCTTGCAGAGCTATGGCTGTTTCAAGACCTATCAAGCCTGCTCCCATAACCACGGCCGTCTTTGCGCCATTCCTGACGGCTTGGTCGATTCTGTCTCCGTCTTCAAGCGTCCGCAAAGAACATATCCCTTGCTTTTCTCTGCCTTTTATGGGGGGCATGAACGGGCTTGCGCCTGTGGATATGATCAGGCTGTCATATGGAATTGTCTCCCTCTTACCTGTCTTGTCGATGGTTTCGACCGTTTTATTTGTGGTGTTTATGGCAGTTGCCTTGATCTCCGTTTTCAGCGTTAGCTTCATCATTTGGAAGAAGGATTGTGAAAAAACGATGAGTCTTTCAAATGTGGGGATATGTTTACCTATTACGAAGGGTAGTCCGCAGCGTGAGTATCCGCAGTGTTTTTCGTCTGTTATCAGCGTTATTTCGGCTGTGCGGTCTGTTTTTCTCGCGGCGGAAGCTGCGTCCACGCCTGCGGCGTGAGCGCCGATGATGACTATGCGTCTAGGCATCTGTGTTCCTTCATTTGGTTAGGGTCTTGTGCCACTCGGCTGACTTGTTAAAATCCATTAGGTTAGGCAGCTCAGCTTGCAGGTTTTTCGGTTTCACTACTATGAGCCATGCTTTTCCATATGGGTCCTCGTTCAGTAACTCGGGTTTTGACTGGACTTCTTGGTTCACTTCCACTATTTCTCCGCTTATTGGCGCTATTAGGTCCGATACGGCTTTGACTGATTCAACTGTGCCGTATGGCGTGTTCTGTGTTATCGATGTGCCCGGGCTTGGTAGCTCGGCGTAGACTATTTCTCGAAGTTGTTTCTGTGCATGGTCTGTTATGCCTATGCGAACCTTATCGCCTTCAACCTTTGCCCACTCAAACTCTTTTGTGTAGTACAGTCCTTCGCGCACTTCTGTTCCGTCTACTTTTACCATCTTCTGATCACCTCTAGATTAGTGTTGTAATCTTTCATGTGGTGACCTTTAAAACTAACTGTTCACGGGAGTCCGATTAAAACATACGTATTGGATGTTGGAAACGTTTCGATATGACTTTTGACTTACGAGTGTCCTTGGCTGTTTTCTATGATGGTTTGCTGTTTAATGTTGGCATCGAAATGATTATAAGAATTGTACGTTCTCCTAGAGGCTGTTTCAGCTCTTGAAAACTTGACTACCCGATGAGGCTTATGGCAGAATCAAATGATGCACAGGATAAACAAGCAGTCAAGATTTCGAGCTGGGCGCAGTCAAAACTAAGCACTGAAGAATTGCTGGCCTTGTCCCTCGATAAGCTTCTGGCTTATCTGGACACTTCTTCCTCAGGTCTCGTTTCAGACGAAGCAGAGAATCGTCTCAAGACGTTTGGCCGCAATGAACTTGCCAAGAGAAAAAAACGGACAGCAGTTGTCGATTTTATTTTTCATTTCAGAAGCCCGTTGATAATCATATTACTATTCGCAGGTGTGATCTCAGGCTTCTTTGGCGAGATAATAAATGCCGCCATCATATTCTCGATAGTTTTGCTAAGTGTAATTCTCGACTTTTTCCAAGAGTCTAAGGCTAAGAGAGCCGCAGAAATATTGAAGGAGAAGGTAACCACTACCGCGACGGTGCTTAGGGATAGCGCCAAAAAAGAAGTAAAGCTCTCTGAAATAGTGCCTGGCGACATCATTTATCTCTCAGCCGGGGACATTGTGCCCGCGGATGCTAGAGTAGTAAACGCGAAGGATCTTTTCGTAGACCAGTCTGCATTGACTGGCGAGTCGTTTCCTATAGAGAAGACGTCTATATCGTTGAAGACGATGGGGTCGGCAGTTAACGAGTGGAACGACTGCCTTTTCATGGGAACTTCTATTGTCAGCGGCACCGCAGCTGCTGTTGTCATGAAGACTGGAAGCCACACGGAGTACGGCAAGATTGCCAAGAGACTCGTTGAAAGAGAGCATGAGACTGAGTTTGAGACAGGTCTTAGAAAATTCGGCTTTCTGGTGATGGAGGTCACATTCTTACTTGTGATGTTTGTTTTTTTCATTAATGCTATTTATTTCATTAATGGTCTTTACAAGCGTGACATTTTGGAGTCTTTTGTCTTCGCTGTGGCGTTGGCAGTCGGTTTAACGCCTGAGCTTCTGCCCATGATTGTTTCTTTGAATCTTTCACGTGGCGCTCTTTCAATGTCGAAGAAGGGCGTTATCGTGAAGAAGTTGGCTTCTATTCAAAACTTTGGAAACATGGACATCTTATGCACAGACAAAACCGGTACACTTACGGAGAATAGGATAACTCTCATGTTGCATGTGGACATGGAGGGAAGAAATGACGAGAAGGTGCTTCTGTACTCCTATCTGAATAGCTACTATGAAACCGGGCTGAAAAGCCCTCTGGACGAGGCTATACTGAAACACCGGAACCTTGACGTTAGAGGCTATCAAAAGATAGATGAAGTTCCATTTGATTTTGTGCGTAAACGGGTCTCTGTCGTCGTTGAGACTGAAAGGCAATTGTTCATGATCGTCAAAGGCGCGCCTGAAGAGGTTATGAAGATTTGTTCTTATTGCGAACTTGACGATCGAGTATTCGATTTAACAAGCGTGTTGCATAAAAGAATAGAGCAAAAGTACTATGATCTGAGTTCTGAAGGATTCAGAGTGTTGGGAGTCTCATACAAGAAGGTCAAAGAGGAGAAACCTGTTTACTCTGTAAACGACGAAAGCAACATGGTGTTCTTGGGGTTTGTGGCGTTTCTAGATCCGCCAAAAGAGACTACACATGAATCCCTTCAACTGTTGAGCAAAGCAAATGTGCAGTTGAAGATTCTTACTGGCGATAACGAACTCGTCACAAAGAAAACGTGCGCTCTACTAGGTTTTGAAATCAAGCGAATCGTTCTAGGAAATGAATTGGTACATTTCAGTGATGATGCCCTTGCGCGTCTCGTCGAAGAAGCAAACGTGTTTGCAAGAGTGACACCTGCTCAGAAGGACAGGATAATGATTGCACTAAAGAAAAATGGGCATGTTGTCGGTTTCTTGGGTGATGGAATTAATGACGCTCCTTCGCTGAAAACAGCGGACGTTGGAATATCGGTTGATAACGCAGTGGACGTCGCGAAAGAATCTGCGGACATGATCCTTCTGCAGAAGGATCTGACGGTTTTGCAGCAGGGAATATTGGAGGGCCGGAAGACCTTCGGCAACACGATGAAGTACATCATGATGAGTACGAGTTCGAATTTTGGAAACATGTTCAGCGTTGCAGGCGGTTCCCTGTTTTTGCCTTTCTTGCCTATGCTTCCGATTCAGATACTCTTGAACAACCTTCTTTATGACTTGTCTCAATCGACAATACCGACGGATAATGTTGACGAGGAGTACGTTGAAAAACCGAAAAGATGGGATATGTTCTTCATACGCCGATATATGCTGATTCTGGGACCAATAAGCTCCATCTTTGACTTCCTGACATTCTTTATTATGTTGCTGGTCTTCAATGCTACTGAACCGATGTTTCAGACTGCTTGGTTCTTAGAGTCACTGTTCACACAGACTTTGATTATTCTCGTCATAAGAACGCGGCGAACGCCTTTCTACAAGAGCAAGCCTGGAAGATTCTTGCTTCTGAGCAGCTCAGCTGTTCTGGCCTGTGCGTTGATCATGCCATTCACACCGTTGGGCGCACTATTCGGTTTCGTAGAGCCGCCATCCATGTTTTTCGTGGTCCTCGCAGGGCTGATAGCAGTGTATATCATGCTGGTTGAAGTCGTGAAGAAAGCATTCTACAAAAGATATTCCTACCGTTTGGAGCAACGTTCGATACTGCAGAACAAGAACCTGTCAAGCTAATACCGTGAGCTTATCGTGCTCTCTTTCCTTGAATAAACTCCTCAACTGCCTGCCTAGCCACGGGATCGGGCACTTGAATGGGCGGGTGTTTGAATGCATATGAAGATATACTCAATAGCTGGCCTGCTATTTTGCGATCCAGCGCTATCTTCACCGCTCTGATGATGTCGATGACCACGCCGGCGCTGTTGGGCGAATCTTCCACTTCAAGCTTCACCATTATCGTCAAAGGCCGATCGCCGAACTTTCTGCCCTTTAGCCAGAGATAACAGATTTTCTTGTTCTTGAGAAAAGGCACGTAGTCTGAGGGTCCAATTCGTGTCGGCAGATCATACGGAACTAGGCTTGTGACAGCCTCTGTCTTGCTGATGCGCTTAGTCCTCAGTCTCTCCTCAACTGTCATGTTTTGAAAATCGGTGTCTCCGCCGAGATTTAGCTGATACGTCTCATCTATGATTACTCCTCTGTCCACGCAAAGCCTAGCTATGTTTCGATGAAGGATAGTTGCTCCCACTTGGCTCTTGATGTCGTCACCTGCAATGGGCAGGCCCTTTTCCTCAAATTTCCTACTCCATGCAGAATTAGAGGCGATGAACTCGGGCATGCAATTAACAAAAGCACAGCCGGCATCCAACGCGGCTTGAGCGTAGAATCGAGTTGCCAACTTGCTACCAACGGGAAGATAATTAACAAGGATCTCCACCTTTGCTTTCTTCAGTGTTTCGGCAACATCCACGGGATTGATTTCCCCTGCCTTGTAAACGTCAAAGGTTTCTTTCATGTGTTCAGCCACTCCGTCCATGATCGGAGCCGGTGAAACCTTAACGCCTAGCTTTGGGGCATCGGCAAACTTGGTGCAGCAATTTGGCTCCGTGAATATGGCTTCAGCCAAGTCTTTTCCTATTTTCTTCTTGTTAATCTCGAAAGCAGCAACGAAGTTCACATCGCTAATGTGGTATCCGCCGAAATTCACGTGCATCAGTCCGGGCACGGTCGTGTCATCTTTGGCGTCTTTGTAGTATTGTACTCCTTGAACTAAGGCAGACGCCGAGTTTCCAACTCCTACGAGTGCCACACGAATCTTTGTCAACTTATCTCGTTCCCTCTTTTGTTTGCTTAGCTAACGCTTTAACTAGTGTTCACTCTTTAACTTTTTCTTGGAACATGACAAGGTTAAAAGGCAACTTTAGTGAAGAAGAGGGCATAGGTGAAAGTCTCTTGGATGGAAGCGAAGTGAAGGTTAGATTCGACCCGTTCACGGAAATCGTGATAATGGAACGTGACTTTTTCACGACACCCGACGACATAGCGAGGTTCGCGTCAATAATAGCGGGCGGCAAGACCGCGGGCTTGTACTGGGCTGAAGGCGTGGTTTTTCTGTATTTCCCGATTCCCGCATCGACAGAAACCTTGGCCAGAGAGCTGGTTGAGCACAAACGAGTTTACTGGGCCTTCGTGGGACACGCGCTTATGCCGAAATACCAGCCAGTCATAGAAACCCGCGAGAAGATTATCATTCCTGTAGTCGATATGTCTTTGAATCCGCTTATTAAGAAAGTAGCAACATGGCTGAAAGAGCAGAAGTGACAGTTTAAAACTTCTCCATCATGTTGCTTCTCGCAAGGTTTGAAAATTAAGAATGGTGCACATTAGAGGGACTGTTTCTTCTGGAAAAGGAGAAGGAGCGGAGTATATTCGGTTACCTTGGGTGCAGAAACAGATTATCAGCAAGCTTGGTTTTGCTCCGTACGCTGGGACTCTGAACGTGAAGTTAAACAAAAATGACGCTCTGAGATTTAAGAAAGCATTGGAAGAAGCCGAGGTAGTCGAGATTTCGCCTAGAGCTGGTTTTTATGGGGGTAGATGCCTCAAGGCCGGTTTAATGAGAACTGTTGAATGTGCTGTTTTGATTCCGGAAGTTCCATGCTACCCTGAAGATGTTTTGGAAGTAGTTGCCTCCATGAATCTCAGAGAGCGATTACATCTGGCAGATGGCGACCTACTCGACATCACGGTTTTTCTTTTAAAATCATCTTTTTTGGGCCAGTTTTAAGGAAGCTCTGGATATACTCGCTGAGGAGTCCTTGTTTTTTCAGGAACATACCGTATCTCACAAGAGCATTCATGGCTCTTGCCGCGTCTTCGGGAGTAGAGTACGCAGGGATGTCCAGTCTGTCAAACCTAGATCGTGTGTGCAAGGCCATTTCCGTTTCGCCGATGTCGCAGGCCACGATGGGCTTGTCGTACTTAGCAGCTACCTTGGCCACTCTGTCGATGTAGTCTTCTTGCAAGGCGGGTGTGTGGTGAAGGCCAAGCATTACTATGCCGTTGATTTCTGGGTCTTGGAAGACGATTTCTGTTGCGTACTCGAACATTTCGGAGGTTCCGGAGCCAGTTATGTCGACTGGGTTGAAGTTTGTCGCGAATTTTGGAAGTTTTCCTGTTTCCTTCAGTTTCTCGAATTTCTGCAGAGTCTTATCTGAAAAGCGTTTGACGGACAAGCCTTTTGATTCGCACTCGTCAACAGCCATGATGCCTGGTCCTCCAGCATCAGTGATTATTCCCACGTTGAGACCTGCGGCAGGTGGTTGCATGGACAGGGCTTTTGCCGCGTCAAAAAACTCTTCCGTGTCCTTCGCTCTTAGAATCCCTGTCTGTGCAAAAACAGCGTCGTATATTCTGTCTGAGCCTGCGATGGCTCCTGTGTGCGAGACTGCCGCTCTTGCACCGGCTTCCGTTCGGCCCGATTTGAGAGCCACGATGGGCTTCTTTCTCGTGACTTTCTTTGCTACTCTCAGGAACTCTCTTCCTGATTTTATGTCTTCGATGTACAGCAGTATGACTTTGGTCGCGTCGTCATATAGCAAATAGTCCAGCATTTCCGTTTCAGTCACGTCGGCTTTGTTGCCGAAACTCACAAATTTGCTTATTCCCATCTGTCTTCCCGTCATGAAGTCTAGGGCTGCAACTCCGAAGGCGCCGCTTTGAGTTACTATCGCGATGTCTCCGGCTATCGGGCGCGGCGTCGCAACGACTTCATCTCCAGTCATCAGGATTTTTGTTTCTGGAAGAAATAGCATGTCCACGCCTGTTTTGGTGTCAAAGACTCCTAGGCAGTTTGGTCCTAGCATTCGGATGCCTGCTTTCTTGGCTGTTGCCACGACTTGGTTCTCAAGATCGTGGTTTCCGACTTCGCCGAAGCCAGAACTGATTATGACGACATCCCGCACTTTTTTCTGCGCCGCGTCCTTCATTATGTCTGGTACTATCTTTGCTGGGACCACGATCACGGCGAGTTCCACTTTTTCAGGAATGTGGACTAATGAAGGATAACTTTGCACTCCGAGGATGGAATCCTCGTTCGGGTTGACTGCGTAGATCTCTCCTTTGAACACCCCACGTCTCTTGTTCTCAGCAAAGTTCTTGAAAATCACGTGTCCTGCCTTGTTTATCCTCTTGGTGGCGCCCACGACAGCCACTGAGTGTGGGTTGAAAAAGGCCGCCAACTGCTCGACCGAGGGCTCCATGTAAGTCGTTCACCTTTTCCTTCTAACGATGACTATGGGTTTATGTCTTGTTGTTTCGAGCATCTTCCAAGTCACGTCTGTCAACTCCACCTTGAACTCGTCGGCCATGTCCCACACGGTTCTTCCAGCTCCGTGGCCTCTCGCGCGGTTTGCCACTTCAGCAACTTCTAATGCTTGCTCAACTGACACTCTGCATCCTGCTACGGCTATCGGCGTTGCCCTCCTCTTGAGCTTGAATATTCGGCCAACCACGTAGGTGAGGATCCCACCAAAAGAATGGATACCGCGAATCGGTTTCGGTCTCGGCGTAAAATGAAAATTCCTGAAAGAATAGGTTTTGTCAGTGTCGACGATTACTATATAGACTTTCTTTCGCAATTCGCGCAGTGTTTCCCTATGTATCGCCCATGCAATTCGTTCGGGATCATTTGGCGGTAAAGACACGTAAGAATATGGCAAGTTGCTTCCGTCAACACTGCCTTCTGAGCCAAACATCAGAGTCTGCAGGAGACCATAACGCGACAACGCAACCTGCTTGTGTCGGCTTCCCGCGTCGATTGGGTATGTGCGAAGTCTCCTAGTCATGTCTTCTTGAAAATGACATAATGTTCCCAGAAAATAGCCCCATACGATGCGCATCCAAAATTCTGCAATGAATCTTGCGTTTCTGCTCGGCTCGACTTTGCTCTCGTCTATGATGTTTCCCCTCGCGGTTGAGATTGCTTTTTCCGATATCACTACGAAGTCTTCGTCAGCGATTTTTCCTTCAACAGCGTCTATGATTCTTTGCGTGTAGTTCTCTTCTGGCTTCCAGTATTTCGTAGTAACTGCTAGGGCTTTGTATTTGTTCATTTGATCATCATGTTTTCCTAAAATGCTAGTTCTCAAGCGCTTTGGAAGCGTTTCCTTACTTCTGCAACGTCACATTCAGGTGGTTTCATCTTCCCTTCTGAACAGTAGCCCTTTTCCACACACGTTGGTCCAGCATTCTCAAACAATGCGGGTGTTGCTCTTTTCACTTGTTTGAGCATTTCAGTCGCGACTTCCCTCATCTCCCATTGTGCTCTCGCGCAGCAGCGCACGTTGAAAAAGTGTCGTAGTTCGCGGGCGTTCATCGTCACGATAATGTTGGTCTTGGCAGCGTTTGGGAGAATAAACCTTGCATCTTCTTTCGCGATTCCCATGTCTAGAAGTTTTTGATAGGTTTCTGAGATTTTCTCCAGTGTCTTGTCAAAGGCAACTTTGGCTTGCGGGTTGCTTGCTACGCTCGGTGGCGTGACGTAGTTTTCCAGAGTGTCGTATGCAACGTAGCGTTGGCTCTGCTGAGTGTACGAAGCAATGCGGTGCCTGACGAGTTGGTGCGTCATGGATCTGGAAACTCCTTCGATACTGAAGGTGAATGACGCGTGCTCAATCACTGAGCAGTGTCCATAGCCTGTTACACGTTTTATGATCTGTGCAGCCGTCGACGGTTCCATTCTTTCGATGATTCTTGAGGGTGTTCCGCTCTTGGTCGTTGTCAGGGCTGCTGTTCCGCACAGTTTTTCCGCGTCTGCTGTGTAGCGAAGAAGTATGACCTTCAATTTTAGGCCTCTCTCACTTCTTCTGTTGGTCACTCAATAAATCTGTTTTGCCAACAATCTTAACGGTTGGCTTATTCGCGAACTTGTCACTTTGAATCCTGCCGTTTCGTAGAATTTCTAGACATGGGTGTAGACGCGGTCGCTCGTGTATCTCCCGCTCTGCATTTCTTCATCTATCTCACGCAGTAACAGTATGCGCCTGAAGGTTGGGGGATGTGTCGAGAACCAAGTGTTTATCTTGGACCATGCTGACTTGGCCTCTTTTTCCATGGCAAGCTCCAACTCATGCTCGTCCAAGACCCCGTCATGGTCCAGATCATACTCATCTTTTTTTTCCACGATCTCGGCGATTTCCCGCTTTGCCATCGCTGGGTCGCCTATGTAGAAGGCTCTGGCTCCTGAGGGTGGTTTCGAAGAAAGGGATAGGCCATAGGTGATCTTGGTCAAAGCGCTTTCTAGGTTTCTCGGCGAGTTTGTCACGTAGGCTGAGTACGCGTCTGCATAGTGTTCTCTCAGTCTGCTGAGTCTCATTACGAACAGCAGGGAAATGATGTAGGCAATATAGGAGATGGCTCCAACAGCGAACAGGGCTGCTCTCATGCTCCCTTCATCTCGGTTTCTTGACGATCCTCTGGCGAACCATGCGGCTTGCCATGTTCCTCTGGCTATGATGTAAGCTAACAGCGGCAATGCTGAAAGCAAGGTCATTACGATGTAATCTTTGTGTTTTATGTGGCCTAATTCGTGGCCGATTACGCCTCTCACTTCGTTCCCGGTTAGTCTCTTCAGGAGCCCTTCGTGGACTGCTAGGGTGGCGCTGCTGGCGGTTCTGCCGAAAACGAAGGCGTTGGGCGAGTTGTCTGGTGCTATGGCCAGCTTTGGTGTTCTTATCCCGCCTTTTTCTGACAGTTCCTTCACTGTGTTTTCGAGCCAAGGGTTTTCTCCGGGCTTCAAGTATTGGAGATGTGTGGAAGCCGCGACTATGGCTGGTCCTATGAGGTACTGGAGCAATATGAAGAGGATCGTGCCGATCACGGCGTAGATGAGGCTGAGGTCGACTATGTACATGATTAACGCTAGGAACGCGGCGAAGATGAAACCCACTAGGAAGATTGAGGTTCCCATCGCAAGTTTCAGTTCTGCAAGCCTTGCCATATACCATCAGCACATTCATATGACGAATAGCGGCAAGAATTAAGGTTTACTAACTTGGATTCTGTTACCTCTTAGGTTGATCAAGCTTTCTTGAGAGGTTGTTACTTTTCGGTTGATAGGTTCATGGCATGAAAGCATCGCTCATTTGGAAGATGCAGTAATAACCTTCCTCAGTCACGAACATCAAAAGAGCCCGCTGGTCTTTCAGCAAGAAATGATCCAAGTACATGCGTTTCAATTGACTCCAGCTTGTTGTGAAACTGATATTGCTACCTTTGACTTCTATCGCATATTTGATTTGGTCTTTTTCTGCTTCCAAATCAAACGGTTTTCCTAAAAACTTGAGGTTTGTGAAGCCCTTTTGTGTCAAGATTTCACGGGCTAAGCTTATAGATTCAGATTCTTTCATAAGACAACAGAAAGGAGAGAGACTTTAAGAGATTTCTGATCACTTGCTTGTTTCCGCTTTAGACGCATTTTGTATCAGTGTTATCCACTTGTTCTTTCCTTCTACCTTTATTCCGCAAGCCTCTGCTGGAGTCTTTCCATCAAGTCCTTCGTGCTCTCTAATGTAATTATGGAAAAGCTGATAGCCCACTAAGATAGGAGTCTCTTTCTTCTTGAGTCCCCTCATGGTCTTTTCTCTGTCTCGTATTTCTCCGTTGAACCGTTCCATCTTATTGTTGTTCCTATCGCCTCTAATCGTGATGTACCTAACCTGCTCTGTTCTCGTCCCTCTAGCGTCCAATACTCCTTCCAGTAAGCATCGTGATAAGCTAGAAGTGCCAAGAAAATTGATTTCGATAGTTGTGTGTCCATGCGACGGTGGTTACCATGATGAAGAATCCGACGACAAGTTAACAGAACCTGTTTTCTTGGCTATCTGCTCACAAGGTTTTGTCTGCTTTTCTCCGTAGTTATTGGTATTTCTGTTGTTTCCTTGCAGGTTTCGAAGACCATGCACGTGAGAGTTTTCTCTATACCCTTGACAAGTCTCAGCTTATCGATAATGAATTTCCCTATTGTGTCCACGTTTTCGCCTTTGATCTTTATCAGCAGGTCCCAGTCTCCGGTGATGATGTGGGCTTCCTGAACTTCTGGAAAGCCTGCTATTTCTCTTGCTATCTCTCTTTGAGAGATCAAAACCTCGTTGTCCTTCATTCTGTAAGTGACTGAAGCCAAGATAAAGGCGGTCGTTGAAGTATGAAGTTTCTCTGGATCAAGGATTGCTCTGTACTCTTTGATGATACCCAGTTTTTCCATCCGCTTTACTTTTGCAAAAACAGTTGTCATCGGCGAGTGAACCATTCTGGCGATTTCTCTGGCACCCAATTTGGAGTCTTTTTGCACCACCGCCAAGATGGCTAGATCTTTCTCGTCAAGTTTCGGTTCCATGTTATAAATATTATATCTTTCAGCTATAAAAGCCTTAATTTTTTGGAAAATTTACCAGATTTTTTGTGAAAAATTTATAATAAGCGATCCTGATTTGACTTTGTAAGAGATAACTCCAAAAGGCGATAGCATGAGCAGGGTCAAAGTGGTTGAAAGAAGCGTTAAGATGGCTGAAAGTGGATTCGTTGAAATACCGAAGCCGCTTGAGCAGCTGCGGGAAGGCGAAACGGGGAGAAAGCAATGTATGTGTAAGGTGATGTCTCACACGTTGAGATACCTTACAGGCGAGTTTGTAGACGGCGGGTTTGAGTGGCTGTTGCCTGTTATTTTCTCCAAGACGACCGATCCTTTGTGGCCAGATCCTGGCGCATCGATTGAGAAGCGGATCGAAGTTGAGATCTATGGAGAGACCGCTAGAACCACGCAGAGTATGATAGTTCACAAGATGGTTGCTTGCTCCTTGGCGCTGCCTAAACTGTTTGTTCTGTCTCCGAACGTGAGAATTGAAAAGAAGGAGAGATCACTCAGTGGATTACATGCTTATGAGTTTACGCAACTGGATTTTGAAGTCAGAAACGCCACTTCCAGAGAGGTCAGAAGCTTTGTCGAGAAGCTGCTCTCGGGCCTAGTAAGTAGCGTGAAGGATTGTCTGAAAGAAGAGTTAATGTATCTTGGTAGAGACGACGATTTGAGGGTTCCTCGGCCCCCATTCAGGCTCTATGACACGAGGGAACTTGAACATGAATATGGAAAAGACTGGGAAACCAAGCTTGTATATGATACCTGCAACCCTGTATGGATAACCAACATACCGCGAGAGTTCTACGACTTTGAAGACTTCGAAGAATGTGCATGGGACAATTATGATCTGTTGCTACCCAAATACGGGGAGGTTCTCTCAGGCGCTAGACGAGAGTGGGATTACAACAAACTAGTGAGAAAAATGCAAAGAGATAACGTCAAGCAGGAAAACTATGGATTACTGCTGAAACTGGCGAAAGAGATGAGGCTTAAGCCTTCAGCCGGCGCCGGAATAGGAGTAGAAAGGCTGGTAAGTTGGCTGGTAGGAGCCAGACATGTCGGAGAAGCACAACTGTTCCCTAAAATTCCGGGTTTAGTATACGACCTATAGAAGACTCTTGAAGCAGTTCTTGGTGCTCCGGCCGGGATTTGGACCCGGGTCCGCGACTTTCTTTCACTCTTCAGTGTCGAGAGGCCGCTATACATAGTCCTTCCATATCAGAATTTGACATGGAAGTTTGACCGGACTATACTACCGGAGCATTGAGAGATTGTTTTCCCCTTAGAGATAAATATCTTTTGACATGTTTTGGGTTATGAGCACACATCTCGTTGAAATAGCGATCCACTTCATCTTGGCACGCAAGCACAACCCCTTTACGTTCATTATATGCTGGGATGAAAGCCGAATGTTTTCAGGGCTTCGCACGGTTGCTTTTGTCGGCTTGGACAGCTTAATACGAGTCTGAAAGTAGTTTTCAACATTGGTGTATGATGTTTCATGTATTGAGTGATTGTCTTTAAGACGCACAAGGGTTAACTGGATAAGTTCCATTTTTGGTTAATCTGTTTCGATGAACGAGTTGTAGGCGTTCGCGCGCGCTAGTGTGTTCCTAAATTCCTCTTTTGTGCGTGGCAAGGATGAATTGTATGCCTCTCTGATGGAATGTTCTATGAAGAGAGAAGCACAAGATAGGTCACAAACGAATTTCGGAACAAGCATGCGCGCTGAAGCGCAACTTCCAAAATCATCTAGGAAACAAGGATAACGTTATGTTCTTGAGGAAATGTAGAAAAAGATGGAGTGAATGTGATCTTGAAAAAAGACTAAGGATTTCAGGTTTTGTGGATCACTTTGACTTCTTGGTGGAACCCTTCTTTTTCTTTCCCTTCTTTTTTGGTATATTGTTCACCTCCTGATCAGAGCATCATGATTGATTGCCTGACGCATCTTGGAGTGAAGCGTGCTCCATATTTCTCTGCGATTCGGAGGGTCTATAGTGTCGCCATTCTAGTTAGGTTTGATCACTATGATTATTCTGGATACCGCCAATTCACACAGCTTTCTGATTCCTCTTTTCCCTCGTTCGTAGCTTACTTTGATCAGTTTGGCTTCTTCAAGCATGCGGACCTGTTCGCTCATGTAAGCCTCACTCAGGTTCAGCTTTCTG
>Ga0172366_10002255_pt1 | contig 15067 bp, 16 predicted proteins | sample LakKivSesite69cm_FD_114533 | JGI IMG/M metagenome (GOLD analysis project Ga0172366, IMG submission 114533) | Sediment microbial communities from Lake Kivu, Rwanda - Sediment site 69cm | ecosystem: Environmental > Aquatic > Freshwater > Lake > Sediment | place: Rwanda: Western Province, Lake... | reverse complement strand
GTACAATTCCCGGCAGACCGCGTTGCGTTGGCCGTGCTTCGGGTCGTCCCAGGGGATCAGGTTCTGCACGTCGTAGTGCAGGATCGCGGTGGCGTTCGCCAGGAGCGCGTGGTCTAACTGCTGGATGGCGTGCTCGATCTGCTTCTCGGATTTCTTCCGGTCAATGTAAGGCAGCTTCTCCTGAGGCGCGAACGAGAGATGGAGGCCGCCGAAGCGCTGGGCGAACCGGGGGCGTCGGTTGGCGTCCTCCGGCGGCCAGCCTCGCCCGGCGCGCAGGCGGTCCGCCAGCCAGATAAGCCCGTACGCCGCGCCGAGCACCCCGTCGGCGACGAGGCTCGTGACGTTCCTCTCGCCTTCCCTGCGCGTCCGAATCCGGCAGGATTGCTCCTCGACCGTCGGCAGCGTGCCCGGCTGCATGGGTCTTACGTCCGCGCCCGCGCTCAGGCGCACCTCGATCCGATGCTGCGCCGATGCCTCCGCGCTGGGGCGCATGGTCCACCCTGCCTTCGACGCCGCTTCACCAAGCGCGGCCATGGCGACTTGAACCGCCTGTTCCTTCTCAAGCGGCGCCGCGAGGGAAACGGAGAGACTCGGTCGCTCGTTCATGGGTAATGCCTCCAGGGAATCGGGTCAAAGGGTGCGTTCGGGCTTCAAACTGCGCCCATCCCATTGAAAGAGGAGCATCTCCGGCGGCAGGGTCAAGCCACCCGAAGCCGCACCGTCTCACGTGGGGGTCGCGCAGTCGCGGGGCTAACTCCGCATTCTTTGCCCCTGAAGGTGGATAAGCGGGCCGCTTTTCCGTTGTGCGGCGCGGAGGGATGGTGCTATTTTCCTACAACAAGTCATCTCGAGAATCGAGAAACCGTCACGCTGAACGGCGAACGCTTTGCGTTCGGACGAACTCGAAGAGTTTGCAAGTGAAGCATCTCTAACATCCTGAGAATGCAAGAGATTCTTCGCTTCGCTCAGAATGACGTTTCTGTTCTTTAGTGGTTCTCTCGCTAAGTTTTCACCACATTCATACCCCCCTCAAATCCCCCCGCACGCAGGGGGACGACGCCTCCCTCCCCGCGTGCGGGGAGGGCCGGGGTGGGGTCATGAAAATCTCTGAAACTTGGCGAGAGGACCATTTAGAGCGTGAGACGATGAAGATTTTTTCGATCTATGACCTGCCCGGAGGGAAAGACTCCGCCGAATTGCTCGGCAACGAAGTGCTCGGTCCGGCCTTCCCTTCGGAGGGCGCGCTGCGTGCGTTCTGCCGCGCCAGCGTCCGCTTCTACGAGCGCGGCGGGGCATCGGAGCCGTGTTCCCCCGACGAGCGGGAAGAGATGCTCGTGGTGATGCAGGGGCGAGGCCGCGTGCTCATCAATCGGGTGGAGCACCCGGTCGCCGCCGGAGATGTCGTGGTGCTCGGCCCCGGCGATACGTATCAGGTGCTTGCGGACGAAGTTGACCCGCCGGTGGTGCTCACTGTCGCGGCGCGGATCGCCCGGTGAAGGTGGCCCAACGTGCCCGTTGACCTTGCGGCGTTTCTCTGGCTTGCGCTCATCGTCCTCGTCTCCGCGTTCGTGCAGGGGATGGTCGGCTTCGCCTTCGGGATGATCGCGATGGGGTTTGCCACCCTCGTGCTCGACGCGAGGATGGCGTCGTTCCTCATCGCGCCGTTGGCGACGGTGAACATCGCCATTGTCCTCTGGAGCGTGCGGGATAGGGTGCGGCTCGCCATCGTCGGGCCAATCATGCTCGGCAGCCTCACCGGGTTGCCGTTCGGCCTCGTGATCCTGCTCGGCGGCAGCGCGTACGTCATCAGGGTCCTCATCGCCCTCCTGCTCATCTACGTCGGGGTAACCCGCCTCGTTCGCCGGACGGTGACCCCGCGTCCTCTCTCGCTCTGGTGGGGGACGGTCGCCGGTCTGGCCAAGCGGCGTCATCGGCGGCGCGACGAACATGGGCGGTCCGCCGCTCATCGCGTATGCGGCGCGGCAGACATGGTCTCCGGAGACATTCAAGGCGACCCTGTTGACGATCTTCTTCATCGGGTCGTTCACGAAGACGATTGTCCTCATCTGGCAGGGTGCGCTCAACAGGCCGATGCTGAGGCTTACGGCGGTGCTCGTGCCGATCATCTGCGTCGGCTCGGCGGTCGGGATCAGCCTGTTCAACCGCATAGACGGGGAGCGCTTCGGGAGGATCGTGGCGGTCGTCCTCTTGGTGCTTGGCGTCTGGCTTCTTCTGTAGCTCAGGTGGTGATGCCTGAGCGCATGTATCGTGGGAAATGCTTCGCGGGCGATGCGGGGACAGCAGAGAGCGTGCATTAGTGAGGGGAATGGGTCATTTGAAAGGTAAGGACACCGTCTCTGACTCGAATACTTTCGAGATGGCTTGCTGTCGTAGTAAGACACCATAACAACAATGCAGATACCAGATATCCCTCCATAGAGGTGCTTCTGGTTCGATGTACTGAACCTTGATTCCAAGCTGCTTCGCCTCGTCTGCGTCTATGACTGCTCCATGCGTATGCCATTTCTTGACATCGCAGAGGTCCTTGGCAATACTATTTGCTAATGATGTTGGGTCCTTTGCGTCTGCGAGCATGTATTTTGCCAGCCACTTTTCGGCGAACTTTTCGGATCGCTTCATGGAGTTCCTGCAAAGACCGATGAAGCCGAGAGTTACACCCTCCAATAAAGGGAAATAAGCTGGCGAGAGCGATCCTGTCGTGGTGACTTCTTGTTTGATGGAATCGAATTCGTCAATGAAGGACTGAGCGGACACGAATACATATACGTCGCCCGGGCCTTTCGTCGGCAGCTGGGCGTCTATTGGTCCAAGTTCGGAAGCTATCCCCATGATTATCTCGTCGGATGCCAGGGCTATGAGCGTAGCGGCGCTTTTGGCGTATTCAGGAATGATCACGCGAAGGCTTGCCGCCCGATGACGGCACATGTAGACAATCTTCTCGGCAGCTTCAACATCCCCGCCAGGGCTATGGATCAGAAGATCAACAGAAGCGCCTTGTGGGATAGGATCAAGTAGGTCGCCGAACGGTTGAACGTCGTCGTGGCTGAGAAAAGAGGCGTACGACCAGAGACTGGCCTCATATACGATTAGTTTGCGGTTGGTCTGTTCCTGAATGCTACAGATAGTTTTCTGCCGGGCGTAACGATCGCTATGGAGCGCTTCATAGAGCGGGGTCTTTGACAGGCTCTTGTTATCGTTTAGCACTCAATGATCCTTGTGACAAGCGGAATAGTTTTTCGTAAGGACGGGCAACCGGCGATTGTTCCCGCCTTTTTCCTCTTGCCTCAAGATACTTGTAGAACTCTTTTCGGAATTCTGTTATGGAGGAGACGCGCTGCGGGTGATGCTCAGCAATTCGACTGGATTCACGGAGGAGTCGTGCATCAGTACAGTTTTTCATTGGAGTCCCCTTTTTAGGCTGGCACGGCGTAATATAGTACCGTAAGGTTCGCGTGTCAATGCGCTGGTAGGTGGAATACGCCCCGTCGTGTCAGCGAGGAGGGAAGGAGGGACCCTCGCGGCAGGACGACAGGCGTTCACGAAGGAGTTCAAGGTTCAGGTGGTCAGGGAATGTGTGGCGGGTGGCACTTGGGCAGCAGTATGAGGTTGCCCCTGGCCAGATCAAGGCTCCCCAAGGAGGACCGTCCAACGGTGATGAAGATTGACGGGGAAACGCAGATCGTCGCGGTCATCGGCGATCCGATCAGCCACACGCTCTCGCCTGCGATGCACAACGCCGCGTTCGAAGCCGTCGGGTTGAACTGGGTGTACATCGCCTGCCACGTGCTCCCTGAGCATGTCGGGGGCGCGGTGGCTGCCGTGCGTGCGCTGGGGTGGCGCGGCATGAACGTGACCGTGCCTCACAAGCAGGCGGTCATGCCGTTTCTCGACGAGCTGAGTCCTGCGGCGCGTGCGGTCGGCGCGGTGAATACGATCATCCACGACCAGGGGTGGCTTGTCGGCGACAACACCGACGTGGTGGGGATCATCCGGGCCGTGAGCGACGGCGCGGGGGTGAGAGAGTGGCCCGAACACGTCGTCATCCTCGGCGCGGGAGGAGCGGCTCGCGGGGTGGTATATGCGCTGACGACGGTGGAGGCGGTGCGGCGCGTCACCATCCTGAACCGCACACCGGAGCGGGCGGAGTCGCTCGCAAAGGAGTTCGGCGGCGGGAAGACGCGCATCGAAGGGCTGCCCCTTGCGGCGGAACATGCGCGCCGTGCGCTGGGCGACGCGGGCCTGCTCGTCAACGTGACGAGCCTGGGGCGCGGCGAACTGGCGGAGCGCTCGCCCATTGCCGACGAGTGGAAGTGCCTTGCCCCCGGCCTTCTCTGCGTGGACTCGAACTACAGCCCGCCGGAAACCCGCCTCATGCGCCAGGTGCGCGCCGCCGGGGGCAGGGCGTTCAACGGGCTTGACATGCTCGTCTACCAGGGCGCTCGTTCGTTCGAACTCTGGACCGGCCTCCCCGCCCCGGTGGAGGTCATGCGCCGGGCAACGGGCCTGGTATCCTGACAATTTCCCGTTCCGAAGGAGCGCCACTTGTCCAAATTGTGGGCTTCCCGGATACCCTTACTTGACAACACGACCTCGGCTTGACATATTTGATGGTGAAAGGGTTGCTACGAATTGAAAAACCTTTAACAGTTGTGCAGAAGGAGGTTGCCCTCCCCGGGTGCGGATGCGGCTTACTTCGGTAGGATGCGCTACTATATTCCCAGTGGGGCGGCTTAAAAGTCCTTCAAACGTTTCCCGTTTTCGAAGCGTTTTTCTCAATTTCGAGCAACCCTTTCCTTCGTCGCCGACCGGACCTCCGCGTCGGCTTTTCTTTTGTGCGGATGCCCTCTCCGCGTGCCCGGTTGCGGCTCGTATCCTCGCTCCCTACCATTAGGCAGATTTCCCGTCTCATCTGCGGGCAGCGGCAGGCCATGCGCCGTTGCCGAGCCTACGACCCTCTCACCTCGCGGGAAAGGCGTCCGTCATGCCCGATAGCGCACCCCTGGGGCCGCCCCGGCTCAAGAAGCTCCTCAGAAGCGGCAGACAACTGCTCGGCATGTGGCTGATGTCGCGTGATCCGTACATCGTCGAGACCGCCGCGTACGTGGGATACGACGTGTTGCTCATTGACGCGGAGCACACCTCCCTTGCGATGCGCGACATCGAGATGATGCTCATCGCCATTCAGGGCAGCCCGGCCATCCCCATCGTGCGGATGCCCTGGAACGATCAGGTGGCCATCAAGCAGGTGCTCGACATGGGCCTTGAGGGGATGGTCGTGCCGATGATCATGAGCGCGGAGGACGCCCGGCGGCTCGTCGCGTACAGTTCGTATCCGCCTGCGGGCGTGCGAGGGATCGGCCCGCGCCGCGCACAGTATCTTGCGGGTGGGGCATGGGAATACCAGCGCATCGCCAACGAGGAGATCGTATGCGTCATCCCGCAGATCGAGCACATTGACGCGGTGAAGCGGATTGACGAGATCTGCTGCGTGCCTGGCCTGAGCGGCTTGTTCCTCGGCCCGTCGGACCTCTCCCTCTCGATGCTGCTGCCGGGCGAGTATGCTCATCCGGACTTCATCGCCGCACGCGACGCCATCTGGGAGGCAAGCCAGCGCTACCATCTGCCCCTTGCCGTCGCCACCACCGGCCCGGAAGACGCGGAGATGTGGCTCAGGCGCGGCGCACGGATCGTCTTCCTCGGCTCGGAGGTCGGGCACATGGTCGCCGGGGCGAAGAGCGCGCTGGAGAGGTTGCGGAAGGCGCGGGGAGGGCAAACGGGTAGTGCTGGATGAGGCAAGTACTCTTGTGAGGCAATTCACAACTGCTAACGGTAAGAAAACTGCCAGGATGACGTTCGGGGTGATTGTCGAGGGCGAGTCTCATTGCTCGCACTTGACCTAATACAATCCATCTGATACTATCCGATTTGCAAACGATATCAGCCTTTGCTAACCGAACAGCCCAGCGTATTTACAAGGGAGTTCAGGCTTAAAGGGGGAACAGATGATCCAAGATTCCCATGTCACGCTAGTAATGGAAGGCTTGAACCGAGAGCAGGGCCATATCCGGGTGGATGACTTTCTGCAGGAGCTTCAACTCCTGAAGAGTGCTTTAAAGAAAGCATCTCAACACGTTCACCGCGAAAGTCACTTCAGGCTGATAAACTTGAGTCACTCTAGCCCGGTCACGGTTGTGTTGGAAGAGTGCCCAACTGAGCCAGCAATTATCCCCAGAGGTCGTACGGTCTCGACATTCTTTTTTTCGGTATTGAAAGCTATTCGAGACGAAGGTGTGTTGCCAGAAAGGGTAAGCCATTCGTGGTTGAGAGACTTGAGTAATATGGCAAATCCAGTGGGGAAAACGGTGTCTTCTGTTCGTATCTCAAGTAATGGTACAAGCATTGACTTTGATCGCGCTCTCCAACAGAAGATCAAGGAGCTTCTCGGTCCAGAGGAAACGTGTCCAGGCGCAATAAGGGGTATGCTGGAAGCGATCAATCTTCACGGCACAGCTAAGGTGTTCCGAATCTACCCGGATGTAGGCCCCACCAAGGTTACATGCCATTTCCCTGCCAAACTTCAGAACGATGCGGTCGAGGCACTAGGTCACTTTGTCGAAGTGCGAGGGTTGCTGAAGTACAAGGTTTCGGCTCCCTATCCTCACGAGGTGCAAGTCGCCTCGATTGAAGCCTTTCCAGACGAAGCGGATCTTCCCAGACTCAGCGATCTTCGTGGGGTCGCTCCTAGGGCCACGGGCGATATGCTCTCAGAAGCGTTTATCCGTGGGCTGAGACATGCTACCGACTAAGTTGATCTACTGGGACTCTTGCATCTTCCTTGCATGGTTGAAAGATGAGGATAGGCCGGAAGGGGAGATGGACGGGGTATACGAGTGTGTTGAAGGTGTTGAGAGAAACACCGTCAGGTTGATAACATCGGTTCTTACACGAACCGAAGTGCTAGAGGCAGACCTAGATGATCACACACGAAACTTGTATAGCCAACTCCTCAAACGCCGCAATGTGCAGCTGGTTGATAATGATCTGAGAGTCTCAAACTTGGCTCGAGAGATAAGAGAGTACTATAGAGAAAAACCATCCCTTAAAACGGACGACGCAATTCACCTTGCGACAGCAATCCATTACAGGGCTGACGCATTCTATACTTTCGATGAGGGCAAGCACGGTGGAAGGAGCCTCCTCTCGCTGAATGGAAATGTAGCAGGCTACCCCCTCAAAGTTTGCAAACCTGAGGTGACTCAATACCGATTGAGATTGCGGGTGTAGGCCGGGGCGCAGTATGGTGCGCCCCATGTCGCACTATACTGCTCGGTTACCCGATCTTGTGCTCGCCGAGGACCGCCAGGGCGATTTCCTGAGCGCGCAGGCCGTCCAGGATCGTCGCCTTCGTCGCGTGGCGGTTCTCTTCCGCCGCCTTCACGAAGTCGGCCAACTGCGCCTCGTACATGTTCCACTTCTTGAACGTGTGGATTTCCCGCTTCCCGCCCTCGTGCTTCGTGACGAAGTAGCCGAATTCGTCCGGGTTGAGGCCCACTGGCGGCTCTTTGTCGGGGTCGCCGAAGTAGAATATCCCCTTCGGGCCGAGCACGTTGTGGAACCCGCCCGACCGCACGCCCTCCGGCATCCCCCAGGAGTTGAGGATCGTCGTCCTATCGCCTCCGGCGAATTCGAGGACCGCCGTGCCGGTGTCGAGCGCGGTGTTCACCGGATGCAGCCGCACCATCGAGCCGACCACCCGCTTCGGCTCGCCCCACATGTAGCGGCAGAAGTCGTAGTTGTGCACCATGCCGTCGAGCATCGGCCCGCCGCCCTGGTCGTGCTGGTTGAAGAAGGTTCTGCCCGGCCCCGGCCCTCCTCCGGCCATCCACCAGACCACCGGCCTGCCGATGACGCCCCGCTCGATGAGTTCCTTGAACTTGCCCCACTCCGGGCAGTACCGCCGTACGAAGCCGATCTGCGCGACGATGCCTGCCTTCTCGACGATCCGCACCGCCTCTTTCGCGTCTTTGAGCGTCCGCGTCAACGGCTTTTCCGTGAAGAGCGGCTTTCGGGCGTCGCAGGCGGCGCGTATGCCTTCGAGGTGGACGTGCTGCGGCGAACAGACGACGACGGCGTCCACTTCCGGGTGCTCCGCGAGGGCCTTCGCCGAGTCGAGTGCGTGGAGGATGCCGTACTCCCCCTGTCGCTTCTTCATCGTTTCCGCGTTCACGTCGAACATCGCGGTCACGGGGATGCCGAGCTTCTTCGCGGCGCTGAGGTGCGTTCCGGCGATGCCGCCCACGCCGATGAAACCAAGACGAACGGGCATAAGGCGAAACTCCTCTTCAGGTGAGAATGCGTGAGAACATGTCGGTGGTTGTACCGCACGGGGTAAGGTACGTCGTGGACGATGCGGAGCAAGGGTGTAACTGTATTCTATGAGAACTGTGGTTGCTTTCCGTCGCGGAGGGCAGAATCGGTTCAGTCGCCCTCCGGATAAATCCGGGGGCTACGGAGAGCGAAGCTCACTCAAGCGAGCTGCCTCCCGCTGTGACCGCTCTCTGGAGACGGAGAAACGTCATCCGCCAAGGTATTTTGTTCATGACCATAAGCCGACTGCATCGCAGCCACCATCAGGTGGCTTTGCTCCGGGTAGCCCCCGGATTTATCCGGAGGGCGACACGATAGACGCTCCCTGCGCATTCCTAACTACGAACGTTCACATGGAGTACATGTAGCCCCAAACCATCTCCGTTGCGACGACGACCCGCGCAGGCAGGAACGCCCGCCCCACACCTTCCGATAGCGAGAAATGCAGTGCGGCTTCCTACCACACCTCTTGCTCGGCCATCAGGAACCGGAGCGCGCGGTCGCGCATGTCGGCTTCGACGGCCCTGTAGTCCGCGTGCCCGACGAGGTTCCGCCGCTCCTCCGGGTCTTCCGCCTCGTCGAAGAGGTGCGTGCCTTCGCCGGTGCTGTCCATGACGTACTTGTACCGGTCGGTCCGCACCATGAGCGTGCGCATCTCCTTCCTCCACAGCACCTCGCTGGACGCCGCCTCGCGCATGACGTGCGCTGGGTCGCGCAGCACGGGCCAGAGCGAACGCCCGGCGACGCGGTCGGGGGTCTTCTCGCCGAGGAGTTCGAGGATGGTCGGGTAGATGTCGGTCGTCTGCACGAGCGCATCGGAGACGACGCCCCCGCGCACCTGCCAGGCTCCCTTTCGCGGGCCTCGCACGATGAGCGGCATGTCCGCGCTGCCGTGATGGTACACCTGCTTGTGCAGCCTGCCGTGATCTCCCGCCATCTCTCCGTGGTCGGACCAGAAGATGACGAGCGTATCGTCCAGCCAGCCGCGCCGCTCGTACGCGTCGAGGATCCGCCCGACCCAGTAGTCAATGAGGGAGATTTTGCCGTAGTAGTTCGCCCTGATCGCGCCAATCGCCTCCGGGGTCATCCCCGTAATCCGCCCCTGGCTCATCTTCCCCCGCGCCGACTCGCTGAGCCAGGGGCTGTCCTCTTCGGGAGGGATCGCCGGAGGCATCTTCGCCGGATCGTACATCGTCGCGTACTGGCCTGCCGCGTCCCATGGTTCGTGCGGCCCCGGAAAGCCGACGAACATGCACGTCGGCCTGTCCTCATCGTGTCGCTCGACGAATTCGACGGCCTGCCGCCCGACGTAGCTGTCGTAGAACTCCTCCCAGGGGAGCGGGCTTTGCCGCACGACGAGCGGGCCTTCCTTGGCGCGGCGGCCGTAGTCGTCCCGGAACGCCTCAAGGAGGCCAAGCCGCTCCCAGTGGTCGGTCATGTAGCTGTTCGTGCGGCGCGTCGCGTGCGGCCCGGTTGTCTCGTGGAGGTAATCGAACCCCCGCGCGCGCATGTACGGTTCGTGGTTGCGCAGGTGGTCGTTGGCGGAGTGGGGATAGTAATGCGACTTGCCGATGTGCGCCGTGCGGTAGCCTGCCCGTTGAAGGCTCTGGAAGAAGGTCGCGTCCTCAGCCGGAAGCGCGCCGGAGTTCCCCCACATGCGGTGCTGGTGCGGGAACAGGCCGCTGATGAACGAGGCCCGTGCGGGCATACAGAGCGGGCTTGGGGTCGTGGCGCGCCTGAAGCGCATCCCTTCCGCCGCAAGCCGGTCCATGTGCGGAGTGCGGATGACCGGATGCCCCGCGCACCCCATACAGTCGGCGCGCTGCTGATCGGGCATGATGATGAGGATGTGCGGTCCGTCGGGCATGATCTCCTCCTCTTTTGTCGGGCGTAAGGGCGAGGCATACCTCGCCCTTACAAGATATTGTTTCGACACGCCTTGTAGGGGCGACTCGCGAGTCGCCCCCGTAGTCCGCGATGAAGTGTAATTATCCGGAACCCGTATGATACGCTTTTGTCTTAATTCTTGCACAGTTGGCACGTAGGGGCGCAATTCATTGCGCCCAATAACCATGTGCAAACATAATGTTAATAGGGCGTGATAAATCACGCCCCTACGTGTCATTGTATAGTGTTATTAAATGGGACGCATATTACTCGAAGTGCGCCCACTTCTTCCGGATGAGCAGGATGATGAGCAGCAGAACGGCCACCTGAAAGAACGACCCAAGCGCAGGCTTCGGGAGCGAAAGATCAATGACGAGGGCGACGAACGCCGCCGCAGCGAAGAGATACACCCCCCACCTCCGCCATCGCCAGATGCCCCACGCGCCGATAGCGCAGGAGAGCGAAAGCCCTGCGACGTACGGCAGAAGGCGCGGGTTGGTCCCAGGAGGTGTTTCGACTTGTGGCCCCGCCGCTCCGAAGAGATAGACCAGGATGCTGAACGCAGTGAGGAAGTAGAACCCCATCGTCAGCAGCAGGACAAACGTGAGGAGGAAGCCGCGTTCGGGCTTCGGGCCGAGGTCGAAGGGAAACGGGTCGTTCGCCACCGTGCGCCTCACTCCCTTGAGGTGATGCGACGAGCATGCGCTCCGGTTTGTCTTAAGTATCCCCCGTTCCCCGGAGAAAATCAACCAGGAGGGGGTTGGAAAATGGGGGAGATCAAAGCAATTTACTCCCTGTTTTACGCACATGTGTTACGTACATGCACGCGCTTGCACGCATTCCTCCCCATCCGCGCTCCCCCACGAGGAGGAGGGTTCGGTATGCGTCTTTCGCTCTTCAGCAGTGCGCTCCTTGCGATGGCGGTATCACCAATGGCAGCCGAGCGACAACTCACCCGCGACACCACCAACTGCGCGCCCCGGTCGTCTCGCCCGACGGCGCGCTGGTTGCCTTCAACCGGGCCCTCGAATTGAACGGAAAGAGGTTGAGCCAGGTCTTCGTCGCCGACATCGTCCTGCCGTGAGCTAATCGGTCGCGTGACGACTGGTCGCGGCGGGGTGTTCCTGCTACTATATATGCAACGTACGCGCAACGTACGCGCAGCGTACGCCAGCGCACGCACGCCGGAATGGAACCCTTATGATCCTCTTTCACCGCGACACATGCGATTTCTGCGGGGCCTGTGTGGGGGTGTGCCCTGTGGACGCGATATATCTCGGCAAAGCCGACCTGAAGGTTGACCACGAGACGTGCATCAACTGCGATTTCTGCGTGGACGTGTGCCCCTCCCGGTCGCTCTCGCAGGATTCACCCCGCCCGCGCAAGGGCAGCCGCACGGTCCCGAAGGAGGCGCGATGATGAGGGAATCGTACGATGTGGTGGTTGTCGGCGGAGGTCCCGGCGGATGTCAGGCGGCCAGGACGGCGGCGGAGGGTGGCGTTTCCGTGCTCGTCGTGGAGAAGGACCCCGACATCGGCTCGCCGGTGCGGTGCGCCGAAGGGGTGAGCACGCGGAGCCTTCAGGAGTTCTACGAGCCGGACCCAAGCTTCTGTCGGCAGTTCATCAACGAATTTCACCTCGTCGCCCCGAACGGCACGCACGTCGAAGTCGCTGGCGTCGGCGAGGGGTACATCCTCGACCGGAAGATTTTCGACCGACGCGTCGCGGAGGATGCCGTGCGCGCTGGGGCGCAGATCGTGACGAACACCAACGCAATCGGCGCACGGCGCGTCGGCGACCGCGTGGCGGTGCGTCTTGAAAGTCGCGGGGAAGTGCTTGCGCGGGTGATGGTCGGCGCGGATGGCACCGAATCACGCGCCGGTCGCTGGCTGGGGCTGCGGACCTTCTGCCCTCTGCACGACATGGAAACTGCGGCGCAATACCTCGTCGCCGGGATTGACACTCCGCCGAACCGGATGGAGATGCACTTCGGCTCCTCCGTTGCGCCGGGCGGGTACTTCTGGATTTTCCCCAAAGGAAACGGCGTCGCCAACGTGGGCCTCGGCATCAGCGGCGACCACGGCGCGGCGCACACCGCGTTCTTCTACCTCGACCAGATGCTTGAGCGTCACTGGCCGAATGCCTCGATCCTCGGGCGCACGATGGGCGGCGTCCCCTGCACTGGCGGTGTGAAAGAGATCGTCGGCGACAACGTGATGCTCGTCGGCGACGCGGCGCACCAGGCGAACCCGCTCACCGGCGGCGGCATCACCAACGCGATGAAGGCCGGGCGCATCGCCGGGCGCGTCGTCGCCGAGGCGATCCGCTCAGGCGATTGCACGCGCCGGGGGCTGAGGGCCTACCACGACGAGTGGGAGGACGTTCTGGGCCGCGCTCATCGGCGATTCCATCGCCTCAAGGAAGGAGCCTTCTCCCTCTCGGACGACGCGCTCAACAGCCTCGCGGAGACGATCAACCGTCTGCCCCCCGGCGAACGCAGCCTCAGCACGATCCTTGCACGTGCGCTCGTTGCGCGTCCGAAGCTCCTCGTAGAGCTTGCGCGGCTTGTCTTCTGAGGGTAGGGGCCTACCTGGGCTTGTTGGTCTCGCGTTCGCACCATATATTTCGTCATATGGCGAAGTAACGGAGCACCCTATGCGCGAGACACTTGCCGTCACCAAAGCTCTAGCTGACGAAACCCGGCTGCGAATCCTCATGATGCTTGGAGAGACGGAACTCTGTGTCTGTCAGATCATCGAGGTGTTGAAACTCGCGCCATCCACCGTGTCCAAGCATCTTTCGATCCTCAGCTCTGCGCGGCTCGTGGAGAGCCGGAAAGACGGACGATGGGTATACTACCGCTCTCCAGGGCCTGAGGCGGACGCACGGGTCCGCACGGCGCTTGCGTGGCTTGCCGCTTCGCTGGCGGAAGATGCTATCGTCCGGGACGACCGGCAAGCTCTGGCCGCCATACTCACTATCCCACGGGAAACCCTATGTCGGCTCCAGGCGACAAGATAAAGATTCTCTTCCTCTGCACCGGCAACTCCTGCCGCAGTCAGATGGCGGAAGGGTGGGCGCGGCATTTGAAGGGCGACCTCATCGAGCCGCATTCGGCGGGCATCGCCGCGCGCGGCCTGGACCCGCGCGCCGCCCGGGTAATGCGCGAGGCGGGAGTGGACATCTCCGGGCATCGCTCGAAGCACGCGGACGAGGTGCGCGATGTGCCGTTCGACTACGTGATCACCGTGTGCGACAGCGCGCACGAAAGCTGCCCGATGTGGCTGACGAAGGGTCCGAAAGTGATCCACGTCGGCTTCGACGACCCGCCCCGGCTTGCGAAGGCCGCAAAGACCGAAGAAGAAGCACTTGCCCACTACCGCCGCGTCCGCGACGAAATCAAAGCGTTTGTGGAGACCCTTCCCCAATCACTGCCAGGAGGTACCGAGCATGCAAGGACAACTCATCGCGTCGGAGAGCATCGTCCGTAAGCTCTCTTTCCTCGACCGCTTCCTCACGCTCTGGATCTTCCTTGCGATTGTGGCCGGGGTATGCCTCGGATATTTCGCCCCGTCCGTCCCCGACTTCATCACCGGCCTGAGCATCGGCACCACTTCCCTCCCCATCGCCGTCGGCCTCATCCTCATGATGTACCCGCCGCTTGCCAAGGTGCGGTACGACTCGCTGAGGACCGTCTTCCAGAACTGGCGGCCCCGGATTGTCGCCGTGTCCCTCGTGCAGAACTGGATCGTCGGCCCGGTGGTGATGTTCGTCTTGGCGGTGATCTTCCTTCAGAATCATCCCGAATATATGATCGGCGTGATCCTAGTCGGTCTGGCACGCTGCATCGCCATGGTGATCGTCTGGAACGACCTTGCGGGCGGCGACCCTGAATTTGCGGCGGGAATGGTGGTGCTCAACAGCATCTTTCAGGTGCTGTCGTACAGTGTCTACGCATGGCTGTTCATCACGGTTCTGCCGACAGTGCTTGGTCTCAGAAATGCGGTAGTGAACGTGAGCATCGGCCAGATCGCCAAGAGCGTCTTCGTTTACCTCGGCATCCCCTTCCTGGCAGGGGTCATCACCCGGCTGAGCCTTGTCAGGGCCAAAGGCAGCGCATGGTATGACACGCGCTTCATCCCAAAGCTCAGCCCGCTCACGCTCATTGCCCTGCTGTTCACCATCGTCGTGATGTTCAGCCTCAAAGGCGAGTACATCGTCACGATTCCCATGAACGTCGTCCGCGTCGCGATCCCGCTTCTGCTCTACTTCACGATCATGTTCGTGCTGAGCTTCTTCCTCGCGAGGTGGGTCGGTGGTAGCTATTCGATGTGCGCGACGGTTGGCTTCACCGGCGCGAGCAACGACTTCGAGTTGGCAATTGCAGTTGCCGTGGCCGTGTTTGGCATCAACTCCGGCATGGCGTTTGCAACCGTCATCGGCCCGTTGGTGGAAGTGCCGGTGATGATCGGGATGGTGAACCTTGCGCTCTGGCTACGGCGTCGGTAGTACTTCGCCACCGAAGAGAGCCTGCCTTCGGTGGTGTCGTCGGGCGCATGAGGTGGTCAGCACCTTCACGCGCACCTGAACGCACACATCGGCAGATGCGGTCCGTGATGCCGACTCACCTCACATCTTCAGCAGCCACTTGGCGACCTCGAAGTAGCTGGGCTTTGTTGACATCCTGCATCGCCGCGTGTCAGAGAACACCGATTTGTAGGGGCGAATCTCGTATTCGCCCTGTCTTTTGGGGCGATCACGAGGATCGCCCCTACATGTGGACGAGGATGTC
>Ga0172366_10002254_pt1 | contig 15074 bp, 16 predicted proteins | sample LakKivSesite69cm_FD_114533 | JGI IMG/M metagenome (GOLD analysis project Ga0172366, IMG submission 114533) | Sediment microbial communities from Lake Kivu, Rwanda - Sediment site 69cm | ecosystem: Environmental > Aquatic > Freshwater > Lake > Sediment | place: Rwanda: Western Province, Lake... | reverse complement strand
GGCAAATTCCATTAGGCCGTCTCGGCTACCCTGAAGATGTCGCAAAAGTTGTTGAATTCCTTGTCACTGATCTATCGGACTACGTTACAGGGCAGTGCATATCTGTATGTGGAGGCTATATCCTATTCTAAAGCAGACCTCACAATTATCCATCATTCTCGCCTGAAGTTAATATTTACTTCACAGATAATTTAAAAAAGGGCGATCCTAATCTATAACGTGATATTTTCAATTATAGTTATGGGGTGCTGAGAATTGAGCTACGAGATGTGGACTGAGAAGTACCGTCCCCGTTCTCTAGACGAAATAGTCGACCAAGAGGAGATCGTAAACCGGTTGAAGAGCTTCGTCAACGCGAAGAATGTTCCACACTGCATATTTGCCGGTCCCCCAGGAACAGGAAAAACAACGGCTGCACTATGTTTAGCGCGTGACCTTTACGGAGAAGGCTATCGCGAGTATATCATGGAACTTAATGCCAGCGACGAGAGGGGCATAAATGTCGTGAGAGAGACCGTTAAAACCTTCGCTAGAACAAGATCAATCGGCGAAGTCTCCTTCAAGATACTGATCCTAGATGAGGCTGACAACATGACATCCGACGCTCAGCAAGCCTTGAGAAGGACGATGGAACGTTATACAGAGACCGCTCGCTTCATATTGATAGCCAACTACAGTGGAAAGATAATCGAACCGATCCAGTCGAGATGTGCCCCTTTTAGATTCACGTACCTACCGAGAGAAGACGTGATCAAGAGAATTCGATACATTTGCGAGCAGGAAAACGTCAAGATCTTAGATGGCGGTATAGAAACCATCCTAGAGATCAGTGAGGGCGATCTAAGAAAAACTGAAAATATCCTTCAGACAGCTGCCTCTGTAGGCAAACCTATAGGCGCTGAAACTGTCTATTCGGTTGTTGGGAGAGCCAACCCGTATGATGTAAGAGAGATGATGCTGTCCGCCTTAAACGGAGACTTCATAGGCGCCAGAAATAAGCTTAGAGAAATGATCCTAAAGTACGGGTTGACTGGAAGCGACATAATAAGGCAGGTCCACATCGAAATTTTCAGGCTTAATATACCAGACAAATGGAAGATCAAACTGACTGATATCATAGGCGAAATAGACTATAGACTCATCCAAGGATCAAACGAAGAGATCCAGTTAAGCGCCTTACTCGCTAGACTGACTGAAGCCAGCTACGATATAAAAAAAGGGCTCTGAAATTGTACGTGCTAGTATACTTTTCTAGTTTCACATACTTTTTTTTGGTTTCTTTTTCTAGGAGACACCTAAATCTTATATGAAATCCTTTGATTTTTTTGCGGTTGCTATAGTGTTATTGGTTCGCCTTTAGGTTTCTCTTCCTTCTTTTTAAGAAGTGTAACCTCTAAGACACCATTCTTATATGTAGATTTTGCCTGTTTTGGATCAATCCTAGATTGTAGCTTAACCTCTTTGTAGTATTTGCGTTGAGGCGTATCAACAGATATCGTCAAAGTGTCTTCTGTACTGTGGAGCTTTATATCTTCTTTCTCAACTCCAGGCAGCTCTACTATAACTTTTATTTCGCCGTCAGTCTCCATAACATCTGTTAAGGGTTCTCTCTCCTCTCTGATATCGATGCGAGGTCTTTCAAGTCTAGCCTTAGGTTTTATGTTACCGAACTCTCTAATCTGCGGTTTCCCATCTGGGCCTATCGTTACGCTGTATCCATAGACGAAGGGACCAAATTCCTCCACTCTTGTACCATCAGGTAATGTTCGTTCTCTGACCAGGTTTTTGGGAGCTCTATTAAGGAGCTCTTTAAATTCTCTCTCCATCATTTCCTCCATTTCCCTGAAGACTTCATCTATATCCCCGAAGGGCCACCTTCTTCTCATAGACCAATTTGACGACCAATCTTCATCTGACAAGTTAGCTCACCTCCTTAAAATTCTTCTATTTCTTTTAAGGCTTCTATGAGCCGTCTTAAGGCGAGGTTCATCATTATGAAACCATTCTCTCCAAATTCTGAACAGCGATATCTTCCTCTCTCGATCTTCTCTAAGAGGCCGCCTTCACTTAGCTTTTTAGCATTCTCCCAGACGATCTTAGGATTTAAATCTAGATCTTTCATGAAATCCGCGAAGCTTATTGTGCGATCTTCCTCCTCTATAAGCCGTTTCATCATCATCAAACGGGTCTCATTGGATAAGGCGTTAAAGATCTTTGAAAATCTTTGAAAATCTGCTTCTAAAGCATCCAACTCGTTTTCTAACAGTTCCCTTGGCCAGTCAGTTGGAGAAAGCGGTATTTCAAATATAACCTCGTCGTCTCGTACCAACTGCATCTTCAGCTTCATGCAACCTCGCCTCTCATTACTGTAAATTAATTACCATTTGGTAATATATAAATGTTACTATTTGGTAATATAATAATGTGGTGCATCAAAAGTTTAATAGGTTTTCTTCACACTTATGTAATTGGCTTGAGAAGACATAAAAAGAGAAACTTATTGGAGATATCCCAAGGTTGGACCGTAACTTGTATATACCGTGGACCCTGAAATACAAGCCCAAAATGCTATCCGAAGTCATCGGCAACGAAGAGGCTAAAGGGAAGATTCTCCAGTGGGTCCGCTCATGGGAAAGGGGAAAACCCAAGAAGAGAGCTCTATTCTTGTATGGTCCTCCAGGAACGGGGAAAACCGTCTCAATTGAAGCATTAGCCAATGACATGGATATGGAACTCGTCCAAAGTAACGCCAGTGACTACCGGACAGCAGAAGCCGTTAAGAGGTTCGCTGGCAGAGCATCCGAGTATGCCACCCTTTTCGGCAAGAAGAGACTCATACTATTCGATGAGATAGACGGGATAACAGGTTCAGTAGATAGTGGAGGATTACGGGTAATAACGGAGGTCGTGAAGGAAACTAGATGCCCCATAATATTAATAGCAAATGAAGCCTATGACACCCGGTTCTCAACTTTAAGAACCTATTGCCTACTTATAGATTTTAAGAAACCGCCGATGTCCGAAGTTATAAAACATCTAAAGAAGATATGCCTCCATGAGGGCATAGAAGCCGAAGAAACAGCATTAAGGCTTATAGCTGAGAGGGGCAGCGGGGATGTAAGGTCGACTGTTAATGACCTTCAAGCACTGGCCCAAGGCAGGAAGCGTTTAACCTACGAGGATGTCTCATGGCTTGCCAGCAGAGACCGTAAAGAAGTAATCTTCAACGTTCTAAAATCGATCTTTTACGCTAGAGACAGCTTAAGCGCTAAAAAAGCCATCGACATGGCCGATGTAGACCCAGACATGCTCTTCGAATGGGTTTACGAAAATCTTCCCTATCACATAAAGAACCTAAAGGAATTAGCCGCAGCAATGGATATACTGTCACGCGCCGACATCTACCGAGGAAGGGTTAGATCTACACAGGATTGGTCACTTATCCGTTACTTCCTAGATCTGATGACGGCTGGAGTCGCAGCCTCATGGAGCAGAAGAGCCCCAGGCTGGGTTCCATTCAGATTCCCTACACGTATCAGTTCAATGTCAAGATCAAAGGCTGAAAGAACAATGTTATCCGCAATTGGCATGAAGATCAAGAAAAGATGTCATATGTCATCGTCTCGCGCGATAAGGGAGGTAATACCCTACCTGCGCATAATCTGCCAGAACAACCTTGAGATGGCATCTGGATTAGCCAAATGGCTCGACCTAGACGATGACATGGTCACATACCTTTCCAGCAAGCAGCAATAAATTTCAAGAAAAGGTAATTTTTCTGTTCTCAACTTGCTGGATAGGCTCTGATTTGTGTAACACTTGTGCATTCTACTGTCTCTCCATCTATTTAGATGATCTCTCAGATAGATTGAAAATGCAGCCTATTTTTCACGCGCATGTTTTATGATATGGCCTACCTCGGGAAGTATGAGTTCCCCAAGGGCCAGAGATGCACTCTGAGGTGAACCTGGCAGGCAGAAGATGGCTTTTCCCTTTGTTATTCCAGCTATTGCCCGCGTTAGGATTGCTGCTGAACCGATCTTTTGGTAGCTGATAGATCTGAATATTTCGCCGAAGCCCGTGATCTCTTTCTCGAGGAGCGGTTGGACAGCCTCAATGGTTACGTCTCTTGGACTTATCCCAGTTCCGCCGGAAATTATGATCGCGTCGGTCTTCAGCGACTTTAAAGCCTTTAATGTGATACGTTGGATCTCAGACTTGTCGTCTGAGAGGATCCTTCGCAGCATCACTCTATGCCCATTGCTTTTGAGGGTCTGAACGATGAGGTCTCCTGAAGGGTCATTGAGGTGTCGTGTCTCCACAAACTCCTTATAGCGAGAGGTGCTGCATATTATTACCGCAAAGTTTAAGCTTTTAGGTGCTTCAGCCTTATGCCTTGCCGCCGTTTCGCTCATCGGTTTTTATCCCTTCACCTTGCGGATGACACGTATGCTTTGAATAGCCGTGTATGGGTACTGTCCCTCAGAATCTTTCTCATACTTCTTTGTCATGTCCCATATTGTCAGTAAGGCGGTGGCGGTTGCAACTAAGGCTTCCATCTCTACACCTGTCTGCGCCTTCGTCTTAACAGTTGTCTCCACTTCCACGGTAGAGTCATCAATAATTCTCACGTCAACATCGATATCTGTCAATGGAATTGGATGACATAGGGGAATCAGGGAGCTAGTTTTCTTAGCTGCCAAAACACCAGCAATTCTCGCCGTACTTAATGGATCTCCCTTCTCAATATCTCCCCGCTTAATTAATTGAACAGTCTTTTCTCTTAGCCTGATTTGACCATTTGCCGTTGCCAATCGATAAATTTCAGGTTTAGCCGTTATATCAACCATAGACATAAAAATGAACACCTAAAATCTAAAACTTAGAAATAGAAGGCTACCTATCCTTACGTATCAATGTGGGTTCTGGAGTTGACACCTCTGATGATTCTTCTGGTTCCCCTCGTTTTTCTTTTGAAACTTCAGATGGAGATGGCCGAAACTTAGCAATTTCCTCTTGAATTTTACTAAGATGAGTCCTAACTTCTCCCAAAGCTCTTTCAAGGTCAAACGTAAGGTTTTCCAGTTCATTTTTTAGGCCAACAAATCTTAGATGGATTGTCTCTGGAACTGGAACTGTGGATATGTACTCCTTTGCTCCGTAAACCTCTTTCAGTTTTAGGATTTCCATGATCCCCTTTGAAGGTTCATTTCTTATGTTCTTTGCCAATGTAAGAAAGTCGGAACCTTTCTCCATTGCCTCTCTTAACTTTTCTAAAGCAAGTTTAGAATTAGTAAGAGGATGCTCCGCCTTTTCAAAGAGCAGATCCTTGAAAGCGTTTAATGGTTGTATTAATTCTCGAAATCTTTTCTCTATTGTCGGTGTCTTCTCAGGTTTTAGAAGATACATGATCTCTGTAAGCTTTTCTGCTAATCCTCGGAGTGACATCACCGAAGGTTCGGCTTTATTCCAGAGATCTCTAGGTAGAATCCGCTCAAGTAGTACACTGCTGGTTATTTCGGTAGCGATCTTTTGCAGTAATTCCTCAAACTCACCTATGTATCGGTCATAATCATTTTCAATCGTCATCAATCTCACCAACATAAATAAGTTAGATCGGAGTTTTGCTAGGTCACCTCAATTAAATATAACATCATTATTAATTAATACTCTTAAAATCTTTTCTAAAAAAATCTCTCCAAAAATACGTCTCTTATATCTGATCTTCTCTTAGCTTACCTTTTTATTTTTATGAATCGTTGACATTGTCACATTTAAGTATAAGAAAAAATATATAAATTGGACTGGTGTTTAATAGACAACAAGTTGGATGGAGGAATAATATTGTCTACAGCTCAACTTGCCGGAACACCTGTTCTGATATTGAGAGAAGGAGCAAGCAGAACAGGAGGAAAAGAGGCTCAACACAATAATATTATGGCTGCTCGCATAATCGCTGAAGCTATTAAGAGTTCTTTAGGTCCTAAAGGCATGGACAAGATGTTAGTTGACAGTTTAGGCGATGTCACAATTACCAGCGATGGACACACGATTCTGAAGGAGATGGATATCCAGCATCCCGCGGCGAAGATGATGGTAGAGGTCGCGAAGACCCAGGATGACGAGGTCGGTGATGGAACCACTACCTCCGTGATTGTCGCTAGCGAACTCCTTGGAAAGGCAGAAGAACTTCTCGACAAAAATGTTCATCCCACATTAATCATCGATGGTTACCGTAAAGCAGCTGAGAAAGCTCTAGAAACCCTGGAAAAGATCGCTATCCAAGTGACCCCCAAAGATCGAAAACTCCTAAAAAAGGTGGCTATGACCTCTATGGCCAGTAAGTTAGTTTCTGAGAATAGGGCGCAGCTCGCCGAGATTGCTGTTTCCGCGATTCTACACGTAGCCCAGAAGGTGGGTGACGAATACAGAGTAGACCTGGACGACATCATGATTGAGAAGAAGACGGGAGAATCTATAATTGAGACAAAGCTAATTCAGGGCATAGTTTTAGACAAAGAAGTGGTTCATCCAGGTATGCCTAAATGTGTAGAGAAGGCTAAGATCGCCCTCCTCGACTGCCCCCTAGAGGTGGAGAAAACCGAATTTGACGCTAAGATAAACATCGACAGCCCAGAGCAGATGGAAGCATTCCTAAAGCAAGAAGAGAACATGCTTAGAGAGATGGTTGAGAAGATCGAGAAGACGGGTGCTAATGTAGTCATTTGCCAGAAGGGCATCGACGACATGGTCCAACACTTCTTAGCCAGAAAAGGCATACTAGCTGTACGACGTGCAAAGAAATCGGATATGGAAAAGCTCGCCAAAGCTACGGGCGGAAAGGTGGTTACAAACCTTGAAGATTTCGCAGCTAGAGATCTTGGTTATGCTGAGCTTGTGGAGGAGCGGAAGATCGGTGATGACAAGATGACTCATATAGAGGGCTGCAAGAACCCACGATCCGTAGCCATACTAATCCGAGGTGGAATTGAACGCATAATAGATGAAGCAGAACGTTCTATCCATGATGCCCTCTGCGTTGTTCGAGATGTGGTGCAAGAACCAAAGATAATTGCTGGCGGCGGAGCTCCTGAATTAGAGATATCTAGAGCGCTAAGAGAATACGCGGAGTCCCTGCCTGGGAAAGAGCAGCTGGCAGTTCAGGGTTTCGCTGAAGCCATAGAGATTGTCCCAATAACACTAGGTGAAAATGCAGGCTTAGACCCTATCGACATAATATCTGAGCTTAGGGCTCAGCATGAAAAAGGCGAGGTTTGGGCAGGCGTCGATGTTTTTAAAGGCAGCGTTCAAGATATGGAGAAGATAGAGGTTTACGAACCTCTAGTTGTCAAGAAGCAAATCATAAAGTCTGCCACCGAGGCGGCTACGATGATCTTGAAGATCGACGATATCATCTCGGCTGGAAAGATGAAGGCTCCGCCTACTCCTCCTGGTGGTCTAGGCGGCGGTTACGGAGGCGGCATGCCAGGCGGTATGCCAGGCGGCGAATTCGAGTAAACCTATTCTACCAATTTCAAAAATTTTTTCTGCTCTCCCTTTATTTGATATTCGAGTTGTTCTTTCAGATGTTGATTTAAGTCTCAGAAAGAGAAATAAAATGTAAAGTTATAAGTAGTATCCTTTAATCCTTTAGAAGAGAGCTATGAAGAAGAACAGTCAGTTAATTTCTCCGTTTCCATATGTTGCCGCTTTCTCGGTTCAGATGATCAATGGAATCGTAGGGATCTCTGTGCCCATTAATGCTTTTTTATTGAGGGCTTCTCCGTTTCTCATAGGACTTATCGGCGCATCAGGAGGGATAACCTATTCTGTAATGTCGTTGTTTTTTGGTATACTCTCAGATAGATTTAAAAGGAAAACTTTAATTTTCATCTCTACGGTTCTCTACGGTTTCTCGAGTCTCCTTTATTTCCTTCTTGAAGAACCATTCTTCTTCGTCATGGTTAGAATACTGGAATGGATGTCCGTAGCTATGTTTTGGCCATCTCTTGAAGCGCTCATAGCTGATACACAAGGAGAAAATATTGACGAATCTTTCAAAAAATTCAATATCTCATGGGGATCAGCCATGACAATAGGCCCTTTAATTGGAGGTGCCTTAATTAGCTTGTGGACGACAAAAACACCCTTCCTTCTTTCGGCATCTATCTCTTTTACTCTCAGCATATCAACAATCTTACTTGTAAAAGAGAAACCGAGAAGAGAAAAAGAGCATTTCTCTCTTGCTCAATCGGCATCAACTGAAACAACAGTAATAAAACAGGTTTCTCTTTTCTCTGTGTTATCATCTATCTTCCTGTTCTCCTTTATCGTGGGCACACTCTTTTCCCTATTTCCTGCATATGCAACAGATCTAGGTATTCCCGCTTATGAGATAGGGTTACTAATGCTTCTCTTCGGCACAGTTAGAACCATCGTTTTTTATTACGCCAAGTATATCGAGATGCGACTTAAGAAGGCAGGCATATTTTTGACGAGCTCTCTAATTTTTGCCGCTTCATCCATTTTCATTGTTAATAGTAATACTGCTTCCATGTTTTCGTTATGTTTCGCTGCCTTCGGATTCGGTGCTGGAGCCTCCTACGCTACCGCAATATCTTTTATGCTTCAATGGGGATCATCAAAAGGTCATGCTGCTGGCATCTTTGAGAGTTCGATCGGTCTCGGGTATTTTGTGGGTTCCCTTCTTGGCGGCGCTCTTTCAGAACTTAATTCACAGGCACCTTACATTCTTTGCTTACTTCTGAGCCTAGCGATCTTTTCTATTCAAGCGGTTCTATTAAGGAAAAATCAATAAAGATATATCTTTCAAAACCCCTTTAATCTGAATAATCTAACTTAAGTCAGTAGAATGAGATATGTGGAGGTTTATAATTGCTGGTTGAAGTTCGATGGCATGGCAGAGGCGGACAAGGAATAGTTATAGTGAGTCGCTTGCTTGCTCATGCGGCTCTGCTTGACGGCAAGCATGCCCAAGCTTTTCCAGAGTTTGGACCCGAACGTAGGGGAGCGCCGGTCACAGGTTACACAAGGATCTCCGACGAGCCGATAAGCATCCATAGTTACATCTATAATCCAAGCATCGTAGTCATAGTTGACCCATCTTTGTTTGGTAAGATCGATCTAACTAGGGGCTTGATTGAAGATGGAACAGTTGTGGCTAACACAGATAAGAGTCCAGGAGAACTCAAGGAAGAATTAAAAACCGAGAAGGCGAAGATTTACACGGTCAACGCGATAAAAATAGCCCTCGACATCCTCGGCAGGCCAATTTACAATACAGCAATGATGGGAGCACTTATCAAGGCTATTCCCCTTACGACCTTGGAGTCTCTAACTAAGGTTGTGACGGAACGTTTCTCAGGTACCGTTGGAGAAAAGAATATCGCTGTAATAAAGAGAGCTTATGAGGAGGCATGCGGTATTGAGTGAAGTTAAGCCGGGATGGAAGTCCATACCGATAGGCGGAATTCTTCTTGAACCGGGCTCAGCGATGAAGTATAAGACAGGTGACTGGAAAGCTTTAAGGCCGACCGTAGACCAGAAGAAGTGTACAAATTGTCTTCTATGTTGGATATACTGCCCTGACGCGGCCATAAATAGACTAGAGAACTTCGTGAATGTCAACTACGACTATTGCAAAGGATGCGGCATATGCGCGAATGAATGTCCCGTCAAAGCTATAACGATGGTGGAGGAGAAGAGGTAAGATGAGTAGAATAATGGGCTTAACAGGAAATGAAGCTATAGCTTACGCAGTTAAACAGAGTAACGTAGATGTTGTAGCGGCATACCCAATTACACCCCAGACAATAATGGTGGAAGCCTTTAGTGAGTACGTCCATAACGGTGAAGTACTCACTGAGTTTGTCTGCGTTGAGTCTGAGCATTCAGCCATGTCAGCCTGCGTCGGCGCAAGCCTGACTGGCGCTAGGGTCTTCACGGCCACAGCAAGTCAAGGGCTAGCCTTGATGCATGAGATGCTTTACATTGCTTCCGGCCTTAGATGCCCAATCGTTATGGGAGTCGCGAACAGGGCGCTTTCAGCGCCAATTAACATTCATGGAGACCACTCGGACATGATGGGTTCGAGAGACTGTGGTTGGATACAGATTTACGCTGAGAACAACCAAGAGGCTTACGACTGGGTTATCCAAGCCTTCAAGATAGCTGAGGACCCGAAAGTTCTGCTCCCCGTATCCGTTAATATAGACGGTTTCATCGTCTCCTTTTCCATGGAAGGAGTTGAGGTTCTAGAGGACGACGAGGCATCGAAATTTCTCTCGATGAGGAAACCTGTCTTAACGATCAGCCCAGATAATCCGATCACCGTTGGAGCTCTGTGCCTCCCAGATTACTACTTTGAGATGAAACGTCAACAAGTCGAAGCCTTAAAAGAATCTTACGAAGTAATAGAGAGCGTCACAAGAGAATACAAGGCCTTAACTGGAAGAAGATACAGCTTCATAGAAACCTATGGAATGGAAAACGCTGAAGCTGGCATAATCTGCTTAGGAAGTACCGCTGGAACAGCTAAGGCTGTGGCCAAGAACCTCCGAAGCAAAGGGAAAAAGGTAGGAGTCATAAAACCTTGGGTCTACCGGCCATTCCCAGCAGAAGAGATCATAAGAGCAGTTGATAACCTCAAAGCCTTAGCTGTACTTGATAGATCCTGTAGCTTCGGCGCTCCGTACGGTGCCCTAAGCAGCGATATTATAGCGACGCTTTACCAGTATGGAAAAGACCTTAAGGTCTTCAACGGGATTTACGGCTTAGGGGGAAGAGATATCACACCTTCCGATATTGAGACAGTCTTCAATGAGGCCCTTAAAGTTGCCGAGACGAGGCTTGTTAAGGAGTCCTTAAAGTTTATAGGAGTGAGGGAATGATGGTCAGATTAAAAGATCTCACAACTGAGGAACCGTTCACGTCTGGGCATAGATTATGCGCTGGATGTGGAGCTGGCACAATTATGAGGATGACTCTCAAGGCTATTGGGGGGCCAACGGTCATTGTGAACGCTACGGGATGCGTGGAAGTTGCCTCGACGATCTATCCGTTCACATCTTGGAAGATCCCATGGGTTCACGTGGCCTTCGAGAATGCAGCCGCCGTTGCTTCAGGAATCGAGGCTGCATATAAAGCTTTAGCCAGAAGGAACGCTTGGGATAAGCATGTCGATGTAATCGCCCTCGCAGGGGATGGCGGAACCTTTGACATCGGGATCCAAGCCCTCTCGGGGGCTCTTGAGAGAGGACATGACTTCCTATACATATGCTACGACAACGAGGCCTACATGAATACGGGAATTCAGAGATCAGGGGCAACTCCGCACGGAGCAGCGACGACTACAAGTCCGGCTGGAAGGAAGATACCGGGAAAACCCGAGTTCAAGAAGGACTTAATAGGCATCTGCGCAGCTCACGGAATAGAATATGTTGCTACGGCTTCACCAGCATTCTGGAACGACTATATAACGAAGGTACGTAGGGGCTTGGAAGTTGTGGGACCAGCCGTCCTTCATGTCTTCTCTCCTTGTCCAGTTGGGATGAGACATGATTCAGCCAAAAGCATAGAGATAGCGAGGCTTGCTGTTCAGACACGTTACTGGCCGGTCTATGAGGTTGAGAGGGGTAAGTATAAACTTAACATCAATGTTCCGAAGCCGAAACCACTCCTTGAATTCCTCAAGATGCAGGATAGGTTTAGGCATCTATTCCAGCCCGAGTTCCAGCATGAAATCGAAGTAATCCAACATTGGGTAGATGAAAACTGGGAAAGGATAACAAAACGCTGCGAAGAATCATAAAGATAGAGATAATCTTCTTCGATTGATTAGGTTCCATCAGGCTTCTTTTTCTAAGTTTCATCCATAAGGCTCAACGGTTGAGTAGGTCTAAAGCTACTTCTTTTCCCCTTCTTACGACTTCCTCCTCATTGAGCATCTTTACTTCCCTATTTTCCATTATGATCCTGCCATCAACTATGACTGTCTCCACATCACTTCCACGGGCGGAGTAGACAATATTTGCATAGGGGTCATACATTGGTACTAGATGAGGTTTCTCAACATCTATCAATATCAAGTCGGCTTTCTTCCCAGCCTCTAAAGAGCCAGTATACCTATCATTAGGCTAAATAATAGAAAAAAGTAGCAATTCAATGTTTATTGTTTTTGCCCTTTGACGTAGACGTACCAGTATAATACTCCAACGAAGAAGGCTCCTCCGATAATGTTTCCGATGGTTACTGGAAGCAGATTGTTGACCAGAAAGCCGGACCATGTTAGGTTAGCGCTAGCCTGCGGAGCATATTGTGGTAGTGTCGTGAGGAGTAAACCCATAGGGATGAAGTACACGTTTGCGATACTGTGCTCGAATCCCATAGCGACAAAGGCCATAATTGGGAAAAATATCCCGCCAATCTTTCCAATAGTGTCATCAGAAGATGTGGCAAGCCACACGGCAAGGCAGACCAGCCAGTTGCAGCCTATGCCTCTAGCCAAGGCATCGATGAAACCTAAGTCTACCTTTGCGTTAGCGATGCTTAAAGCTCTAAGTCCTAACGCGCTTGTACCGGTCGTTGAATAGTAAAACCCTGCAAATGCTATGGAAGCCAACAGCAACGATCCTACAAAGTTGCCTACATAGACGACTATCCAATTCTTTAAGAGACCTTTCCAGGGGGCCATTTTATTGCAGCATGAAATCATGATCAAATTGTTTCCTGTGAAGAGTTCAGCACCGCCGATAACTACCAGCATTAGTCCAACAGTGAAGACGGCACCGCCAAGGAACTGAGCAAAGCCCAATCCCAAGTAGTTCTTGAGATCTTGCGTCACAACAGTCATCAATTGCGATCCAAAGCCGATGTAGACGCCAGCAAACACTGCAAGAACAAACATCTTCCCCAAGGGCAATTGTACTTTTTTACACCCAGTGTCACAAATTGCTTTTGCTATTTCTGGTGGGGATTTCACGAAATTTTCACCTCCTTTCTATTTTTTTGACTCTTGCAGAACACGTCTTGAATTCGGGGATTTTTGCCACGGGATCTACCGCAGGATTCGTCAAAACGTTTGCCGCACACTCAGCAAAGTGAAATGGTATGAAGATGATGCCCTCAGGGACTCTCTCTGTTATAAGTGCCTTGATATTGATTTCTCCTCTGCGGCTTTGCACTAAGACCAGCTCTCCATCGGCTACACCCAGTTTTTCAGCATCCATGGGATTGATCTCTACGTAGCCCATTGGGGCCTCTCTGTTCAGTATTTCTGTCCTCCTTGTCATCGTTCCCGTGTGGAAGTGGAATATGATTCTTCCTGTAGTCAGATTTAGCGGGTAATCTTCGTCAGGAAGCTCGGCGGGTTCCTTGAACTCTAAGGCAGCAAAACTGCCTTTACCTCTTGAAAACCTGTCTTTATGCAGATAAGGTGTCCCATTATGATCCTTGGATGGACATGGCCACTGCAATCCATTCACCCCAAGACGCTCATAAACCATACCTCCGTAAATTGGAGTCAGGGATGCTATCTCGTTCATGACATCGGCTGGGGAAGAATACTCAAACTCTTTCGATCCCATTTTCCTGGCCAAATTACATAGTATTTGCCAATCGGGTCTACTTTCACCAACAGGCTCTATGGCCTTTCTCACCATCTGAACCCTACGATCCGTCGAAGTGAAGGTGCCATCTTTCTCCGCATAGGAAGCGGCAGGAAGTACCATGTCGGCTAGCTGAGCTGTCTCTGTAAGGAATACATCTTGAACGACGAGAAATTCAAGATTGTTTAGCCCCTCTCTGACGTGACTAATATCAGGGTCTGACAACATTGGGTTCTCACCCATAATGTACATTATCTTTATATTCCTATTGTATGCCGCGTTTATCATCTCAACAACAGTTAGTCCTGGCTTCGAAGGCAATTTTGTTTTCCACGCTTCCTCAAACTTCGCTCGTATCTTTTCATCAGTTACACTTTGGTACCCGGAGTAGACGTTGGGCAACGCACCTACATCGCAAGCTCCTTGAACGTTTACTTGTCCCCTCAGGGGGTTAACCCCTGTGCTTGGTTTTCCAACATTACCTGTTAACATAGCGAGGTTTGCGCAAGACTTAACATTGTCTACGCCAGTTGTATGCTGCGTTATTCCCATTGAATAGACGATTGATGCTCTATCAGCTTTTGCGTATGTTCTCGCAGCTTCAATGAGGCTTTCCATAGGTATGCCAGTTATATTCTCGACGTACTCTGGCGTATACTTTCTAACCGTTCTCGCCATTTCTTCATAGCCCTCAGTTCGCTCCTCAATGAACTTCTTATCCTCCAAGCCTTCATTGATAATAACATTCATGAAGCCGTTAATCCATGCAACATCTGTTCCTGGTCTCTGTCTAAGATGGAAGTCAGCAAACCGGGTTAGAGGGATAGATCTTGGGTCTACAACTATTAGCTTCGCTCCCTTCTCCTTTGCTCTCATTATGTATCGTGCGACAAGCGGGTGCTGTTCAGTTGTGTTCGAGCCTGTAACCAGTATACAATCAGAGTTCTCAAGCTCCCCTATAGAGTTCGTCATCGCTCCACTACCAAAGCTTGCACCCAAGCCAACAACCGAAGAAGCGTGACATAGACGAGCACAGTGGTCTACATTATTCGTACCAAGAACGGCTCTGGCGAATTTCATCATCAGATAGTTTTCTTCATTAGTAGATTTCGCTGATGAGAGGACACCGATGGAGTCAGAACCGTACTCTTTCATGTATTCCTTAAATTTCTTTACAATGATATCCAATGCCTCATCCCACGAGATTTCTACGAAAGTTCCATTACGCTTGATTAGTGGTTTAGTCAAACGATCTTCACTGTACACAAACTCGTGGGCGTTCCATCCCTTGACGCAGAGTTTTCCCTGACTAACAACATGCAATTTGTATGGAAGCACGCCGAATAGTCCACCATCTAGGACTTGAAGATAAAAGTTGCACCCAGCGCCACAATAGGGGCACACTGTAAGTACATTTTCATACTTCACCATTGATCACTCCTTAAGCGG
>Ga0172366_10002253_pt1 | contig 15074 bp, 16 predicted proteins | sample LakKivSesite69cm_FD_114533 | JGI IMG/M metagenome (GOLD analysis project Ga0172366, IMG submission 114533) | Sediment microbial communities from Lake Kivu, Rwanda - Sediment site 69cm | ecosystem: Environmental > Aquatic > Freshwater > Lake > Sediment | place: Rwanda: Western Province, Lake... | reverse complement strand
CTAGGAGACCCCGGCTCGAACACAACAAAGCATATTCAAGCATTGTAGTTTATTATATATTTTCCAGAAAAACAGGAAAGCCTCAATGCTTTTTGGACACTAGTATTCGATAGCCGCCTCCACGAGCCAAGACTTCAACGTTACCAAAAGTGTCCTCAAAAACTGCACGTAGTCTCTTCCCACTGACCTTAGACTTCAAAACCATCTGAAAAATGGCTTTACAAGCCATATGCACTGGTGCATTAATAATAATCGCCTTAACAGTTCTCATTCCGGCGCTCACAGGCGGGTTCGAAAGGATACAATCAAAGGCTAAGTCATTCACAGGCTCATATAAACATCCGCGCCTGACCTCTACGTTTCCGACACCGTTTTTCTCAACGTTCTGCCTTGCCAGCCAAACGGCTCGGTTGTTCACGTCAACCAAGACCACATGTAGACATGGATTGAAAACTGCAGCCGAGATTCCGACAGCGCCGTAACCGCAGCCAACGTCTAACACGTAGCCATCTTCAGGAAGAACCATAGATTCAATCAACAGCCTTGTGCCCAAGTCAACCCGCCGCTTTGAAAACACTCCCGAAGCCGTCAGAAATTCAAAAGGCCTCCCCCTAAGATACGTGCGGATCAAGCCAAACCTTGCCTTCGACTTCGGATGCGCAGCAAAATAATGCTCCACGCTTTCGTCGTTCTTACTCATCCTTTTTTCCGCCACTCTTCCAACACTTCGGATACGTACCCCTAAGCATAAGCACCCGCTCAGTCGAAGCAACAACCCCATGCTCCATTCCAAGAATCTGCTCCGACGAAGCCGCAGCCCTAGCCAAAGCCACAGCCTCACCTTTCAAAGACAAAACCGCAACCATCGAACCCGACTTTATGCTCGTTTCAAGCGACAAAACACCCGGCGCCGTCAAGCTTGCACCGTGACAAACAGCATCCACAGCTGAATCTCTTATGACTACTTTCGGAACCAAGGCCAAAGCCCGTTCCATCGGCTGAATAAACTGTTTCAAGATCTTCTCATCTTTCGAATCTTGCCACTGCATAAACCAATAAGCCACATCATGCAGAATCACGCTGTTACCATCAACAAAAGGTCCAGCCCTAGTTCTGCGCAACTCCTGCATGTGGGCGCCACACCCTAAAACTTCACCAACATCAAAGCAAAGCTTGCGAATATACGTTCCTCCTTCACATCCGACGCGGAAAAGGACGTTTCGTCCGTCCATCTCCAGAAAATTCAAGTAATAGATTCTCCTTGTTCGAAGTTGCCGCTTGACTGAGGCCCGGAGAGGCGGCCGCTGATAAATAGTGTCCTCAAATTCGCCTAGAACATTTTTGATTTGTTCTATTTTCACGTCTCCATGAAGCTTCATCACACATATGTACTCTTTGCCACTGTAAAGAAGGGCTTGAACCACCTTTGTAGCGTCCGCTAAGGTAACAGGCAAGACACCGGTCACTTTAGGATTTCTCTGGCTTATGCCTTAAGCCTCTAGAGTCCCGCCGTGACCGACACTCTGAAGCTTGAGAATACGCTTAACCCAAGCCGCAACCTCATGACTCGAAGGGCCAGCCGGCTTATCCACATTAATCAAGCCGTACTTCATGTACTCCCCAGCCGACCTTTCCTCAGGCCTACACCCAAAGCTCGGATCAGTCCTATCCTCAGCCTTCACCAACAACTTCCGCTCAGCTTCCCAAGGAGCAACAGTCCTACGCACAGCAACATTACACTCCAACAAGGTACAAAACACTAGACAATATAAAGATTTAAACGTCAGATTTCATCTTCAAGCAGTAACATTTTCAAACGCGAGCTCACCCAGTGACAAGATGCCAGCGCACACTACCACTCGAAGAGCCTGCCTTAACACTGATCACACACCTTCAAGTCAGACTACGAATTGAAAGGTGCTGAAAAATAAGAGGGACCCTAGAACTATAAAGAGGAGAAGGATCCTCAAAATTCCTCCAGCTCATCGTGTTAGGACCCGCTACAGCGGAGACTTCCGGAAAAAAACGATAGGACCCCAACAACTTTAAGGCCTCTCAGACCTCACAAAGTTGACATAGCCGTTATCAGAACAAGCCCGCGCTTTCTATGCATACGCTCAAACGAGTCAATCCAGCCTCGTGCCAACGCGCGACCACCCGAGAGGAAACCTCAACTACTTGAACATTTAGAACCCAGATTCTAAGACAGAACAGGCGTAACCATCTTAGCCATGTCTTCCAATTTGCCCGCAGCCTTTAAAGCTTCCTCAACTTCTTCATCAGAAGCTCCACGCTTGACCTCTATCGTATCCTGCAAAGGCTCGATGTGGTTAACGTTAGCCCTTCGCCTCCTTACACCAGTCACCTTCTTTGGACCGGTTATCAACACGAAACTCTTGTCCATAACGTCAACCACAACACATTTTCTTCCAGCCTCACGCCCTGAAACCTTTGCACAGATTCTACCAACCTCTATCGCCGGCATCCCAAAGCCTCCCACAGAACCAAACTAGAGAAACCACTCAAACGTATTTATAACTTCACCTCAAGTCATGAATCTCTCAATAACATTGTACAAAACGCTCGTTCCAAACACCAAGTTATCCACAGAAATCCGCTCATCAACCCCATGCGTACCCTTCAAGATCTCACCATAAGGCATATCCACGCGCATCGGCTGAAAACCATAACACACGGCGCCCATCTTCCTGAAGAAGCGGGAATCAGTTCCGCCGGTAAGCATTTCCGGCGCCACTGAACAGTCAGGCTCAAACTCCTTCAAAACATCCACAATCTGCCTATAGAGCGCAGTGTCTGAAGGCGATTCGGAAGGCTCATTGGCCTGAATCGTTTCAAACTCCAGCTTTTCCAAGCCAACATCCTTAAGCAAGTCTTTGATTATGGCCATTGCTTCTGTTACACTCTGTCCGGGTAAGACTCTGCAGTCGAAAACACCTTCACATTCAGATGGAATTATGTTCTCCTTCACGCCGCCATGAATCATCGTAGGAGTCACAGTCATCCTAACCATCGCGCGAACATCCTCAGCCAAAAACTTGTCCTTGCGTGCTAAATCATCCAAAAATTCGTCACCATTCGCAGGGTTATGAAGCAAACGAGTCAAATCTTCTTGTGCAGTTTTATTTTCCTCTGCAATTTCAGTAATGTACTCCTTCACAGTTGGCACAAGCATTATTTTTGAACGGTAGTTTCCAAGCTTCTCAACAACCCGATTCATGCGCAGTATGGCATTATCCGCTATGCCAGGCTTTGAACAGTGCCCAGGCGTGCCTTTCGCTCTGATCTTGAACCACAAAATTCCTTTCTCTGCCGTTTGAATCGTGTAAATGTTCTTGCCGTTGACCGGCATTGCCAGACCCCCGCCCTCATTGATCACATAATCAGCTCGAATTCTTTCCGGATGATTACGCGCCAGCCATCCGGCTCCTGCCTCTCCACCCTTCTCTTCGTCCGCAGTTGCAGCCAGCAACACATCGCCCTTGAGTTTAACATTCCGTCTCTTCAGAAGCTTCATAACCATAACTTCAACAGCCGTCATTGACTTCATGTCCAAAGCACCGCGTCCCCAAACAAAACCGTCCTTAACCACGCCGCCAAAAGGATCCACACTCCACTCTTTCGGGTTTGCAGCAACCACATCCAAATGCGAAAGCAAAAGCAAACTTGGCCTTTCACCCGTGCCCTTAATGCGCGTGATCACACTGCCTCTTCCAGGAGCAGACTCATAGAATTCACATTTGAACCCTTCTTTCGCCAAAGTTTTAGCCAAATACTGTGCGGCTTCTTTTTCATTTCCAGGCGGGTTCGTCGTGTCTATGCGGATCAAATCGCTTAGCAGTGTTGTGACCTCATCTTCTGTCTCTCTCAATAATTGAGACTCTTTCATTTGAACAGTCCATCCGTTCTACAGATCAAAAAAGGTCCCAATTTACTTAAAAATCTGTTCTGAAAACAGGTGAGAACTTGTGCTCAAGTTTCTAAATCCAAATCTTAAATGTCTATTCTGCCATTAAAACTCTTATGCTAGGAACCTTATAGGACGTTAAGGAAGGCACTTTGAATGGCCACCCAAGAACAAGTTCTCTCGCGGCTACAAGAAAGCGCCGCCAAAATTGTCGGCTTAGTCTCTGACACACATGTGCCCATCCGAGCAAGAGAGATTCCAAGAGAAGTTTTCAAGACTTTCGAAAATGCGGACTTTATCGTGCACGCGGGTGACTTAGTGCAGTTATCCGTTATAGATGAGTTGGAGCAGCTTGCACCTGTTTTGGCTGTGTATGGAAACATGGATGGTCCTGAAATCCGCGGCAAACTGCAGAAACTAAGTTCCTTCAAGGTTTTTGACTGGAAAATCGGAGTTATGCACAATCCCGGGGCACTTTTCGGAATTGGAAAAATGCGTGAAATTGCCAAGAAGAACGGGTTTAAAGTGATGGTCTACGGGCATACGCATAACTCTAACATTAGATGGGAAGGAGAAACCTTATTCATAAACCCTGGAAGCCCCACAAATCCGATTCCACCATTCATAGCCAAACCGACCGTAGCCTTGCTGAGAGTAACCAAAGAAAGAATAACACCAGAAATAATCCAGATTTAACCGAAATATAGAAACCGGCGATCCTAGCAGCTGAAAGCAGCGCACGCTAATAACGACTTGAACAACAAGATTGATTTGCCTTATGAGAAAAACATCCACGGACCTCACATCCATGAATTATTTCTGAAAAAGCTCTCACTTTAACCCGTCTCTCCCTGTTGCGATGATGTTGTTTCAGGGAGAGCTTTAAAAGCAAAAAATGCCGAGGGTTAGGATTGCGACGTGTCAGCGGAGGTTCACGTTGATGGAGCGTTGTAAAAATCCTTGGCACCGAGAATGTAAAGGCAGTGACATTGAGGTTTACATCCTTTTCAGAGGAGAGAGATTGCCAATTTGCAGGCGATGCTGGAGTAGACTGGCTGATAAAGATGTGGAGTGGTGAAAAGATGGAAAAGTTCGGCCTGAACACTGCAAGATCTTTTCTGGGAAGAAACGTTAATCTCCACCTTAAAGACGGCTCTGTAATAGTAAATGTTCGGTTCGCAGAGATCAAGAAAGATGAGTTCAGAAGACAGAACTTCGTTACTTGTGTCCCTTTTAGAAATAGGGACACCCTCAGAATACCTTTGAAAAGCATAGCTTGGGCAGAACTGCTAAACCTAAACTTTTTTCCCACCAGCGGGTAAGCATATTGACCGTTGACGAAAGCTAGATTGGAAAAGGACGCGCTGCAAGAAAAGCTCAGCCCACCAGTCTAAACCTTCAGCATGCTTTTAACATTAAACTAGCAAACAATCTTAAATAAACCTAAGCAAATTCCCAGAACGGTGATAAAATGCCTTGTACAGTTATAGCCGGAGGCTTCTGGGGAGACGAGGGAAAAGGAAAGATAATCTCTTACCTGGCTCTCAAGGATAAACTAGACTTCTGCGTAAGAACAGGTTCGGTTAACGCTGCACACACCATTTGGTATAATGGGAAACGATACGCGTTGCACATGGTTCCAGGAGGCTTTGTCCATAAGAAGTGCCGTTTGCTGATCGCCGCGGGCGCAAATGTTCATGTTGCACAGTTTCTCAAAGAAGTTGAGGAAACTAACGTGAGGAACCGTATAGGCATGGACAGCCAAGCTTCGATAATCGAAGAAAAACATTCAACCCAAGACAAAACAAGTGCATATCTGAGAGGGTTAGGTACAACAGGCTGGGGTGTAGGACCAGCCATCGAAGAACGTGTGTGTAGAACAGCAAAACTGGCAAAGGACATTCCAGAATTCAAACCGTACCTCACAGACGTGTCAATGGAAACAAACCGAGCAATAGACGAAGGCGGAAAAGTCTTGCTAGAAGGAACTCAAGGAGTGTTGCTGTCACTTTTCCATGGAACCTACCCGTACGTAACTGGCAGAGACACAAGCGCGTCGGCAATATGCTCAGAAGCAGGTGTAGGACCAACAAAAATCGACGAAGTCATAATAGTACTCAAATCCTTCATGACACGGGTCGGAACAGGCCCGCTACCGGGAGAGATATCAAAAGAAGAAGCAATGAAACGCGGATGGTTCGAAACAGCTGCCGGAACAGGCCGAGATAGACGTTCAGCTCCATTCAACTTTGAACTGGCCAAGAAAGCCGTAATGGTCAACAGTGCAACGCAAGTAGCATTGACAAAACTTGACTGCCTATATCCAGAATGTAAAGGTGCAAAAGAATACCGACAACTTTCAAAAGAAGCAAGACAATTCATAAATGAAATTGAAAAACAAACAAGAACTCCAGCCACGCTGATTGGCACAGGACAAGAAGCCTTGGACATAATTGACAGAAGAAAATAGCTCTGCTACCTTGTTGATTCCAACAGATTGCGAATCAAAATATTTAATAGCAAATTTTGGGAACGTAGCGGCAAAACTCTAAGGTGTTTGGACATGTCAACGCCTGAAGAAAAGGCATCAAAGGTCTGCAAAATCGAATATCCACCACAACTGAAGTGGATGCTTAAACGAGCCCTAGAAGACCCTCAAAACTTCTGGGGCGAAATTGCCGAGGACCTGCATTGGTTTAAACGTTGGGACAAAGTCTTCGAATGGAATTATCCGAACTTCAAATGGTTTGAAGGCACGATAACAAACCTGGCCTACAATTGCCTAGAAAACAACATCAAAAAGGGAAGAAGTAATCATGCGGCAATAATATGGGAGAATGGTGAAGGCTTCCCAGCACAAGTCTTGACGTACAGCCAGCTTTTACACAAGGTTAAGCAGTTCGCCGCTGCCCTGAAAGCCTCAGGGGTTAGTAGATCGATCGATCAATAAACCGAAGATTATTAGAGCTATCATCAAATAAGCATAGTAGACACAAGAGGTTTCACAGTGTTAAACAGAGACTTGAGACTGATTTTCACCTGTAACTTGGTAGGTTCTTTCGGAGACGGTCTTTTCGCCTTCCTTTTGCCACTTTACATAGGCAAATCCCTAGGAGCCGGGGCAGTTGAAATTGGCGTACTCTACGCCGTGCTAAGCCTTTTCGCAGCTTTGACCCTTTTTGCTGCTGGAACGCTTGCAGACAAGTATGACCGTAAAAAGATTATGATTGCAGGCTGGCTTGCCTGGTTGCCTGCACCGTTGATCTTCTCGCTCGCCGGAGACTGGATTCAAATGTTGCCTGGAATGATCATGTGGGGCTTTTGGCTTGGGGGACCAACAAGCACAGCCTACATAGTGACAGCTGCTGACAAAAGCGAGGTAACTTTGACTTTCACAACCATGTCAGCCGCGTGGTCGATTGGCTACGTCTTTTCCCCGGCTTTAGGTGGCCATTTAGCTGGGATAATCGGGATGAGATTTGTTTTCTATTTGGCTTTCATTTTTTACGCGTTAGCATGTTTCACCCTATTTTTCATCAACAGCCAGTATGGACCAAGCAGTGGACAGACTTCAGTGAGGGAACGCTATTCAACATTGAGGCTCCTGCGGACAAGAAAACTGCTGATGCTGTCAGCTTTCTTCGCGTCCTTAATGTTCATTCTAATGATGTTTCGGCCTTTCGTTCCAAAGTTCGTCGCAGACATCTACAGATATGGCGACTTTGAAATAGGCATCTTAGGCTCAGTTTCTTACGCGAGCGCAGCAATCTTGGGTGTTCTTTTAGGCAGGCTCGGAGACAAGTCGAGAAAGTCGTACGCTCTTACCGTGTCCATGATTTTAGGCAGTTTATCGTTGATTCTCTTGTTATTATCTGGCAATTTCATCATTCTAGTACTTGCATTCTTCCTAACCGGAGGCTCCTACATAACCTGGTCTCTGATGAGCGCCATCACAGGACCCCTTGCGCCAGAATCCTACAGAGCCCGTTGGATCGCCATACCTCAAACACTGAGCATGTTTGCCTCATTCATAGCCCCTTACATTGGAGGATTTTTGTATGACACCTCACCATCATTTCCTTTCATTCTTGCAGTAGCGGCAGGATTGCCTCTTGCGCTTTTAGCAATTACGAAAATGTTTGAAGAATAGTCTAAGCTGTGCTTTGCGGAACTCTTAAGAAGGCTTGTTCAATTTTTATTAAGAAGTGGTGAGTAACATGGCCGAGCATCGCGTCGGGTCTTCGTCATCCTTTCTAATATTAATATTTGTGGCAGGATTAATTGTCGGAGGAATTGTGAGCTCCTACATATTTCTGCGGAAAATTAACAATCTTGAATATGAAATTTCAAACCTTGAAAATCAAGTCTCCCAGATCTCGGGCAACCAAACCATCTACAACCAGACCCTCACGATCTACCAAAACGCTACAGCCCTGTCGGAAATATATGCAAGGGTGAAAGATTCAGTTGTTTTGATCCGTGGAGTGACAAGTGGCGGAATAGTTCAAGGTTCAGGTTTCATCTATAACTTCAGTGGATCAATGGTTGTGGTGACGAATAATCACGTTGTCCATGGAACAACAAGCGTAAGCGTGACTTTTTCAGATGGAAATGGATACGCAGCCGTGGTAAACGGGACAGACCCATATGCGGATCTGGCGGTTCTTTCGGTTGTCGGCGCGCCTAAAGATGAATTTAAGCCCCTTGAAATTGTAAGCTCCTCAGCTTTGGAAGTCGGCAACCCAGTGCTGGCCATAGGCAACCCGTATGGCTTAGTTGGCTCAATGACTACAGGCGTGATAAGTGCGCTTGGAAGAACAATCAGTGAAGAAGAGTTCACAGGGGGTTTCACAGTAGCGAATATCATCCAGACAAGTGCACCCATTAACCCTGGAAACTCCGGAGGTCCTTTGTTAAACTTCGACGGCAAAGTTGTTGGAATAACAACAGCGATAGTTGCCGACTCTCAAGGCTTGGGCTTCGCTGTTCCTTCTAACACGATAAGCAAAGAAATATTTGGTCTGATAAAATTCGGTACCTATGATGGCCACTCATACCTAGGCGTGAGAGGAACGGACATGGATTATGAGACAGCTCAAAAAATGCATATGAACGTGACCTATGGCTGGAGGGTTAGTGAAGTGGTGACTGGAGGCCCATCCGCCAATGCTGGTGTGCTAGTCGATGACGTGATAGTTGCGATTAATGGGGCACGTGTTAGAAATGGAGATGAGATGTCAAGCTATCTGGAGGAAAAGACCTTGCCAGGAGAAACAGCTATCGTAAGAGTGGCAAGAGGGAATCAAGTTCTGGACTTATCAGTGGTTCTCGGTAAGAGACCGCCTCCACCAGCATAACCGATTTTCGCCTTTTGCCGAAAATTCCTTCCAAATCTTCTGTAATGAAATTTTGGGATTTGAGGTAGTTCAATGAAGATGGCTGTTAGGAAAATGGCTATATAAACTGTGTGCGGCGGTATAAGCCAAACAGGCACGCCTAATGGAATGCCTAAGAATGGCGGTAGCAATACCGTGGCTGTTGGAATTATTAGGATAAGGTTTGACTTTTGCCTTCGGAAGAACGTTGCCGTGTCTTTTGTTTTCAACATGATTATCATTGACGCGACAAATATTATCCATTCTATTGTCACGTTTGTTGGGCTTCTTATGTCTATGGTTGTGCCGAAGTATTGTGTTGTTATTGGCCATAGAAGTTGAGTTTGCCCGCCTGCGATGTAGTCGCCGATCAAGGAATGTTGGACTAGAGCAACGAAGTAGGGCACTGCCTTTCCTCGGTAAATGACGAAAAATGGAGTGAACACTATGAGTGCCGCTATCAGCGAATGGGTCGGCCCCCGATGTTCAAGAAATGGAAAAAGAATACGAAAGAGAATATCAATGTCAGGGATAACAGACAATGTCAAGGCTGCTGGAATGTTAAATTTTGTTTTCAGCAGGCTTGCTGAAGCTTTACTTGAGAGGTATGCGAATGCTATGTGACCTACAGCGAACGTTTGTTTTCCTCCGATACTGCCAAGAATGGGATTGGATGATTTAATAAGTTTATAGTGAGCTTTCTTTGAAAAGTCCTTGACTTGGATTTGCTGGTAATGTAATCTAGTAAACTCGCGGGCGATCTGTAATCATGTGTATTTTTGTCTGACATTTAAACAATAAGATTTATTAAGATATCAGATATTCTCTGAGTCACAACTCTATCCAAGCTTGGAGCTTAAAGGATCAACATGGAAACCTTCAATCTATTCAGAAGTTTCCATCTAGAAAGAAGGACACGGTTATTTCTAGTTCTCACAGCCGTTTCGCTACTGTTTTTTGGGCTTTCTGGAGTGACCCCTCATGTATATGGAGATGCTCTCGGACTTGATAGTCTCCCAAGGCCTTTTGTTTCCTCCAGCGGAGTGATGAATTGTTCGATTGTTGTTACTTCAAGCGTTGGGCATGGTCCATGTGGCGGTGCGCATACCATGGACGTAATGGGAGCCATAATGGTTGCAGCCGAACTAGGATTGAAGACCGATAGTGGCATGTTAGACGCAACCATGGATGATTATATTTCGTCTTATGATTTCAGCGCTGTGAAAGTTGAGCTTAAGGATGTTTCTTCGAACTTGGTTGTTGTTGGCGGTCCTGGCGTCAATCAGATTACTTGGCATTATAATAATCTGAGAAACAGTTCCGGAGCCAAAGTGCTACCTGCTTTCTTCGACAAGGACGGGAATGGAGTAGATTACATTTATGTTGCTTCTACTGGACATTCATACAGAATTGAACGTGACGCTCTAGGCAGAGTGAAAGCCGACTACGGCGTTGTTTTGACGTTCCAAGATGGTGGTCGTCATATTTTGATTTTGGCAGGGTTAGGAGGGTCTGGCACTTGGGCTTCCTGCAAAGTAGTCTCTGAGTTTGAAGCTTGGAGCCTGCGTGGATGTGTTGCTGTTGTCAAATACAGCGATACTGACGGAGATGGGCTGCTGAACGATCTTTCTATTGTTGAAACTTCAGGAACACAGTTTTCAATCAACGTTTTAAGCCCTCTCGGGTTTGGGCTGCTTTCAACTGCATTACTACCGAAATGGAAAGCGATAAAACAGAAAATTACATCTAGGCGCCGATGGTCAAAAGCGTACGTCTTACTATTTTTGGCAATCGCTTCGCAGATTTCCTTGACCGCCTTTTCAAGCGACCTCGGACCTGAAGTTTACACTTTCAAAGATTTTTCGCGCCCTTTCATTTCTTCCGGCGGCTTAATGAACTGTTCAGTCGTTGTCGCCTCAAGCGTTGGACATGGCCCATGCGGCAGTGCACATACCATGGACGTAATGGGAGCAATAATGGTCGCAGCCCAACTCGGCGTAGATGCTGGCGGAGGTGCATTGTCCTCAACATTGGACGATTACATCTCAGTTTACGACAGCGGCACTGCACAGATCAGCTTTCCCACTTTGGGAAACAATCTAATCGTTGTCGGCGGTCCCGGGGTAAACCAAGTTACATGGTATTACAATAATCTGAGAAACAGTACTGGAGCCAGAATGTTGCCTGTTTATTTCGACAAGGCTCCAAATGGAACAGACTATATACACGTTGCTTCCACCGGCCATTCGTACGGAATTGAACGTGACGGCTTGGGCAGAGTGAAAGCCGACTATGGCATTATAACACTGTATCATGATGTTGACCAGGGTTTGTGGGTTCTGATTGCCGGTGGACTTGGCGGGTCAGGAACTATTGCAGCGTCAAGGTTGTTGGCAAGCTACAAAAGCTGGAGCTTGTTCGGTCAAGCAGTTGTAGTCAAGTTCTCTGATTCTAACGGTGATGGATATCTGGATGCTGCCAGCATTCCGGAGTCTATTGGCTTTGGTGAGAGTATTGATGTTTACTCAGATGTTCAATGTTTGAACAAGATGGAGTCGATAAATTGGGGAATGCTTTCACCTGGGGAAACGAAGAACGTGACGGTTTACGTTAGGAATGAGGGTGAAAGGAGCACAGTTCTGGCCATGAGTGTTTATGGCTGGACTCCTGTTGAAGCTTTGAACTATATGGCTGTCACGTGGAACTACTCGGGAACTGCTGTCGACCCTGGGCAAATGGTGCCTATCTTGCTGACCCTAAAAGTAGACCCCAACATCAATGGTATAACGAACTTTGGTGTGACAATCGACGTGAACTCCAGCTAATGGTCAATGAACCTGCGTCTTTTGCGGCGTTAAATCACCTCTTGGAAATTTCGTGTCATGATTCGCAGTACATAATACTTAATACTCTTCCCAATCAAAAGCGCTAATGAACAAACCACACTTGCGGCTTGACACCCATGAATTACATGAAGCACTCGATAAGCGTCTTGCCCAACCGCGCGTATCTTGCAATGGGAATATTGCTGCGACTGTTTCTTGCACCTTTTCTTAGCCATCCATTTGACACGAGAGTTTTTATGGCTGTAGGTGCAGCTGTAACAAAAGGAATAACCCCGTACGGTCAATATGTTCTTCAGGACATATTCGCTGCGACGCCGCACCCAAATCTCTACGGAACTGTTCCGGGCATAGGATACCCGCCACCTTGGGGTCTAATGAGCGGCGAAATGTACTTGCTGGCTTCAGCAGTGGCTCCGAATAACCTGTACGCTTATGTTCTTGCCTTAAAGATACCAATTATATTGGCAGAGTTGGCAACTGCTCTACTAGTTTACAATATCTTGAAGACTCAAATGACGGAAAAAATCGCTTCAAAAGCCTTTCTTCTATTCTTGTTCTGTCCATTCATTGTTGCGGTGGGCACTGTCTGGGGCATGTTCGACATTATCGCGCTTTTCTTAGCCTTGTTCTCCCTCTACACTCTAAAAGACAACTGGAAACTTTCTTCCATTTACTTGTCAGTTGCTTCAGTTCTCAAGGTTTTCCCGCTTGTCTTAGCCCCGCTATATTCAATATTCCTCTACAGATCCACCCGCAGCTTAAAGGTTGCTGTCACATTTTCCTTGCTGACAGCCACCCTTGCCGGCTTTTTCACTTTCATCCCAATGATTGTGTTCAGCTGGCCAGTGTCTAATCTTTACAACGCACTAGTCTATCACGTTGTAACAATGAACCCTTCATACGACAGCCAAGCAGCATTCCCCTACGGAGCAGCCAGTCCATTCAATACGTTCACCCTGTTGAACAATCTGGCCGGCAAAGGCCTTCAGCCGCCATGGGTTTTCATTTACATCTGGATCCCGGCTTGTATAGTCGTGTACGTGCTAGCGTTTCGCTCGCGCATGCTTTTCAATGCAAAGGAAATGAGTGCCAATTCCGATTTCGCGGTCACTGTACAATGGTCCTTGCTTCTGTTACTAACCCTGTTTACCACGCGCGCTTGGGTTTCTGAACAGAACCTAGTTTTCCTGTTTGCCTTCTTTGCCCTGAGTATTTTTATTCAGAATCCTCAAGATTTTAAAAAGGCTCAATTGTTGTGGTTGCTACTTTTGAGTTTTGTGTTAGTGCATGTGCCTGTGATAGCTTTCTTTTGGCTTCCATACCCTTGGACACTCAACGTGGCCGCATCCTTTGCTGATGGTCCACTTGGGTGGACTCGGCTGCTGTTGATGACATTGTTGACGTCCAGCTGGCTTGTCTTGTCCTGGCATTACATCACCAGAAAGTTGAGGTGGTGGTAATGAGGATCTTGACGCTCCTTCTCCACGACGAGCGTTTCAGCGGTTGGACAGTTAAGGACAAGCTCACTCGACAGCATTTTTCGGTTAAGTACCTTCATTTTTGCAAACAAAAGAGTTGGTACTCATTACTTTATACGTTTCATCAGAAAATCAAAGCGTGCCAAATCTACCGCTTGCATGACGCTGGAACAATCAAGATCTTTCCTGTGAAGTTTCGTTTTCCACCATTTCATCGTTTCGGCAACGATCACAATCCAAAGGATATCATGCAAGCAATGGTACATGACCAGCCGGATCTAGTACATTTTCACAATTACTATCTCTTTTCGTTTCCTTACACTGCTTTTCTTGTGAAGAATAAGCTTAAGCGTCCACTAATCGCGCAACTTCACGGGTACAACAACAGGTCATTACGCAGGGTGCTCTACGTACCGTGCCTCTTAGCGCTTAGAAAGGCTGACTGCATACTTTACAGTTACGAGCCTGAGGAGGCTCTGTACAGAAAGCTTGGAGTCATGGAAAGGGCGGTTAAGGTGCCTGTTCCAGGCGTAGATCCTCAGGTTTTCACGCGTTATAGACGCTGTGATTCACGTCGCTTGTTGTACGTAGGTAGAATCCCTAGGCCTGAAACGGCTTATGGAGAAAAATCGCCTTTCCTTTTGCTTCACCTTTTGCGAAATCTTCTGCGCCAGACGAAGGATGTAGTCTTAGACGTGATAGGAGATGGACCTGGCTTGCATTATTGCCGTTGCTTAGCTCAAAAGTTAGGGCTGACAGGACATCTAGCTTTCCATGGCTACATCCCATACAGTGACTTGCCTAAGTATTATCAAGTATCAGCGTTGACTTTTTCGCCCATTCAGGTCTATGACATTGACGGATGGTTTGATGGAGCTATACAGGAAAGTCTTGCATGTGGCACTCCGGTTGCAGCATTCAAGGCATCAGAAGACAGGCCCCTGCACGGAACCTACGGTTTCCTGTTGTCGAACAATATGGAAAAGGCTGCATCAGAAGTTAAGGCATTGTTGAAAACGCAGGAGGACATGGATCAGATCGCTCAAGATGGGTCAAGGTTTGTACATGAAAACTGCACTTGCGCTAGAGTGGCTGCTCAGCTACAAGAGACTTGGGAGAGTGCACTCCGAGCATGAAGTTGAGTATAGTTATTTGTGCTTACAATGAAGAAAAATCAATTGGATCTCTCTTAAAGAATCTAGACGGTCAAAGACTGCCGCCGGAGATTGTTGATCGTGAAATTATTGTGGTCGCATCGGGATGCACTGATAAAACTGTTGATATTGTAGAACAGTATATGACTGGAGATGCGAAGATTAGGCTCGTCGAAGAGGAAACTAGGCTAGGAAAGGCTTCTGCGCTGAACAGAGCCTTCAAGATTTCTTCTGGAGACTATGTTGCCTTAATTCCTGCGGATGTCTATCCTGCAGATGATGCGTTATTCAATCTT
>Ga0172366_10002252_pt1 | contig 15078 bp, 26 predicted proteins | sample LakKivSesite69cm_FD_114533 | JGI IMG/M metagenome (GOLD analysis project Ga0172366, IMG submission 114533) | Sediment microbial communities from Lake Kivu, Rwanda - Sediment site 69cm | ecosystem: Environmental > Aquatic > Freshwater > Lake > Sediment | place: Rwanda: Western Province, Lake... | reverse complement strand
TCGATCTCGAGGTTCGCTCCGGCGAGATCATCGCCCTCCTCGGAAGAAACGGAGCCGGGAAGACGACGACCTTCCTGATGATGGTCGGACTAGTCAAACCCGATGAAGGGATGATCTATCTCGACGACCGGGACATTTCGCGGCGCACCACGCCGGAAAGGGCCAGGCTGGGAATCAGTTACTTACCCCAGGAGAATTCAGTTTTTCTTAAGGCATCAGTGGAGGAAAACCTCCGTCTCGTGCTCGAACTTCAGTCCTATGAGCAGCCAGAAAAAGAAGAGCTGGCCGGCCGGCTGCTCGAGGAGTTGGAGCTTGGCGACCTGGTCAAGCAGTCAGCCCACAGCCTGAGCGGCGGCGAGCGCCGCAAGCTCGAAATCTGCCGGGCGCTTGTCCTCAAGCCCAAATTCCTTCTCCTCGATGAGCCGTTCACGGGCATCGACCCGTTGACCGTCATCGAGCTTCAGAAAATTCTGGTCAGCCTGAAGGAGAAGGGGATCGGCATCGTCATCTCCGACCACAATGTCAGGGACACGCTTCGCATTACCAACAGGGTTTATATCCTTGATGAAGGAGAAATCTTAATCGCGGGAAGCCCGGACCAGGTGGCGGCAGACAGCCAGGCGCAGCAGAAATTCTTAGGAAAGGACTTCAGGCTGCCCGGCAGCCAGCCTAATCTTCCTCTGAGAAGTAGTGGTCCCCCAGCGTCTCCCCCAGAAAATAGAGAAAAAGGAAAAAATAAAGAAGAAGCAGGATAAAATAGAAGCCGAAAACCGGAAGGGGGGACTTCGCAAACACCCTGAAAATCGATACGCCGATGACCTCGGCCGTGAACCAGAGGCTGATCAACCAGAGGGCGGTGATGAAAACGAGGTCAACAAACTTGGCTTTGATTCTCACTTCTTTTTTCAGCCCCCGTTCTTCTCTCCTTTCTTCTTCTAATTCTTCCTTTGCTTCTTCGAATTCTAATCCTTCTTCTTCTTCCTCCTCCTCAGCCGCTGCCCTGCCCGTGATCACCGTATCCGTAGCAGGAAGGTCTGTCTGAGTCACTCTCTCGGGTACTCCAATCCCGGAATCCGTGGTCCATTCCCGGCTCGGCGTGGCCGTTGTGGTGGTTTCCTCACCGCCTTCCTCCTCCTCGGCCTCGAGCACTGCGGGAGGCACTCCCTTCATCCCGCTCGCCCAGGGCGGCAGGTCTTCCCTTGTATCTTCTCGGCCTGTAACTTCTTCGGTTTTTTCAGTCTCTTCTTCGATCTCTTCTTCTTCCTTGTCCCGGGCTGAGGCAATGAATCGATCGACTTCTTTTTTGCCCTCGTCAACGGTTTTGGTGAGCCCTTCCAGATCTTTGGTTTTGAAAATTAACTCATCATCCTCGAGCGCAACTTCATATTTTTTCCTGAGTTCCTCTTCTTCAGCCCCGAACTTCTCGGTCGTTACAACTTCTTTTTCCTCTCTTTTCTCGAGCTCTTCTTCGGACTCCTCTTCTTCCCCAGGCTCCTCTGTTTCTTCTGTCGTCTTTTCCTCTGCCTCGCTCCTTTCGGCAAAGCCGGCGCTTTCCTCCTGTTCCTCAACTAAGCTTTCTTCTTCCTCCTCCTCTTCCTCTTCCTCTTCCTCTTCTCCCCCGCTCTCGAGTTCTTCTTCCTCTTCTTCACTTTCTTCTTCTTCTTCTTCTTCGATAATCTTGTCGCCAGGAATCTCTTCTTCCACATACTCGTCCTCGGGAAAGAGAAGCTGCGTGCCGCAGTTGTTGCAGTATTTATCGGCTTCGTCGATGATGGCTTTGCAGTAGGGGCAACGTCTTATGGCCATTGCTTTATTTATAAGGAGAAACCAGGCGCTTGTCAATCACCAAAAATCCAGAGTTCTTGCCCGGTGGAATGCCCTTTCACTTCCGGTTTCACTTCCGGCCGGCCCGGGCAACGAAACACGGTTGAGGATAGTCTGTCATCGCCGCCGCGTCAGATTGACAACCGCTCCTAAATCGATTACAAATAGCCCGTGGGCGATTAACTCAGGGGTAGAGTGCTACCTTCACACGGTAGAAGTCACAGGTTCAAATCCTGTATCGCCCATTCCTTTGTTATCAACCACTTGCACGATCCCTTTTCCCGGCAAAACCGCAATTATGCCCAAAATTGTGCCCATTTTTTGAGGGGGGAGCTCGCTCTCCATCCTCAATCTTGGACCAGGGAAACGCTGAAAAGGATTGCGGACCTGGCGGAGGGGGACGCGTGTCGCTATCCAGACCCTGAAAAATTCTGCATACAATGCGGAGAACGATCTGAGCCGGAAGATAAGGGAAAAGCACATCAGGGAAGGATATAACTCGGCGAAAGACATCAAGAAGACGTATTTGTTGAATAAGCTTACCACACACCACAGGCTTCTTTACGACTTGGTCAAGGAAAGGGAGATTATCCATTCTGGGCAATTGTGGAAGATCTATCTTGAGAAGTGCGGCCAGTTCAATAAACAGGCAATCGCCTTGCGGACGTTTTCGGAGTACATGAACAAATTGATTGAGCTTGATCTGGTTCAGTGGGATAGGGCGCTGGTTAGGGGGAAAGTGAGGGTATTCACTTTACCATCATAAAGATTATGTGTGTTCTGTATATTTTGGCCATTTCCCATTTTTCTCGACATATCGCCTATGCAATTCTTCTTCCACGGCGGAGCGTCTGTCGGTCTCTGCCCATCTTATGACGATTCTTGAAACATCCTCGTTTTCACGTATCTTCTTTCCGGAAAAATGTTTGGTTTTGCCTTTAATCAGACCTTGCCTAATTCTCATTCTCAGGTCGGAGGCTTTTCCGATGGTAAGCCTTTCTTCAGAATCCACGTATTTCACTTCGTAAACACCTGGAAGCCCGTTTGGGATTTTTATGCCTCCGCTTCTCGCATCCTCTTTTAGGTCCTCCCATCTATACCACTCTGACCATCGCAATTCTATTCTCGGGATTTCTATGATTTCGATCTCCATTCTCCTTCTCCTTTTGCCCTAATTATAATTCATGCAAAAGGGCTCATAAAGGCGATTTTCTGTTTAAACATCCGTTTAAACATAGCAATTTAAATTCTTTCCCGAATTCTCAAACATGGACCGAGGTGCGCACCTAATAATAGGCGGAGTCGTAGCATTTCTGATAGCCTATGCAATAAACGGATTTTCGCTTGGGCCGTTTTTGGCCGTGGCCATATTTGGTTCTATAATTGGGAGCATAGCTCCAGACATAATAGAGCCCGCCGGCCCATTATACTCACAGAGATTTTTTCCATAGCAAGAGGATCTTAAAATACCTGGCAATACCCTTATTGATATCCTTTTCTGTAATGTTCTTTGTTCCCGTATTCGATTGGGTATTTTTCAGTTTGATAGGTTATGAAATGCATTTGCTAGCGGATAGCGCAACCCCTATGGGACTTCCAGTTTGAGGGAGATCATGGCATACATTCAGGCGTTCAAGGGGAGCAACAAGCTTGCGAAGGGGAGGAAGGGAAAAGAATATTGGAGGCATTTCGTCGTTATTCCGAAGGCGCTAATCGATGCCCTCGGATGGAAGAAGGGGGACGAGTTGGAATTTAGGCTTGAAAAAGATAAAGTAATACTAAAAAGAAAGGATACCTAAGCTATGAAAAAGAGAAAGTCTAAAAGCGTAATAGAACATAAGCTTTCGGAAGCCGCCTGGGAAAAGGAATTTAGAATAAAATTTCCAGAGAGAAACGGTTGGATAATCAGGAAAAAGGGTTTTCCTGACAGGATAATCTTTAATGTAAAGACGAAAGAATTGCTTCTCTTTGAACTCAAAGCAGGAAAACATGAATTCCATAAATTCCAGAAGGAGATGATGTTCATTTTAATGCACGCCAAGAAAAGAAGGTCTTTCCTTGTGAGCTATGATGCAAAAGGGAAAAGACAAAAAATAGAATCCGTAAATAAAAAGACCTTGGCTAAAGGATGGGAAGGAATTGAAGGGCTTAGATACTTGGAGTAAAATTCGAGACAGCAAAGGGCGTAAGAACATCGGCTTTCGATTGTAATTCCTCAGCCGGTTTAAAAATTATCCGTCATGCGCAAGGCCAAGACGCCTGCTGAGATAAAAAAGTAATGACCCCACAGAACTTGCATTGTCTATTGGAAATGTTATATTTATTTAAAATAATGCATAGAGGGGAGAAACAAAAAAATGTCGATTTTAATTTTATTTGGAGCTGGAGCGAGTAACGGAGCTGGAAGCGTCTACCCTAACGTACCACCTCTTGGAAAATACCTTTACAGGGAATTAGAAATTGAATTCCCTCGTTCCTGGGGCTCTATCCCAGAATCAATTAAAAGTAAGTTCAATGTCAACTTTGAGGATGGCATGAACGTTTTGTGGAACAGCGGAAGCCATGCTATTCCCATATTAATGCAACATATGGCTATTTTCTTCTCAAAATACCAGCTCTCCAAAGCTAGAAATGATTCATACTCAATCTTCCTCGACAACATTCTGCGTTCCGAAAAAGAAGTGCGATATTCCTCCTTAAACTATGACTGCCTCTTTGAGATTGCAGCATCCATGGCGGGAAAAACAATCAACTATTTCCATGAGACATCTGCTTCTGATTCAGATCTCATAATCTGGAAATTGCATGGGTCATGTAATTTCTTGCCAGAGGGAGGAATTACTGCTACGAGAGGCGTTTCCTTTAGCTCTGGGGTAAGCTTTAGCACAGGTGTAAGGGCTGCTAATCTCGGTGAAGTACCGTCATATTGTCTAGGAGACACATCATTATATCCTATCATGGCAGTATATGCACAAGGTAAGCCTGTTCAGATTGCTACGGATATCATTAAGAATATTCAATCTTTTTGGGCAAAGGCAGTGAGTTCCTCAGAAATTGTTGTAATCATAGGCATAAATCCGCATCCTCCCGACGGTCATATATGGGGTCCATTAGCGGAGACAAATGCGAAAATACTTTACGTGGGCAATAATGAGACCTTTTCTGCATGGGTTTCTGAATATAGATCAAAGGGTGAATCGATTTATCTTGGAGACCGTTTCTCTACGAGTATAAGAGCCATTATGAAAAACATCTGAATACTTATCCGCACAAACCGCATTCCCCTTACGTGAGCGATTTCACTTCTCTCGCCTACTTCTCCTCATGAACCGCGACGATGACGAGCTGCCGGAGTGGGTCAAGCTGGTGAACAGGATTCTTTACGGGCAGAGGCAGTGGGAAGAAGAGAAGAGGCGTTTTGATTAAGATCCTTACAATTTAAACATCAAAATCCGTTATGATCGACAAGCAAGCATTGATCCGAACAAAGGTTATTGATTAAGGAAGATTTACTTCAATCGGTTTTCCTCCTGGATCCTTCTCATTGCATTCGGGCCTGTAGTGATCAAATAAGAATTTTTCGATTCCGTCTCTATCGCTTTGCTTGGCAACTTTTGCGTATTCATACCCTGAGATATGATCACGCACGTTGGTCTTTATGCACAGATTTTTCTCCTCGTTTGATAAATGTTCAAGTAGTCGATGCTCCAAATCGTCTGCTTGCCCGGCATAATAACAGCGCCATTTTCCATTTTTAAGTTTTACCCATAGCAAATAGACGCCAGCATCTCTAGGAACAAGCTTCCTGACGTTTTCCTCTGTAAGGTTTTGAAAAGAAGACCAGGTAATTTGCATATTTACCCCCTCAAAAGAATATATTGAAGCCGACTTTAAAAATCCTTTTATTGTTACAAAATTGGCATCTTTATTTTATTCCTGCCTTATGAATTGTCAAGCACAGAGCCAACATCAAATATGCGCGCGGAACAAACCTCAACCTTTATAAGCATAAAAAGCAATATATATACGGCCTACGTGCATTCCCTGTGTCGATTTCGACTCGGCGGGGGCATAATCGGCATTGTGTGGTGCCTACGTAGGTTTATAAGCCACGAGGAGGCTTGATACGTATGCACGACGATGTACACAATTTCTCCAGAGGAGTAGATAAGGTTTTGGAAAGAGTTCTGAAAGACAAGACGATACCGAAAGAAAACCGAGAGGCAATAGCAAAATTCAAGGAATTCTGTGCCTCGGAAAATCTGACTACGGGAAGGATATACAAATACATATATGAGCTCAGGAGGGCATCGAGAATGCTCGGGAAAACGTTCGGGGAGGTTAATCAGGAGGATATCAGGAGGATAGTCTCGGAGATGATGAACATTCCATATTATTCCGAGTGGACCAAAAGAGATTTCAAGGTCTGCCTCCGCAAATTCTACAGATGGCTCAGGAAAGACGAGAATCCTCCAGAAGTGAGCTGGTATACGCTCGGCATTAAGGACAAAAACTCGAAGTTCCCGGAGGACATGCTGACCGAGGAGGAAATCAAGAAACTTATCGATTACGCATGGGAGGTGAGGCAAAAAGCTTTCATTGCAGCCCTATACGAGAGCGGGTGCAGGATAGGTGAAATCCTGCCGCTCAGGCTGAACCAGGTGAAGTTCGATGCGTACGGAGCACAGTTATTGGTCAGGGGAAAGACCGGCTTTAGGAGGGTCAGGGTCGTGGCCAGCGTCCCCTATCTCACGGAATGGATAAACAACCATCCACAGAAGGAGAATCCCAAGGCGTATCTCTGGACTTCGCTAAGGCACACGCTGTGGTCCTACCAGGGAGTCTCTGAGATGCTCAGGAGGATCGCGCGGAGGGCCGGGATAAAGAAAAAGGTCAATCCGCACAATTTCCGCCATTCAAGGGCGACTTTCCTTGCCAATCATTTGACCGAAGCCCAGATGAAGGAATTCTTCGGCTGGGTGCAGGGATCCGACATGGCCTCTATATACGTCCACCTTTCCGGCAGGGACGTGGACAACGCCCTTCTGAAGGTTTACGGAATTAAAAACGGCGAGGAGAAACAGGAGAGCCTACTGAAGCCGAAAAGCTGCGAGAGATGCGGCGAAGCCAACCAGGCCACACAAGTTCTGCCACAAGTGCGGCTTCCCTCTAGATGAAGAGACCAAGGCGGAAGTGCTCAGGAAGGAGCTCGACAGGAAGGAAGCGGACAGGGTCCTCGACGGCCTGCTTGAAGACCAGGAATTCAGGGACATGTTCGTGAGGAAAATTAACCAGGTGAAGGCTGTGCCGCAAACCTGAGAAAATAACTTAATCTACTATCTTAACACTTACGCTAGGCAATTCTTCTCTAAGCTTTTGACAGAAGAGCTCTGCTCTAGAGTACAGGAAGTTTAGATAATCTTCAGGCTTGAATTCTTCCTTTTCGACGAATTCCACCGGAATCAAGTGTGATTTAATTATATTTCCGAAATTTGCATCTTTTTTATATTCTCTGAAGTAGTGCAAAGGATTCTTATATCCTATTCTTATGTTAGTCTTGGCGCGCAGGTAGCATATGTTCATCAGGCTATCAATAGGGGCGCTTTCAGGCAATGCCTTCATAGTTGAAAGGAATTTCTGCGGATATATGTGATGCAAGTTGGGAGCCTGTGATAATGATAGATAGACGCTGTCAAGAACTTCAGCATCTGGATCAGAAAAATCTATCGGTTTCTGTTTGGCCAAAAACGCCAACACGGCGCGACTCAGAGCGCTTCTATAGTAATAGCTTGTTTGTACCAATTTAGTTTTTGAAAGCACAAGCTCGGGAAGAATCTGGCTCTTGCCTGAGTCTAATTTATCAAAATATTCGGTGCAGAAATGGTACACCTCATCGGCCCTTCGAAAATCCTCCAAACCGAATGCTGTCCTCCAGAACCACTGTTTGGCAATTTGTCTGTCTGGCGAACCATTGTTATGAAAGTGATGACAAAGTGGAAACAAAAGATATCCATAAGGCAACATATCTGGACCATGGATTCTTAAGTCAATCAGAAACTTTATTGTTTCAAAAATTGTTCTTTGGCAGCTATCCCAGTTGTTTTCCAAGTCCTCTGTTTCTAGATTATCGAGGGCCTTTGGGGTTATTCCGAATGACTTTCTTGTTCCTTTCTCCTCCTTTCTTAGGCAGATTGAAATCATCTGAATAATGCTTAAATCATCCAAATATTGGTATCTACTTCCCGATTCGGCTAGAATTCCTTTTAATTGTTTAAGATTATCGCGCAGATAAAACAGCTTAATCCCTTTCTCTAAATCTTCATTGCGGTAGGTTCTCGCGACGATTATATCGACCGGATCCAGCTTCTTCCCTTCTTGGTTGATGCGCTCGAAGATCTCACAAACTTCATCCACGTCAACGCCCTGGATCTTTATCAGGACTAGTTTGTAATCGCTAAAAATCCTAAAAAGCTGTTTGATGTTGTTTTTTATCTCTTCGGTAATCCCCTTTTCCTTGGATATCTTTTCATAAAAGTCCAAGAATTCACCTTTTGGGACATCTTTGAGCCTAATAAGAAACGCCGGATTTACCCTTGACTTCCTCTTGACCAGCTCATTTGCAAAAAAAAATGTTGCGTCTGTTGCGTCGAAGTAAAGCGTATAATCAAAATCTTCCTCATCTTTCACTTTTCCTTTTCCCCCAAGAATCGATACAAGCAAAGATGTAGCCCTTTGTTGCCCATCTAGGATATACGCCCACTCTTTAAATTTCCGAACAGTATCCTCATCATGAGGAAACTCAAATCCCCCTAGTTTTCTGTGAGTGTGAAGATAACTGTTAGTAATCCAATAAAGAATACTCCCGATAGGATAGAACCGATAAATGCTATCCCAAAGCTTTCTGATGTTTTCAGGTTCCCAAACAAATTCCCGTTGAAAGGTCGGAATAAGAAGCTTATCTCTTGCAAGCTGTTCCTCGACGAATGAATAAATCTTAACGTCTTCTGACTTAATATCACGATTTATGTTTGCCATTTTTTGCCCCACTTCTGGTAATTATACTGATTTCTTATTAAAAACAATATTCTTTTCGGCTTTAAAATATTTCTTATCGGTATAATCCGCACGTTCTCTCAATCACTCTCTAAAATACCTCCCGGGGCTTCCTATTTCAGTAGTAACTTAGAAGATAACTGTGTTTATTATAAAACGGCCTTATTCATTCTATTAAAAAAATTCTATTGCTCATCATGATTAAACATTTTCTCATAATATGAATCTGGATATTCAAAGATCTTTGAACCTATTATGTCAATTCTATTAATTGCGCGACCAAGAGTTGCTTTGCCATCAAAATACAAACCCATTGGAATCCCAAGCAATATTCTTCTGAAAGGATTCTTAATTTCATATTCATCCAGAGTTCGCTTAATGTCCTTTTTCAGATAATAGAAATAAAAAGCCGTGTCTGTTTGAGAAAAATACTTATTTAGCTTTGCCAACTTTCTCGAAAAATAATCCTTCATTCTTTTCATTTCAACAAATAAGTTTTTCGCAGCAAGCCTTAAATAGGTTTTCAGGTAAGCCAATTAAAACGTTCATAATTCCAAATGTTTTATAATAGTTTTAGTTGAACTAATCAATCACCTTTTAAGGTGAAATTGTGGGGTGACTTTCCACTGCCGCCGAATCAAAGGCATAAACAGCACTCCTCCTCGATAACCCTATAAAATACCCTTCTCAATCCTTCTTCATGATTCCGGAAAACTCCCGGGGGACATGCGCGTTCACGTGTCCGAAATGCCTGACGACCTTCCATCTTTCCGCCAGGGAGATCGGAAAGGGCGTCCCGAAATGCGACTACTGCGGCATCCCCCTTGAGAGGGTGAGGAATCGGAGGTGAGGTATGAAAATCGAGGAAATGAGTTTCGAGAAGCAGGTCCAGTATCTGCGCTCGCTGCTTTCGGGGAAGAATTCGCTGCTCGGCTATTTCGCCCTGTTCGCTCTGCGCCACCACCTGGCCTCGAAGCATGCGCCGGCCTTCACGCAGAAGCCGGTCATCCGCTGGTATCTCGGCCAGCTAGCCAAGGAATACATAGCCAAGTACTTCAACGACGCGAAGAAGACGCTTGAGAACTTCAGCGAGGTCGGCCTTCTTGAGGTTTCGGAGGGGAGCGAAGGCGAGAAGGAATTCCGCCTGAAGGAAGCGGTCTATCCGGCGCTGCTGGACGTGCTGGAGGAGATATTCGGCGAGGAATGCATCCGCAATTCGATTGCCAGAGCGAAGTACTACAAGAATCCCGGCGCGCCGAAGAACCGGACGCTGCAAAAAGACGAGGTGAGAGAATGAAGGGAGAGGTTGAAAAGGTCTGGAAGAACGAGACATCCGACGGGAGGAAGTACGAGGTCCTTCAGATCGGGGGCCAGCGCTACTCGCTCTGGGAAGAGGAGTATCTCGACAGGATACAAGAAGGCCAGTCGCTTGAATTCGACTTCCGCAAGTCCGGCGACTTCAAGAACATCACGAAGATATACGAAAATCCCGGGAACGAGAAACTGCTCGACGGCGAGGAAAAACAGCCTGAATACGACGGCAGGAACAGGAGGATAACGAGGATGAGCTGCCTGCGCTCGGCAGCCGGCGTGCTGACCGGGTCGAGGATTCCCTGCGAGAAGAGGGCGGAGAAGACGATAGAGATAGCGAAGAAGTTCGAGAAGTACATAGACGAAGGCTTCGAAGCTGAGGATCCGGACGACGTCGAGAGGCCATAGCTCGTCGGGCTTCCTGAAATCCCTGGGACGATACGGAAGGCCGAAGCCGGGAGAAGAGCTCGATGCCGAATACGGCAGGGCCACGGTCCTGCGCGTCGTTCCCTACTAAGAAGTCGTCGAGGAGATGGAGCTCAACGGCGTTTCCCGCGACGAGATCGACGGATTCGACGTGCGCGTGGAGCATTTCCTGGGAGACAAGCGAAGGTATTTCGAATGCGAGCTCGGCCTGCCCAACGGCGAGGTCGAACGGCTGGACTGGAGCGAATACCTCGCAATCAAAAACAAAATAAGGCGATGATTTCATGGTCGAACGCAAAATGATGAGGCTTGGAGGCCAGGAGTTCGCCGTCAGGACGAAGAGGGTCTACCAGAAGGACATGACCTCGGACTGCTGGCCGGTCCAGGTCTGGGGCCTTCCCTACTGCTCGGGCTTCGGGGATTACGAGGGGATGTGCGAGTTCCTGGCGACCGACGAGTGCGGAGGCCAGAGCATCAGGAAAAGGATTTTGTCCGGGAAGTATCCCCTGTACGGGCTTCCGGAGGCGGAATCCGTATGAAAAGGCCAAAAATATTCGTGCTCGTGAAGAATTTCGCCTGGACGAACGACGACGTCGAGATGTTCAGAAGCTCCAGGGAAGCCGAGAGGGCGTTCCGGCAATATACTGGCTTCGCCTTCAACGACAAGTATTTCGACCAGGATAACGAGGAATACAACGAGAAGTTCGCCGAGACGAAAATCTACGAGCTCGACCTGCCGGATTTTCTGGCGTTCAGGAAGAAAAAAGCGAGGAGGCGCTGAACGTGGACGAAATCGATCTGCCGAAGAAATCGAGGCAAGAACGGGTCTTGAAGGATTCGTATTTCGACGGGTACGAGTACAAGGGATACAGGGTGAAGACCAAGCTGGTCATCGAAGGCCGCAAGCAATACAGGCCCCTTAAGCTTTCGGCTTCCAACGACGTTTACAAAACGTTCAGGAACCTCGGGGACTCGGACAGGGAGAAATTCTATTCAATCCTGCTCGACACCAAGAACAAGGTCATCGGAGTGGACATGGTCAGCCAGGGCTCCGTGAATTCGTCGGTCGTCAATCCGGCGGAGGTCTACAAGTCCGCGCTTCTGGCTTCGGCCTCTTCGGTCATCTTCGTGCATTCGCATCCTTCCGGCGATTTTGAGCCTTCTCTCGACGACAGGGGGTTGACCACGCTGCTCAAGAAAGCAGGAGAGCTGATGGGCATCGAGGTCCTCGACCACGTTATCATCGGACGCGACGGCTATTACAGCTTCGCGGACAAGGGGGAGTTATGGTCGCTGCTCCGCGACCGCGACAGGAAGTCCGGATCAGAATGAGGGGATTCGGGAAATACAAGGGGTATTCGGACCTCGTCCCCACTTACTGCTGCTCCGCGTCGCCCTGCTATTACATCGAATTCCCGGCGCTTTCGTACGGCGGGTATTTCGCTTGTTCGGACGTCCGGATCGTGAGGAGGAAAAAGCATGGATAAAGGCAAGAAAGAGCTGTCCCTTGAGGAAGTTATGAAGAAGTATCCCAGGATAACGGCGCACATAATAGCCGAGTCGCTCGGCTATGCGACGCCGTCGTGCGCCGCTGCGATTCTTCGCGACGCGATTGAGGGCAAAAAGAACTATTGCGAATGGATTTATTCATGCTACGACGGCGACCCGCTGCCCGCGGTGAAAAACGCGATAAGGAACAGGCATTACCACAGCGGATACATGGCGGAATACAAGCTGGCTCTGGCGCTCGTAAGGAAGGCGATAGAAACCGGCGACGAGCCGCTTTTCGGGAGCTGGTTCTGATGAAGCGAGTCAAGTTGACGTTCGACGACATCGGGCCGCTCGAACGGTCGCTCGAAGAATGCGCGGCCATGGGCAGCGGCATCGTTTTCTACAAGGGCGAAGGCTGGGACTGGAGGATGGCTCGTTATGCGTTGGAGGATTTGAAGGCGCGTAAAGAAGCGAAGGATTCAAAGGATTGAGGTGGGAAGGTGGCGAAATTCGATACGGACGGCAAGCATCTTTATATCGACGGCAAAAAGGTTCTGCGCGGCTGGGAATCATGGAATGGCTGGTACTGGTTCGCGACCGAGAAGGCCAACGAACAGATGAGCGACCTCGGCGACGGCAAGCCAGTCAAGGACACAATATATTTCGGGCTGGTCCAGGGCCTGGAAGAGGAATGGGGCTATTTCTCCCAGGCGGAAATCGAAAGCCTTAGGCCGAAGACTTGGGAGATCCCGAAGAAAAATTTGCCGTATTCGGGGAGAAGAAGATAAAGATTTCTTCCCACCTGTCGCTTTCTATAATAATCTAATTGAAATTATAATCTTTAAAATTATATTCCTGGCCTTTTTTCTCTGAAAATGCCGTTAATTTTAATAAAATCAGAATAATCTTGACATTTATAAGCCTTTGGATTATATTATTATACTGATTATAAAGACAGGAGGTTTATAACAATATGGTTGATAATATTAAAAATAATCTGAAACAAAAGATAATCGAAGAAATGACTGTCGACTATTCTAATGCTCTTGAAAAGAATTTTGATCTGGCAAAACAACTTATCCGAATAACCAAAGAAGGGAAAGTGGATATACTGCACAAGGACAAACTTAAGGGCACAGAGCAGATATTACTGTACCTTATAGGAAAGCTTTATGCCAAAGAAGCCGGCTTTTCTGTTACTGACGACGCCGGAAATAGCGAGCTGCTGAATGAGCTGGGCATACCAAAAGGATCGCTCCTGCCCTGGCTCAAAGAGCTTCGAGATGGAAACAAAATAAAACCCATAAAAAAGGGAAAATTCACCCACCATAGTATCCCTATAAATATAGTGGAAAAGACTCTCAAAAGCGTTGAAATAAAAATCAAAAAACATATCGAGGGGGGCAAAAAATGACTCTTGAGGACGAAATTTCAGAAATCAAGAAAAAGTTAGTTGAACTTGAAAAAAGAATAAAAAATCTTGAAAGTCCGGGCAAAACGACAAAAAAGAAAGGCGATAGGAAAAAATTGTCAATTTCTGATCGTTTGTCCAAATTAAAAACGCAGGGCTTCTTTGACCAGCCAAAACTAACGAATGAAATAGTGGCTAAACTAGCGACTGAAGGATTCCACTACCCACATTCTAGCTTAACGTGGCCTCTGCAGAATGCCGTAAGAATAGGTGAACTAGGACGTGTCAAAAAACAAGGAAAATGGGCATATTGTAAAAGGTAAAAAGATGAACGAAATTGCAAAAATGAAGAAAATATTGGAAGACCATGAGAGGAGAATTAAACTGTTAGAAGGAACGCCCGAAGAATCCAAAACATCAGAACAACTCCACCTTCATCAAAAAGAAGAAATCGTCGCAAAAAAAGCCAATGTCTCGGTAGAAAATGTTAAAAAAGTATACGATTTAGAAAAAAATTCTCTTACATTAACAAAACTAGCCGGAGCCGATGATCGAGAAAAAACGAAAAATGCTACTCTTTTAGTCCTATTAGGGTATAAATATTTTTATGAGAAAAGTGAAGTCCTTTCTCAAGAAATAAGAAGAAATGTTGCTGAACATAGAATACCGCTAAACAATTTCGCTTCTTATTTAAAGGAAATAACCCCATCATTAATTCGCATTAAAGGAAAGGTAAAAAGTCCAAAAACTACATATAGAATTACAACTTTAGGTGAAGCAAACGCCAGAGATTTGCTCAGAAAAATATGTGAGGTATAGAATGAATATTTCCGAATTAGCTAATAAATTTTCTAAGGCAGATATTTCAGATTTCCCAGAGTTTCATGATTTTAAAAAGCCTCTTGAAAGAGGTTTATGGATTTTATGGGTTGCGAAAGAAAAACTTGGAATAAAAAAACTATCCGCTGAACAAATTGCCTCTATTATCAGAGATGTCAAGGAAATTAGTATCGATGCACGACCTATTACTAATTCCTTCAATAGAGCAAAAGATAAAATCCACACCTATAAAGATAATGGAGAAGCATATTTCGAAATTATGAAGCCGGGAAAAGATTATTTAATTTCTTTGGCAAAGATAGGCTATATAGAAATATTTTATTTCGAGCCCGAAAAACCATATTCCAGTAAAAGAATTCTCTCGAAACAAATTTTGGGTAATCTTAAAGGAGAACTGCGCCTAGTTGATCCTTATTGTAGCGAAAGAACATTGGACATCCTAAAAGAAGTAAAAAACTGCAAAATTAAGTTTCTTACAAGAACAGAAAATCTTAAAGACAAGAAACCTAAATTTTTGCGCGACCTCCAAGATTTTAAATCAGAAAACACCTATACTGAATTCAGAGACTATCCCCATAAGGATATTCATGATAGATACATAGGGTCTGCTGAAAAATTCATAATCTCACAATAACTTATTGATATTGCTGAAATTGTATGATAAACTGCATGGGAAATCAAGAGCCAAAATGCAAGGTTTTAGGCCTCAACCCCTCAAAAAC
>Ga0172366_10002250_pt1 | contig 15093 bp, 13 predicted proteins | sample LakKivSesite69cm_FD_114533 | JGI IMG/M metagenome (GOLD analysis project Ga0172366, IMG submission 114533) | Sediment microbial communities from Lake Kivu, Rwanda - Sediment site 69cm | ecosystem: Environmental > Aquatic > Freshwater > Lake > Sediment | place: Rwanda: Western Province, Lake... | reverse complement strand
GGCTTATTCTGGGCCAGAAGCTTCAAGTCTAAATCAACGGTAGGAACAAGCAACCTTATGGCGTTGTCTTTGACAATCGTGAGCAACTGCTCTATATAGCCGGCGTGTGTTATCGGCTTAACCAAAAAACCCTTATCGCATAATTGTAGGGCAGAGCACAAATGTGTAGTATCGGTGCCAAAGAATAAGGTATCTATTTTTAGCTGCTTTGCAGCGTTGCGAAAACAATTGAGCAAGGCCACCCGTCTGCCGATGCAAGTGAACAGGACGTTCAGGCTGCCCTTGGCAGCCGCTCTTGGAACTCTGTTTGGCGAGGCGGCAAGACCCGCCCCAATTAGTGATTTAGCCATTATTGCTCCAACTGCATTGCCACTACTTTAGAAATGGACAAACTCATCATAGAAACTCCACCCTCAAGCGTCAAGCGGAAACAGTCGGAAGCAATTTAGCAATTGTTTTGACTTTTTACCCGCATACATCTAAACTAATTCTCCATTTGATTAATCGACTGAAAGGAAATAGCGGTTTAATGATTGCCAGAGTGGGTAAATGCTTGGATTCGTCGGCCCGTAGTGAGAACGAGCGGGTCTTTATGCTTATTGCACAGTAACAATAGGGAGCACAAACTTGCTTAAAGAGAGCGAAAATCCGCCCATCATTTGGCCGGAAGCACAATCAATCAGTGATTTTATCGGCCTATGGTGGGTCGCCCACACCAAAAGCAGAAACGAAAAAGCTCTGGCGCACGATTTGGTCGCCAAGAACATCTGTTACTTTCTGCCTATGACCTGGAAGGTTCAGCGCCGAAGCCACAGGACGTTCCGCTCATTACTGCCACTATTCAGCGGGTATCTATTCTTTTGTGGCCGGGAAGCTGAACGCGTGGAGCTATTGCGGACAAACCGTGTAGCAAATGTAATTGAGGTAAAGGATCAAGAAAAGCTGCTTGACGAGCTGGTGCAATTCGAGCGCGCTCTTCGAGCCGGTGCTCCCCTGACGCCGTATAAATACATCAAGGCCGGCCAGCAGTGCCGGGTCGTAGCTGGGCCGCTGCTAGGCCTGGAAGGAATCGTCATCCAGATCAAAAATATCTCGCGTTTGGTCCTGCAGATAGATATGCTCGGGCAGGCAGCAAGCGTGGAGATAGACGTTGATCTGATAGAGCCTATCGATGAGCCGAACCATAAAACCTACAAGAGGTAATGGTATGCCCAAAAACGCCGCCGAGAATCCTCAATAAGTCACATAACGAAATACCAAAGAAGGATAAACACTATGGACACTGTTATTAAAATCATAGGTGTAATCATCATTTCTATCGCGATTGTGTTCCTGGTGAAGCCTCAAGTAACCAGACACTTGATGGAATTCTTCAAAAAGGGCAACCGCATATACCTGGCCGGATTAGTAAGATTTGCGCTGGCTGTGGTATTCCTACTGGCAGCCCGCGAATGTAACAAAACGTGGGTAATTCTGGTCTTCGGGATTCTTTTTCTAATATCGGGACTACTGGTTTTTATGCTGGGACCGGCAAAAATCGGACGGATGCTTGACTGGTATCAAAAACGGCCACTTATAGTTTCTCGGCTTATGGCCGTGCTCATTCTGGCCGTTGGGGCGATTATGATCTACGCCGCGTAAGAAATCGTGTCTCGCGGCTCGTCGCTTGGATCAGATGTCCGCAGGAGAATCGGCTTATTGAAATCTTGTTTTTCCTGAAGTTGATGTTGACAGGGCTTGCCAGGCTATATAATATGTTGGCAGTTTGTTTAGGTATCTGATTGCCAAAGCGAATGAGCCAAGCAGATACGATGCACTGCTTTTCTAAGAAACAGATTCATCAGACAATGTCGATAGTCATGGTCGCCCTCTATGCGATTGTGACTTTAGGGATTGACCTCTTCCACAACGAGGACTGCCAACTAACCGCACAAAAACGCGACCCCGTTAGTACGATCGCCGCGTGTAAGGAGCCCTGTCCTGCTTGCACCTTCCTGGCACAGTCTAACTCAACTCAAGTCCACTACGGGTGCACTCTTGTCAGTATCCAAAGCCTCAGCATTTTCTGCCGACCGCCGGTTTCGAGACTCGTAGGCGCCCACGAGTGTACCGGCTCAACAATCCTACTGCGAGGACCTCCCTTCACTACCACCACCTGCTGACGAAACAGCAGGCACATCGCGCTGAAAACCAAAAACCGTGTAGGATGCGGCGACTGCTCTAAAGGAGCAATTGAAGGGAGACTGAATATGCAAGTCAAAACAGTCGCAGTTTTTATGTTTATTCTGTTCGTTAGCGTCGCTCTGCCCTGCAGAGGCTTCGCTGACGATGATAAAACCCAAGGCGCCGAATTGAAGCAACTCGAACAGCAGATACTCCAATTGAAGCGCCAAATGGATGAAATGAAGCAAAAGCACGAGACGGAAATCAGTGCTTTGAAAGAAAAAATAGAAACACTTCAGCAAGGCGGTCCTCCTAAGCAAGTCGAATCCGAGGACGAATTGGCTAAGCTGCGTAAGATGGCCGAGAGTCTGGCAGGCCCAAAAAAAGAAGAAAAGCCTCCGGAAGAGGTCGTCTATAAGTCCCGTGGACTAAGCCTACAACAACTCAACCCGGAAATCAGTGCGGCGGGTGATCTAATTGCCTATTACAGAGACCAGGATGGGACCAGACAACACACGGATGCCTTGCTGAGAGGACTTGAGTTGAATTTCCAATCCTACCTTGACCCATTTTCAAGGCTGAAAGCTACAACGCATATCAGTGACGACGGCGTGGACCTGGAAGAGGTTTACTACACCCATTTCACGATGCTCGAAGGTGCCACTGTCGATCTGGGCCGATTTCGCCAGCAGTTTGGCGTGGTCAACCGCTGGCACGAGGACGCGATGGACCAGGTACAATATCCGTTGGCCCTGCGTCGAATCTTCGGTGAGGAAGGCCTATATCAGACCGGCGTCTCGCTTGACTGGGCACTTCCAGAATGGGCTGGCGCCCACCATGGGTTGACCCTTCAGGTCACCAATACAGAGAATGAGCGTCTATTCGATGGTGATGCTCTGGGCACTCCGTCGGTACTATTGCACTACAAGAACTACCGTGACCTGTCGCGCGATACCTACCTTGAGTTCGGCTTGAGCGGGCTTTTTGGTTGGAACGATGAATGGGACATTCAGACAGCCCCCGATACTGTCGTAACAAAGCACGATGCACTTGGTACGCGCGTGTTCGGAGCGGATCTGTCGATCCTGTGGGAACCTGCCGACCGGTCGCTATACCGCAACATCGAGTGGCGAAGCGAGCTCTACGCCCTGAACCGGGATATCCTGGCGCCGGATGGATCCGGACGTGACACAATCAATGCCTGGGGTGCGTACAGCTATATACAAAGCAAAATCGCCCAGAATCTGATAGTGGGGGTACGGGGCGACTATTACGAACCGGACAGTAAAGACTATGCCGTCCTGCCGGACGTATCTCTCGTTCCCTTGGCCTACCCGGAAAGCAATCCGTACCGTTGGCAGGTTGGCCCATATATAACCTGGTGGCAGAGCGAATGGGTGCTGTTCCGCGCCGAGTACGATTACGCCTGGGGTAATGGGATGGAAAACGACGAGCATGTTCTCTGGTTCCAGACCATCTTTGCCGCCGGGCCTCACAAACATGAACGCTACTAAACGGAAATGGAGGTACATCCCATGATAAGTAAACCGCAACGACTATTGTTGTGCTTTGCCCTTGTTCTTGGCGCCCTACTTTATGTTGACGCGGAGGCCGCCAAGCTGCTCCGCGTTGTCACTACAATTCCCGATTATGCTGACCTGACTAAGGCGATAGGCGGCGATAAGGTCACCGTCGAACATATCATCCATAGCGTTCAAGACCCTCATCGCATCAGGCCTAAACCATCTTTCATCACGATGGTAAAGCAAGCCGACTTGCTCATTGGTACGGGTCTTGACCTTGAGATGTGGTTGCCCACGGTCGTTGACAAGTCTGGCAACAGGCGGGTTCGCAGCGGCGAGATCGGTTATGTCGCCGTGGCTGAAGGTATAGAACTCGTCGAGAGACCGACTGTGATTTCTCAGGCTGAAGGCGACGTGCATGTTTTCGGAAATCCACACATTAACACCAGCCCTATCAACGCCATACAGGTAGCGAAAAATATCTGTGTTGGACTGGTCAAGAACGATCCCGACAATAGAGATTACTACGAGAGAAACTTCAACCTGCTAAGAGACGAGATATACAGACGCCTGTTCGGTGAAGAACTCATCAAGCTGCTCGATGGCGGTACTCTGTGCACGCTGGCCGCCAAAGGCCAGCTCATCAAGTTCCTCGAGGAAAACAAACTCCAGGGGAAACCCCTGATAGATAAGCTTGGCGGCTGGATGAAGAAAATGATGCCCCTGCGAGGGACACCTGTGGTCGTCTATCATAAAGCCTGGAGCTACTTCCTCAGGCTGTTCGGTCTGGAAGAAGTGGGCGACGTCGAACCCAAGCCCGGTATACCACCTTCGCTCAAACATGTCGCCGAGCTGATAGATATGATGCGTGAAAGAAATATTCGCATTATTATAGCCGCCAATTACTTTGACGAGCAGAAGACCAGATCCATCGCTGAGAGAACCGGGGCAAAGGCGGTCATCATCCCCCTTTTTGTAGGCGGCGCACCAGGCGTCGATAATTATTTCCAACTTGTCGATTACTGGACTAATGAGTTACTGAAAGCGTCGGCAAGCTCGTAAACATGGCATTGCTGAATCCACCTGGATTGTTGTTCGATAACGGGCTGGTGCAGCGCTGGCCGTGTTCAAGAGAGGCTATGACGATGTCAGGAACGGTAAATCTGTTTTTGCTACAGCTTTCGTTGATAGCCGTGGTTTTGATCCTGCACACATACCTCGGCCTTCATATCATCAGACGAACTCTGATATTCTGTGATCTGGTACTGAACCAACTGGCTGCCTTTGGTGCTTTGGTGGGGGTGGCTCTTCAGATCAAATATGGTTCGCCCCTATCCTATGTGCTGGCGCTGGGCGGAGTCCTGGTGGGCTCATTGTTGCTCGCTCTGGTCAAGCCCAAGAGCCGGGAGATACCCCGTGAGGCGGTCATCGGTATCCTATACGGATTGGCCGTGGTCATTTCACTTATGCTGACAGACAAGCTTCCCGGAGGGGACGTTCATCTGGAGAAGACTCTCTCGGGGTACATGGAATGGGTGAACTGGCCATTGGTGCTCGTAACGATCCTTGTGTACATCGCCCTTATTTTGTTTCACATCAAGACCCGATACAAATTCATCGCTCTGGCCGAAGGGCGCCTCACTCCGCAAGCCGAGAGACTCTGGGATTTCCTATTCTTTGCGACGGAAGGAATTATAACCGTCTTGATTGTCCCTGTCGCCGGAGTCCTGCTGGCGTATGCCTTTATAATGATTCCAGCGGCCATCGCTGCGATGTTCACCCGCAGATGGGCCGGAGGCGTGTGCATTGGTTGGGGCATAGGTTTTATCGCCTGCGTCATAGGTCTGGGCTCATCATACCTGCTGAGTTTTCCATACGGTCCCAGTCTGGTATTATCTCTCGGGGTCTTCTTCATGGGCGCGGTCATTTTACGCATTCTGCTCCATCAGAAAGGATACGAATAATGTCGCAATTGCTCGATATGTTGACCTTGCCGTTCTTGGCCTGTCTCATGTTGGGCGGCATATTGGCCTATTGCGGTATGCACGTACTCAAGAGGGAAATCATCTTCATTGACATCAGTCTGGCCCAGGTTGCGGCGGTAGGCGCCATCATCGCCCAACTTGCCTTCGGTGCCCACCCAGAGACGTGGCCTTCATATGCGGCCTCGCTGGTTTGTGTTTTTCTGTTGGCAGCGTTTTGTGCCGTGCTCCGGAAAGGTATTATTCGCATCCCAATTGAGGCGGTCATCGGCGTTTCCTATGCAATTGCGGCTGCCGCAGCGGTTTTTCTGATCAGTCTGGCGCCGACCGAAATCCATGCAGAGCAGATGCTTGCGGGCTCTTTATTGTGGATAAATCGCTCGGACCTTGTTCTGGGATTCGTAATTTTTGCCGCGACAGGGTGCTGCTTTTATGTTCTTCGCAAACCACTGCTACAAATTTCAGAGAGTTACCGGGATGGTCTTGCCAGCGGCTGGAAAGCAGGACGGTGGGATTTCGTATTTTATGTCCTGGTGGGTGTTGTGATCACAACAGCGGTCAGACTTGCCGGCGTGATCGTTGTGTTTGCGTTTCTTATCATTCCAGCCACTGTATCTGCGCTATTGGCCTCAAGTTGGCCCGCGCGAATGCTCATAGCCTGGACGGCCGCAACTATAGCGTCTATCGCGGGGCTATTGTTTGCATATTACCTTGATTTTTCTTTTGGGCCAGCCATCGTTCTATTCCTGGGGCTGGTTTTGATAATCGCTGCGCTGGTAACAAAGATTCGCTTCACAGGCAGGATCGTGAGGACTATTGCACCTCAGCCACCCGCCAGCCAATTCAGCAAAGTCGATTAAGTCGACGTAGCAATCGTGATTCAAATCTCCCTCCATTCCAAAACCAGACTGCCACACGCCATAGCACGAAGAAGGTCGCTGATTTGGATCCGGAAAACCGCTATGGTCACAGTCTGGGTTACTGGGATCATTGCACATGTGCCACTTGCAGATGAGAGCCGCGTAGTCCCAAAAGTCAACGTAGCAATCGAAATTGATGTCCGAATCGATACACCAGCCCAATGACGCCACCTGCTCGCAGGAATTTGGCTCCTTTACCGTTGCAGAAGCAAACGAGTCAAAAAACATTCCAGTATCAGCACCAACAGTTTCCCGATAAACTCTAACGAAATGTACATCGGCTAAGAATATGCCCTTGAAGTCAAAGAAAGCGTCATATAGTTTGCCAGGCGTTCCAGGTATTCCATCGTAATGCCCAATCACTTCTCCGATTTTCACAAAGTCATTAACATCATTGCTGTCTGTGCTTGCCCACACTGAACACCGAGCCTTACCCCCACAATACAGTCGTATTACCAGATCGTTTGCCCCAGCTACATCCTGTAATCCACAATCAAACCTCACTATAATTTCTTGGTTCTCATTTGCTGCTCCACTTCCCCGCCATCCAGAAACGTAATCATTATCAATTATCTTACCATCAGGTTCCTGAGTAAAAGCATCCATATCCCCATTCATATCACAATCATTCGGTCCCAGAACCCACCAAGTAGTTTTTGGCTCCATTAGAACCCCGCCAGTGGGGCCACCAACACCGTAATTTTGGATTCGTTCAGTGTAATATTCGACTGTATCAGCCCAGTTTCGGCCTCTAATATATCTGGCCTCAGCAGCGCATGAGAAGACTCCAAAAACAGTTACCAACACAATATTGCCAACTTTTTGACACATAGCCTTATCTCCTTTCACACAAACCAAAGGGTCTAACTTTTATCTTTTTTTCTCACTCCAGAAATGCTCGTAACAGGTTTCACGCCCCATGGGCACATCGTCCTTTTTCAATGAGCGCACATGCTTATCAAGGTACAGGACGTTGATCTTGCCCCTGTGGCGATACTCAAAGTTGTGTTCTGGACAGGCTTCGTAGAATACTATCCCGCGTGCCCTCTCGTATCCATTACCGTCACACAAAGCAAGTGTCTCACAGGGCCTGTGGAACTCTGTTATACGGCGGTAACTGCCGGTTCTGGCCCCGCGATTTGACAGCCGCCAGGTGCCATTCATCATATAGCTAAGTGCGTAAGGCCTCTCCTTAGCTGGAAAATCTGGAAGCACAGGCCGTGTCATCCTTGGCCTATCATGACTCGGGCAAACCAGAATTGTACCTTCCGCCGATGGACCAACTATCAAACCATCAGCATCTCGCTGAGGGGTTATGTTCATGCAGGCCATCAACTCAGGATTAAGATACCAATTATCCTGACTGGCCACATCGTCCTTTTCGCGTGGCTCGGCTGCAGGAAGCCAGCCGTGGTTGTCATCCACATAAATCTCCAGAGCTAATCCAGCGTTTCTGAGATTTCCAACGCATACCACGCCGTGAGCCAACTCTCTGGCTGTATGCAAACCCGGCAGCAAAATTGCCAAAAGCATTCCAACAATGCTCATGACTATAAGTAGCTCAACGAGCGTGACTGCCCGTATCAAAGTTCGCATCATTGCTTTCTCTCCATAGATACGATTAGCGGTCAGAGCGCACTTTCAGAAAACGTGCGTATGCCAGGACCCCATTCACCTAACATAGATTCTATTACTACAGGCACCCTAATAAGTTAGGACTGCCTAACTTTTAGATGAAGAAAATTCTTTGCTTGTCATCTTTCGCGTTCCTCTTAAGTAATAAATAAGCTGCCAAGCTGGTAAACGACAAATGTCACCAAATAAGCCAGAACAGTAAGTCCAAAAAATTGAAACAGTGCCCAGGCCCAGGAATTTGTCTCCTGCCTGGTGATTGCGACGGTTGCCAGGCACGGTGCGTAAATCAAGCAAAACAACATAATGCAAAAGCCCGTCAATGGCGTATAGTTCTGCTGGAGTTTTTTCCGCAGAGTCTGTGATCCCTGGTCAGCATGGCCTGCTGCATACACTATTGCCAATTGCGCAACAAACACTTCCTTGGCGGCGGCTGCGCCGATAAGGGCCGTTCCAATCTTCCAGTCGAAACCGAGCGGCTTTAAGACAGGTTCTATCGCCTTTCCCAATCGGCCAACAGCCGAGTGCTCCAATCGAACTTGGTGTGCCTGCTCAGGACCCAAATCGGCCAGAACCTCGCTGGCGGGCTTGGGATAACTCATCGCCGCCCATAGCACAATTGATGCGCCCAGGATTATTGTTCCAGCTTTTCTCAAGTACATCCAACCTCTTTGCCACATGTGAATACAAATAGATTTGAGCGTAGGCATGCGATAGGGCGGAAGCTCCATTACAAAAGGTGTGGTCTCACCTTTGAGCACCGTCAGCCGGAGTACCTTGATGCACACAATCGCCAGTACTATCCCGATCAGATAGATCAGCCATAGCACCGGCCCGCGCAAGTTCTCCGGGAAAAAGGCCGGTATAATCAGCCCATAGATAGTCAACCTGGCGCCGCAGCTCATCAGAGGTATCACCATAATCGTAGTAAGCCGGTTGCGCCTGTTCTCGAGTATTCGCGTACCCATAATAGCCGGCACTGAGCAGCCGAAGCCGATAAGCATCGGTATAAAACTTTTTCCGTGCAGACCTATTTTGTGCATCACGCGGTCCATGACAAACGCTGCCCTTGCCATATAGCCTGAATCTTCCAGCACTGCAATTGCCAGGAACAATATCAGGATATTGGGCAAAAAAACCAGGACGCCGCCGACACCGCCAATCACGCCATCGACCAAAAGTGACCTGAGCCAGTTCTCGCTGCCGGTCGGCCAAAAAGCGGCTATGCTTGTGCCGAGCCAATGGAAGGACAGCTCCAGCCAGCCCATAGGATATTTGCCCACTTTGAATGTCAGCACAAAGACCAGGTACATAAGCAGCAGAAAGATGGGCAGGCCAAGAATGTTGTTGATCAGCACGGCATCTATCATATCACTGGCACTGTGGCGCGACTCCACCGTGCTTTTGATGGTCTCCTGACAGGCGCCAGAGATAAATCCGTACCTTCGGTCGGCAATCACTGTCTCTGGCTCTTCTGCGAAAATAGTCCTGAGATGCCCAATGCTGACTCTGACCGTATCCTGCACCTGCGAACTGGAAATCCTTGTGGTCACCTCAACATCCTGCTCCAACAGCTTGAGCGCAACCCACCGAGCACCGTATTTCTGGGCCAATTGCCTTTCTTTCTCTGCGACGATTTTTTCGATCCTGCCTATTTCGTCTTCAATTTCTGTTCCGTAGTAGACCTGGTGCGCCCGCCGGCGCCTCGGCTGTCGCGCCGTTTCAATGATTGCGTCGAGTAGCTCTATTCGGCCTTTGCCCTTATTGCCAACGGTGGGAACTATCCCTGCTTCTAAAAGCCTAGACAAATACTCAATGTCAAATACCAGGCCCTTTCGCTCGGCAATGTCACTCATATTGAAGGCTAAAACCAAAGGGGCGTCCATCTCGATAAACTGAGTTGCCAGATACAAATTTCGCTCGATATTGGAGGCGTCAACAACATCGACCACAACGTCGGGGTGCTGGTCGACTATGAAATTGCGAGCAACAAGCTCTTCGACCGAATAAGCTGTCAGGCTGTAAGTTCCGGGTAAATCGACTACCGTCATTTCGCAGTCGTTATACCTGCACAGCCCTTGTTTCTTCTCCACTGTGACACCAGGGTAATTGCCAACGTGCTGGTGGGCGCCCGTCAGCATGTTGAATATTGTGGTTTTACCACTATTCGGATTGCCTGCTATGGCTACGGTAATCTTCTTCATAACCTTTGGACACTAATTGAACCGCCGAAAGAAAAAGTTAGGTTTGCCAAACAATACCTTCAAAAAAACTTACCTGAAGCGGTCGCTACTTACACAACCATAATTTTGTGTGCCATTCCTCTGCCCAGTACTATCTTTGTGCCCTTAACATTTACAATGAAAGGCCCTGGCCCGCCGTTGCAGACAACGGTTATATCGACATTCGGCACCAGCCCCATGGCCAGCAGTCGGCTCCGTAACCCGTGCCCCGCTTCTATGCCAGCTAACTTAACCGTCCGTCCAGCCTCGACCGCCGACAAAGGTCTTAATTTTGTTAGCTCCATCACTTGCCGTCTCCCACTTTATTGCCATATCTATTGCTATTTTGCAGTGAGCTCTTTTTGTGGAATCTTCTGAACCTTCGCGCCAGGTCGTAGCCCTGTTTATTTTCAGTGGTGACAAATTCTATGAAACACAAAAGCCTGCCAATAACATCCTGCCCCAAGGCATGTTCAGCTTTGCAAGCCGTTTTGTGCGCAACGTCTTTTTCGACACCTAATACCTTGACAAGAAAGGACTTGAGAATATTGTGCTTGCGGACAACCTCGGCGGCGGCAGCACGACCAGGCCCGGTAAGCGTGACACAATCATAGGGTGTGTAATTAGCCAGCCCTTTCCTTTTCAGCACTCGCAATGCGCCAGTAACCGAAGGCTTGGATACCCCCAGCGATTTTGCTATGTCCTTGCTGCGGGCAGCTTTAGACTCGCCGGCTATGTTGAAAATAGCCTCAAGATAATCCTCCAAAGAGGCGCTCAGATTATTGCTTCTCGTAGCAGCCATAGGTTCTTATCGACTCTACCAAATCCCTCTCAATATAGTTAGGGACACCTAACTTTGTCAAGTATTTTTTAAATAAATCTTGCCGAATCAATCGCGAACACAAAAAAACCCGCCCAGGCGGGGATCGCAGGCATCAGCAGATACATAGGTTTTGGTTAAAACAGAATACCCCTGCGGAAATCAAGAAAACGTTTGTGTTGGCAAGTATTTTGCGTTAGAATATTTTGGCTATCGGGGCGTGGCGCAGTTTGGCTAGCGCGCTTGCATGGGGTGCAAGAGGTCGCAGGTTCAAGTCCTGTCGCCCCGATTTTCTGCAATTTATAAAGTGTCCCTCATCTGTCACAACCTAGAAAACTCTCACTCGCGTGCGCACCAAACACGCATTAAGGCCGCAAAAAAGCAGGAATACAACCGGAAAAATAAACCTTCAAGCTGGAGGTTAGGCTTGAAAATTAAGTAAAAACCTGCTAACCTCGCCACCAGCTTATACTGCGAATGGCATATTTTGGAGGCTAAAAAATGAGCGAAAGTCGAGAAAAAACTACCAGACGAAGGTTCCTGAAGAATTCAGCCGCTGCGGCAGCAGCAGTCACACTGGGCCTAAATTCAAAAACTGTTCCTTTGGCCAGAGCTGCCCCTGGTGCCAACGAGAGAATTCGGGTGGGTTTCATCGGCGTCGGCAACCGCGGAAGCCAACTTCTAAGAGGCTTCCTAACACAGAGTGATGTTGAAGTTGCAGCTCTTTGCGATGTGTATGAGCCATATATCGTGAGAGACCACTCTGAAGTCGACAAAAAGCTCCTGGATTCGCTGGGAAGCACAGTTCCTCAAATGACAGAGAAATTGGGCGCTAACGTCGCCAGGTACAAAGATTTCCGGCGGTTGCTGGAACGAAAAGACATAGACGCGGTAGTCATAGCCACGCCCGACCATTGGCACTCCATCCAAGCGATTATGGCTTGCCAGGCGGGCAAGGATGTATACGTAGAAAAACCGCTGTCGATAACCATCGTTGAAGGCCGAAAAATGGCCGAGGCCGCAAAACAATACAACCGAGTGGTCCAGGTAGGCCTTCATCGGCGTTCTTCACTAACATACCAACAATTAGCTCGTGATGTTCAGGCAGGCAAAATAGGCAAGGTAACAGTGGCCAGAGCCTACCGTATAAGTAATATGTACCCGAACGGCATAGGCAAATATCCTGATGCCGAGCCGCCGAAAGGCCTGGACTGGGATATGTGGCTTGGCCCTCGCCCGGAGCGCGCATATAAGGACAATATTCCCTTGTATAAATTCCGCTGGTGGCAGTCTTATTCCTCTCAGATGGCAAATTGGGGCGTGCACTACTGTGATGCCATCCGCTGGATCATAGCAGAAAAAGCTCCGGCTTCGATATCGGCGCACGGAGGTCGTTTTGCCGTCGATGACGACAGAACAGTGCCTGACACGATGGAGGTAATCTTTGAATTAGCTTCCGGAGCATTGATCATCTTCGGCCAATATGAAGCGAGCAGCGGCTCACCCCTACCCAGCGGCGAGATTGAGCTCCGCGGCACGCTGGGCAACCTGTACCCTGGTGGAGAGGGCGGCGGATACACAATTGTCCCTTCATCGCCCGGCCAATTTCAGCAGGCAAAAACCCGCATCCAGCCGGAAGAGAAAAAAGCCCAGGATAGAAATAAAGACCTGACTGTCGCACATATTCGGAACTTTCTTGATTGCGTTAAGACCCGCGCCAAAACCAATTGTGATATGGAAACGGGCCACCGCTCAACAACGTTTGCCCTGTTGGCAAATATCGCTCTGGCCACAAAATCCCGAATAGAGTGGGACCCACGGAATGAGCGAATTACCAACAATGAAAAGGCAAATGAACTGCTGCACTACGAGTACCGAAAGCCGTGGAAGTTAAGCTGATTCCAGATTTCCCGTTGTTCTCTACGTTTAGCCGTCGCCGTCCCGGCGTCGGCTAAGCTAAACCAATAATCATAAAAAGAGGTCGATTATGAAGTCTATCACGCGCCGGCATTTTATGAAAGGCTCGCTGGCTGCCTGTATTTCTTTGGCGATGCCGTTTTCTCGCGCACGCGGGGCTAACGACGATATTCGCGTAGCTGTAGCTGGCATCCGCAGCCAGGGCAGCAATCACATAAACTGGTTTCGCCAAATCCCTGGTGTCCGCATAGTAGCAATCTGCGATGCCGACCGGCAGTTTCTGGACCGCGAAGAGAAAAAATTCAAAGACCGTAATGAACAGGTTGGCACCTATGTGGATTACCGCAAGCTGCTGGAAGACAAAGATATCGACGCAATCATTACTGCCACGCCCAATCACTGGCACGCCCTGGTGACAATCTGGGCCTGCCAGGCCGGCAAAGATGTGTACGTCGAAAAGCCCGTCTCATACAATATCTGGGAAGGCAGACAGATGGTAAAAGCTGCCCGCAAGTACAACCGAATCGTGCAGGCCGGCACGCAACGCCGTTCCGATGAGGGACTCAATGAGGTCTTCCAATATTTGAAGGAAGGAAATCTCGGCAAAATCAACCTCGTTCGCGGCATAATTTACGTTCGGCGTGACAGCATCGGAAAGGTTGACGGTCCACAGCCCATTCCGGAAACTGTTGATTACGATTTGTGGTGCGGCCCGGCTCCAATGGCGCCCTTGATGCGGAAAAATCTCCACTATGATTGGCACTGGGTTTGGCCTACCGGCAACGGCGATTTCGGCAACAATGGAATCCACTATATAGACCTCTGCCGCTGGATATTAGACAAAAGTGAGCTTGCCCGCCAGACGTATGGCGGGCTTGCACCTGGCGTAATGAGCATAGGCGGGCGATTTGGCTATATTGATGACGGCGAAACGCCTAACACCCTGATTGTTTTTCTAGACTACAAACCAGTGCCCATTATTTTTGAAGTTCGTGGCTTGCCGCGAGCCAAAGGTGATCCGGCGATGGACGCCTACCGCGACATTCGCGATGGCTTTATCGTGCACTGCGAAAATGGATACCTGACCTGGAGCGATGGCGGCTGGGCGCACGACAACGATGGCAAAAAGATCAAACAATTCAAAGGCAACGGCGGCGCAGGCCATCATGCCAACTTCATCAAGGCCGTTCGCAGCCGAAAAGTCGCTGACCTGAACGCCGATATTCTCGAAGGACATCTTTCCAGCGCACTGTGTCACATGGGCAATGTTTCTTATCGTCTCGGCCAAAAAAATTCACCCGATCCCCGCTTTTGCGGGGACAGGCTTGCCCCTGCGGAGGCAGGGGTCGCCGAGCGCATCAAGGCAAACAAAGAGCTGAGTGAATCCTTCGAGCGATTTCAGCAGCACCTATCAGCTAATGCAGTCGATTTTAACCAGACTCCGATGATTCTTGGCCCCTGGTTGAAGATAGATACCCAAAGCGAGAGATTCATCGGCGATTTTCAGCAAGAGGCGAACAAACTCGTTAGCCGGGATTATCGCCGGCCTTTCGTTGTCCCCGAGGAAGTATGATCGCGCTCATTCATGATAGGGAGGCATCTTATGCCTGACTCGCCCCCGGCTTGTAAGCTCCAGCATCGCCCCCCGTGGTGGCGTTCCATTGGGCCGGCACTTATCACCGCCTGCGTGGTATTCGGACCAGGCAGTCTGCTAATCAGCTCCAACGTGGGCGCAAAATACGGATACGAATTGCTCTGGCTGCTGCTTTTGACCGGCGTCCTTATGGGCACATATATGACTACCGCCGCTCGTATCGGCGTAGTGGGCGGTGCAACGCCGTGCACACTCATCGCTAGGCGTCTTGGTCGGCCTGTCGCTGCTATAATCGGGATCAATTTATGCCTTGTTTGTAG
>Ga0172366_10002249_pt1 | contig 15104 bp, 14 predicted proteins | sample LakKivSesite69cm_FD_114533 | JGI IMG/M metagenome (GOLD analysis project Ga0172366, IMG submission 114533) | Sediment microbial communities from Lake Kivu, Rwanda - Sediment site 69cm | ecosystem: Environmental > Aquatic > Freshwater > Lake > Sediment | place: Rwanda: Western Province, Lake... | reverse complement strand
TTGGAAGGTTAGTTCACTATGCCTAAATACCGAATTGCGTGGTTGCCCGGTGATGGGATCGGGCGCGATGTAATGGAGGCGGCGCGAATCGTCCTGGACGCGCTGAAGCTGGACGCCGAGTATCTTCCCGGCGACATCGGCTGGGAGTTCTGGTGCACCGAGGGCAATCCCTTCCCAGACCGTACGAAGAAGCTGATGCGCGAGACCGACTGCGCGCTCTTCGGCGCGATTACGAGCAAGCCGCGAGACGAAGCGGCGGCGGAGCTGGCACCGGAGCTTCAGGATAAGGGCTACACTTACTTCTCTCCCATCGTGCAGATTCGCCAGGAGTTCGACCTGCACACGAATCTGCGCCCCTGCAAGGCGTATCCGGGCAACCCGCTCAACTACCGCGACGACATCGACCTGGTGGTTTTCCGCGAGAATACCGAAGACCTCTACGTGGGCATCGAGTGGTTCCCGATACCGCCGGAAGTCCGAACCGCGCTGGAGCTCCATCCGAAGATGAAGCGCTTCGCCGCCACGCCGAACGAGGAAATCGCCGTCAGCGTCCGCCTGAACACGCGAAAGGGCAGCCTGAGCATCTCCCGGCAGGCGTTCGAGTATGCGAAGAAGCATAATCGCAGGCGCGTGACCATCGTGGAGAAGCCCAACGTCATCCGCGAAACCAGCGGACTGATGGTGAGATGCGCGAGGAAAGTGGCGAAGGGCTATCCCGAGGTCGCGTTCGACGAGGCGAACATCGACGCCATCTGCATGTGGCTCATCAAGAACCCGCAGGACTACGACGTGCTCGTCAGCTCGAATATGTTCGGCGACATCATCAGCGACCTCTGCGGGCAGCTCGTGGGGGGACTGGGCTTTGCCTCCAGCGCCAACATCGGCGACCACTACGCGCTCTTCGAGCCCACGCACGGCAGCGCGCCGAAATACGCCGGCAAGTATAAGGTCAACCCGATGGCGATGCTGCTTTCCACACGGCTGATGCTGGAATGGCTGGGAGAAGGGAAGATGGCATCGCGCCTTGAGAATGCCATCGCCGCCGTCATCGCCGAGGCGAAGGTGCGCACCTACGACATGGGCGCAAGCAGCAGCACGCTGGAAGTCGCCGAGCAAGTGGCAAGCAAGCTCGGGTAGGTCGTCCTCCGCAGTTGGATTCTTCGATGCCACTTAGCACTTGCCCCGAAAGGGATTCAAACCCTTGTAGGAATCTCTAGCGGGGTGTTTCGCAAGGACAATTCAGAGGTATCATATGACGTGGTGCGTGGTTGCGAACTATCGGCGATGACCCTGGAGCCTCGTTGTGTCGGGCTCGGAGGGACCTCCGGCGCCGCTCCACAGGTTTCCGCGCTCGCCCGCATGCTATATCACCTTCATCCGGGCCGTACTTACCGTCAGGTCTGGAATAGGATAGTTTCGACGCGTGATGATACTAAGAGCAGAGGTCACATCGCCGGACTAGTGGACTATGGACAAGCGTTGGAGGGATGGTAGATGAATAGCACATGCCGATTTCTGTCAATGCTGTGGCTCGCAACACTGACCGGTGGTATTGCTGGAGGGTGTGGTGCTACTGGTATTGCGCCGCCTCCACCCCTTCCAGAGCAGCAGTTGTATTCACCTGCTCCGGAATCGCGACTGCCATCCCGCCCTGCGGACGGCAGCACGTTTAACTGGGTGACGTATGTTCCTTATGTTGAGGAAGTTAGCCTGCCTGATGAGGTGCACGAAGACTCCTCTTTTACGATTGTGCTTAAAGTTTCTGCGAGCTACAGACCCGCGGTTCTAAGTGGCTTCACAAGCTATCTAGAACCCAGATTGAACACGTGTATACCTGGAGATGTATATGAGCCGGATGATGTCTTCTACAACTCCGAAGTTCATTTCCGAGTATCAGCAGACTGGAGCGTCTACCTCCATACACCTGTAAAGGACCCACTGGGTAGGGGAACTGCGGTCCCCCAGTTGGTTTATGAGGTGCAAGGTCTACCGGCAGGCACTTGCCGGATTGCGTACTTCACGACGAGCGACGCTGAACATGGCGGTATTGGCTGGTTCCACCACCAAATTCGAGGCGCTCTTCCAGGTGACCCGGTGGAATGGATTGAGAAATACGTGGAAAAGCGAGAGATAATCATCGAAGTCCTTCCGCGCGAGGAAGGAGGAACTGGTGGTTAGTCGTTTGACTCTCAGGGGAACATCCGGAGCCGGCCCACAGGTCGCGGCGCTGCCTCGCCACCTCTACCATGTTCGTCCGTGGTTAACATACCGCGATATCTGGAACCGGATTGTGTCTACCAGAGATGATTCGACCGCCCGCGGGTACATAGCAGGGCTTGCAGACTACGAGGAGGCGCTAGAAGGATGGTAATGGTAAATCAAGCGCTGAACGAGCAATTCGCTCGTTTTGTTCTTACTCTCACTACGGCAATCTTCATCATCGGATGTGGAAGGACAATATCAATCCCACCGGTGATTCTTCCTATCCGCTCCTATGAGCCCCTGCCTAGCTCTGGGTTGCCCTCCAAGCCCGTTGACGGCGGTTCTTTTGCATCCGTTTCGTATGTCCCATTCGTCGAGGACGTGTTGATGCCTGAGCGAGTCTATGAGAACACGCCCTTTGAGGTTAAACTGTTGGTCTCGGCGCATTATCGCCCAGCAGTACTCAAGGGCGTTGAGCCGTTCCCAGCTCCAGACATTGATGCGACGTCACCGGGGGAAACCTACGAAGATGTCGACATCTTCCACTACATCAATACGCGCATCGCCATAGACGCTGATTGGACCTTGTTCTTAGGAACAACAATTCGTAACCCTTTAGGAAAAGGGGAGATGGTAAGCAAGTTTCTCTATTCAGTTCCCGGAGTGCCGGCGGGCTCACTACGCATAGCCTTCTTCACTGCTGTAGACCCACAACATGGAGGCATCGGGTGGTTTTACCGCGAGTGGGCAGGACCCATCCCTGGTGACCCGGTGGGGTGGATTGAGAAGTACGTGGAAGAACGGGAGATAGTCATCGAAGTCCTTCCGCGCGAGGATAGCACAAGCGGGAGTGACTGAGTAGGGAGGGCTCCATCCACCCAAGAGACCCCATGGCGCAGGCGACCGCCGGAGAAAAACCCGCACATATGATGCAGGCGGGAACAACTCCAGCCGTCGGAGGCGAAGCGACGACGAAGTTGAGATAAGATTACGGGGCTGTGAAGGCTGCCGTTCTCGGCTGCGGACTCATCGGCAAGGAGATTGCGCGCGACCTTGCGCGAGATGGGGAGTTCGCGGCCACGGCGATAGATGTGAACGAGCAAGCTCTTGCGTCCCTTCAAGGTGTGCCGGGCGTCAAGGCGCTTCGGGCGGATACCAGAGACGGCAGCCGTCTCCGCGCATTGCTCAAGGATTGCGACATCGTCGTCTCCGCGGTTCCCGGGCGCATCGGCTTCGAGACGCTGAAGACCGTCATCGAGGCGGGGAAGAACGTCGTGGACATCTCGTTTTCGCCGGAAGATGCACAGGAGCTGGACGGGCTGGCAGGCGAGCAGGGCGTCATCGCGGTTGTCGATTGCGGAGTCGCGCCGGGGCTTTCGCACATTCTGGTCGGGCGCGCGGCTTCGGAGCTCGACGAAGTGGAGAGCGTTGCCATCTATGTGGGCGGGCTTCCAGCGAAGCCGGTTCCGCCGTGGAATTACCGAACGGTGTTCTCATTGAGGGACGTAATAGAAGAATATGCGCGACCGGCACGGATTGTGCGCGGTGGAGAGATTCAAACCGTGGATGAACTTTCGGAGGTGGAGCTCGTTGACTTCCCGCAAGTCGGCACTCTGGAAGCGTTTGTTACCGACGGGCTGCGCTCGCTGCTGAGGACCATCGAAGCTCACGAGATGAGCGAGAAGACTCTGCGATATCGGGGACACGTCGAGAAGATGCGTGCGCTTCGCGATGCGGGCTGCTTCAGGAGGGATGCGATTACGGTTGGCGAAGCTTCAATTCGTCCCGTAGACCTGACGGTCGAGATGCTGGCATCGGAATGGAAACTGCGCGAAGGTGAGGAGGATTTGACGGTGATGCGCGTCATCGTGGAGGGTACGAAGGCTGGCGAGAAGGTCACACGCGCCTACGACATGCTCGACCGTTACGACCGCGAGCGCGGCGTGACCTCGATGGCGCGGACGACCGGTTACACCGCAACGGCAGTGGTGCGCCTGATTCGGGATGGCCTCTTCACTCGTCGCGGAGTGGCCCCCCCGGAGCATCTGGGGATGGATGAGGGGTGCTACTCAACGCTCTTGGGAATGCTGAAACAGAGAGGAATCGAGCTATCCGCAACCGTCTCCTGAACACACGTCAGAAGGCTAGCTTCAGTAAGCCTCCGGCTCCGAGTATCTTCACTTGCACGGAGGAGATCGGAGGATTGGGTTTCAGGGCTTTGCTGGTGCGGGCGTTCGAGACGGTGCCTGCTGAGAAATCGAGAGTGAGCGGGTCTCCATGCTGCACCTTCCCCGGCAGGTCCGGTATCTGGGCAATGGGCATTCCGGCGTTGATGGTGTTTCGAAGATAGATGGGCGCAACGCTTGCTGCGAGTATCCCGCAGCAGCCGAGCGCCTTGAAGCAGTCCACAGCCTGCTGGCGTGAACTTCCAGCTCCGAAGTTGGCTCCCGCAATGAGGAAGAACCCATCGAGCCCCTCAACGTCGAGCGTCGCCACGCGCTCAGGGAAGTCCGAGTAGCCTTCAAGATTGCCGAGAGCATACTTCCCCATCTCGGAGGCATCAGTGATGTGCAGCCACTTGTTGTGGAAGATCATATCGGTGTCGATGTCGTCTATCAGCGCGCCCTCATCGTCAGCGAGCACGAAAGCGATTCCGCGAGTGAGTGTTTCCCCAGCCATCAGTCCACCTCCGGTGCGGTGATGTAGCCGGCTTTCACGCTTGCGGCGACCGTTACCGGCGAAGCAAGGTAAGTGCGACCCGCGCCCTGCTTGCCCTTGAAGTTGCGGTTGCTGGTGGAAACCTGCACTTCGCCCTCGCCTGTAATGCCGATTTGCCCGCTAGCACAGCCTCCGCAGCCCTGATTGGAAACAAGGGCGCCGGCATCGAACAGCTTCGCGAGCAGCCCGCTCTTCAGCAGTTCACCATAGACTTCCTTCGTCGCGGGGACGACTCGCAGGGTGACACCTTCGGCGATTTGCGAGTCGCCAAGCACTTCCACTACAGGAGCAAAGTCCTCGAAGCGCCCGTTGGTGCAACTGCCAACGAAGCCTGTGTGAATACGAATCCTCTCAACCGCAAGCTCCCGAACCGTCCCAACATTCGCCGGTGAGTAAGGCGCTGCGACCATTGGTTCGATGTCGCCGAGGTCGACCGTCACTTCTTGCTCATAACCAGCATCCGGGTCCGCGAATACCGGCTCGGGCGCGATGCCGGAACGCTCCCGCGCGAAGTCAAGGACGGGCTCGGACGGTGGAATCAGCGCAATCACAGCGCTCATCTCCGTCGCCATGCTGGCGAGAGTGATGCGTCCAGCGATGTCCATAGAGTCAATGATTTCTCCAAAGAACTCGATCGCGCGACCGAGCAGTCCGCCGGTGCCGAAATGACGGACAATGGCGAGCGTCAGGTCCTTCGCCGTGGCCGGCCAGGCGAGCCTCCCCTCGATGTTTACCCGCACCGTTGGCGGAACTTCGAACCAGACCTTGCCATTGCGGAAGGCGAAGGCGACGTCGACATCACCCATTCCCATTCCCAGCGCTCCCACCGCGCCCAGAATGTTGTAGTGGCTGTCCGTGCCGATGGCAGTCGCGCCCGGACGCGCAAGCCCCTGTTCAATGAGAATGTGGCTGCCGATGCCCGCGTCCACGTCGAAAACGCGAACCCCCTGCGCCTCCGCAAACTCGCGGCAGACCATCTGGTTGGTCGCGTATCCGACCGTGTTGGCGGGAGCGTTGCAGTCGAAGGTGAAGAGGATGCGCTGGGGGTCGACCACCTTCGCGTCGGCGCCGTATGCCTGGCGGAAGTTCTTCACCACCGAAGCGCCGCCGAAATCGCGCGCGGTCATCACATCGAGTGGCAGCCAGACGACTTCTCCGGCTGCGACTTCGCGATCGACCTTCGCTGCGATGATCTTCTCAATGAGCGTTTGACCCATCGCCGAGTATTCTACACGCTGAGGCGAACGCGGCGACCCCTCTTACGCGGCGAAATTGACAGCTCCCGCCTTTGACGGTATATTCTCCGTGAGCGGGTCGTTAGCTCAGGTGGTTAGAGCGCGTCCCTGATAAGGACGAGGTCCCTGGTTCGAGTCCAGGACGACCCAGTTTTGCATGTAGGATGCGGCGACGACCGAGAGGCAGCTTCGCTTCACCACCGTAAGTCATAATGAGAAGAGGACTGCTCATAATCCTGGCGATAGCTCTGAGTTCCGCACTACCTGCATGCGTTTCGTCCGAGTTCGCGCGGGAAGACCTGGGTCTGGCAGCTCACCTCGGGATGCCGGTCAAACGGGTGCTGCCGCGCCTGGCGAGGGTTCTTCCCGGCCTGCCGGAGAAAGCCTTCTCGTTGATGGGTCCTTCGGCGTCGGTAAGCAGCAAAGATGACGGCTTCTCAGTCTCTTTCTCCGACCTCAACGGCGACGGAAAGGTCGACTTGATTATTCTCAGCTCACATCTGTACGCCCGATCCGAACACGCGCTGGGACGAGAGGCAATCTCCGAACGATTCCGCACCACATTCACCGAGGAGGGATTCACTCGCTTTGTGGGCAGCTTCACCGCAAAGTACCCGGGCATCAGAACCGCGCGTGGACTGACGCTGGGAGCCACCAGGGAGAAGGTCCGCGAGACCTACGGGCCGGTTCCCCAGGTCACCAAACAGGAAGGCGTGAAGGAGCTTTCAGGCTACCGCCAGGGAGGGGACTACCTGCTGTTCGTCATCTTCTCTGGCCGGGTGGTGCGCATCGCTTTGCTGCGCCGCATCTACGATATGGACTATCACCTGCAGAGCATCTTCTAGGACGCCGCCGGCAGGAGCATCTAAGCCGGTCTGGCATGATTCTTCTCAAAGAGCAGGCGCAAGCCGAGCAGCGTGAGGTCCGGCTCCACCCGGTCGATGCGGCGGCTCGCGCCCTGAATCAGACTCGCAAGCCCCCCGGTCGCGAGCACGTAGCACCGGGAGTCCTGCTCCGCCTCGATGCGCTCGATCATGCCGTCGACCATCGCCGCATGACCGATTAGAATCCCGCTGCGAATGCTTTCCGCGGTCGTGCGGCCGACGGTCTTCTCCGGCAATACCGTCTCCACCTTAGCCAGCCGGGAGGTCCGCGCCACCAGAGCGTCAAGCGAGATGGCCACTCCCGCGGCGATAGCCCCGCCGAGATAGTCCGCGGGCGGCATCACCAAGTCGAAAGTGGTGGCGGTTCCGAAATCAACCACGATCAACGGCGGCTTGTGGACCGTGAGACCGGCCACCGCGTTCACGATGCGGTCGGCGCCCACCTCCCGGGGGTCTTCGTAGAGGATATTCAAGCCTGTCTTGATGCCGGGGGAGACCAGGAGCGGCTCTCTTCCGGTGACTCTCCGCATTGCCTCCGCGAGGCGACCCGTGAGAGGCGGCACCACGCTGCTGACGATAGCTCCGTTGAAGCCTTCGGCGGGGAGACCCGCCGGAGCGAGGAGCTGCCCGATGAGGCTCACATACTCGTCGCTTGTCGAGTCGATTCGCGTGGTCAGACGATAGGTGGCGAGCAGTTCTTCCCCGCGCCAGACGCCGAGCACCAGCTGGGAGTTCCCGATGTCACATGCAAGAAGCACCTACCCTTCCCCCTCCGGTTCAATCTCCATCGAGAAGTTGAGGGCGGGAGCGGAATGGGTCAGCCACCCGAGCGATATCACATCCACGCCCTGGATCGCGTAGTCGTCGATGTTGTTAGGGGTCACTCCGCCGGAAACTTCGATGACCGCGCGGTCGCCGATGAGCTTCACCGCTTCGCGCACCTGCTGCGGCGTGAAATTGTCCAGCAGGACGATGTCCGCGCCTGCCTTGAGCACCGGCTCTATCTGCTCGATTGCGTCAACCTCGACTTCAATCCTGTCGATGTGTCGGGATTGCGAGCGAATCCTCCGCACCGCCTCGGCCGGGTCGCCGAACAGGCGGATGTGATTGTCCTTGATGAGGACGCCGTCGCCGAGGTCCATGCGGTGGTTCGTGCCGCCACCGTGACGCACCGCCTTCTTCTCGGCGAATCGCCACAGTGGCGTTGTCTTGCGTGTGTCGGAAATGCGGATCGCGAGTCCCTTCTCGCGCAGCCTGTTCTGAAGCCTGTAAGTCGCCGTCGCGATGCCGCTCAACCACATCAGGAAGTTGAGCGCCACCCGTTCGCCGCCCAGCAGCTTGCGCGCCCTCGCATTCACGGCGGCCACCACTTCGTCGACATCAAGCCAGTCCCCGTCGGCTTTGCACGCGTCGAAGGCAACCGTCTCATCCAGGAGCTCAAACACGCGCCGCGCGAGGTCGAGCCCGGAGAGAATGCCCGCCTCACGCACGCGGATAATCCCGTCCGCGCGCTCGGCGGGCGCGAAAAGCAGCTCGCTCGTGAAGTCCCCGTTGGCGAGGTCCTCCTGCAGCGCCGCCCGAATCAAATGGTCCCAGATTCGTTCCACAAGGTCTATTCTAGCCGATTCGGCGTGACCGCGTCGGGCGAGTGCGCCCCGGGAGTATTCCCACCGGTCCAAGAGACTCCTCTGGTAGAATGGCACTGTGACGGTCAGGATTCTCAGCATTCTCGGGACGCGACCCGAGGCCATCAAGATGGTGCCGGTCATTCGGGCAGTGACCAGCCGCAAGTTCTTCCACCATACACTTGCCGTCACCGCCCAGCACCGCGAGCTGATGGACCAGGTGCTTGGCCTCTTCAGCATCGAGCCCGACTTCGACCTCGACATCATGGAGGAAGGGCAGGAGCTCGACGAAATCATGACACGCACGCTGGCGCGCCTGGGAGGAATCATCCGGAAGCTCCGTCCAGATTGCATCCTGGTGCAGGGGGATACGACGACCGCGCTCACGGGCGCGCTTGCGGGTTTCTACAACCGGGTCCCGGTGGGACATGTGGAAGCGGGCCTGCGCACTTCCGACCGCTTCCTCCCCTACCCCGAAGAAGTAAACCGCCGCCTCACCGACCAGCTTTCGAGCTTCCACTTCTGCCCGACTGAGGGCGCGCGGCAGAATCTGCTGGCAGAAGACCTTCCTGACGAGAACATCCTCGTGACCGGCAATACGGTCGTGGATGCGGTGAATCTCGTCGCGGAGATGCCTGCCGCCTTGCCCGCAGAGGTCGAGGAGTTCTGCAACAATCTCCGCGAATATCTTCTGGTTACCATCCACCGCCGAGAGAACTGGGGAGAGCCGTTGGCGCGAATCAGCAGCGCGCTGGCATCGTTCGCCCGCGAGCATTCGGAAGTCGGCTTGCTGATCGCCCTACATCCCAATCCGATACTGCGGAAGCGGCTGGCGCCGGCTCTCGGCGGGCTTGCGAACGTCCTGATGAGTCCCGCCCCCGGATACCGCGAGTTCGTGCACCTGATGAAGGATGCCGCCTTCATCGTGACCGACTCCGGCGGCATCCAGGAAGAAGCCTGCGCGCTGGCGAAGTTCGCCCTCGTGCTGAGGCCGGAGACGGAACGACCGGAAGCGGTGGAGGCGGGCTTCGCCCGCGTCATCGGCACCGACACCGAGCGGGTCGAGAGCGAAGTGAGCCTGACGCTGGAGCAGGTGCGAGCGAGACATCTCCCGCCACCGACGGCGGACAATCCCTTCGGTGACGGACGCGCGGCGCAACGCATCACGGAGTTTCTCGCTCGCCGATTACACGCCGTCGGCTCGGAGTAGGCTCGAATGCCGGGGAAGCCGCCGGCGCAATCGTCATCCCCTCCGACGATAGAAGCGACAATACCACGAACGGCTCGCACCGCCGAAGAATAGCCAGTAGTTGCAGATGGTATAATCTAGCCGTATGGGCCTCTCGCCGGTCACCTTTTACGACCTTCGCTACGACCAGAACAACCGGTCGCCAATCATCTTCTTGAAGGACACCCAGTCCGACCGATTCCTGCCGGTCTGGATCGGCCAGGCTGAGGCCATCTCCATCGAGATCGCCTCGCGAGGCGAAGCCGCACCGCGACCGCTCACGCACGACTTGATGAAGCGAGTGCTGGACCAGGCGGGCATTCGGCTGGTAAGCGTCATCATCGACCGACTGGTCGGCTCGGTCTACTACGCGACGCTGGTGCTGGAAATCGGGGAGCGGACGGTGGAAGTCGACTGCCGGCCCAGCGACGGCGTGGCGCTGGCCATCAGAGAAAAGGCGCAGATTTTCGTTTCCGACGAGCTGATGTACAACATCAAGTTCGTCGAGATGAGCTCCGCCGAGGGGATGGCGCTGGAAGAGGCGGGCGACCTGGAGGCTTCGCCCGAAAGGGAGATCGACTTCAGGCAGTTCCTCAAGCGCGTCCGGCCGTCGGATTTCAAGGAAGGTTAGCCTTCAGGCGAATCATCTACGAGCGACTTCCCCCGCAGCTCCGGTGAATTCATCCTGTGAGCCATTGAGGTCGCAGGTCCTTTGGCGCACGACCCTCGATTAGCCTATAATCAATCTGTGGGCTATCAGACGCTGTATCGCAAATACCGACCGCAGACATTCGAGGAGGTCGTGGGCCAGCAGCACGTCACGAAGATACTCCGCAGCAGCATACGTCAGGCGCGGATAGCCCATGCTTACCTCTTCAGCGGTCCTCGCGGCACGGGAAAGACTTCCGTCGCCCGTATCTTCGCCAAGGCGCTCAACTGCCCCGAGGTGAAGGACGGCGAGCCCTGCGGCACCTGCGAGATCTGCACCTCCATCGCCGTCGGCAACGCTCCAGATGTCATCGAGATCGACGCCGCCTCCAATCGGGGAATCGACGACATCCGGGATTTAAGAGAGAAGGTCCACTATGCACCCGCCCGGTTCAAGTACAAGGTCTACATCGTCGACGAGGCCCACATGATCACGCCGCAGGGCTTCAACGCTTTGCTGAAAACGCTTGAAGAACCGCCGGCTCATGCCATCTTCGTTCTCTGCACCACCGAGCCGCACAAGCTCCCCCTCACCATTCTCAGCCGTCTGCTCAAGTTCGAGTTCCATCGGCTCCCGCTGTCACCCCTGGCAGCGCACGCGCAGAGCATCGCCAAGCGCGAAGGAACCGAGCTGACGAAGGAAGCGGCCTTCGAACTGGCGAAACTCGCCGAGGGCAGTGTGCGCGACACCATCAGCCTGCTCGAGCAGGCGATGGCGATGGAGAACGAGACTGTCGATGAGAAGCGAGTCGGCGAGCTCTTCCGGTTGACGAGCCCCGGACAGATTCTCGATCTCGCCCTGGCTATCCTGCGGTCGCGCAAGGACGAGATCGCCCGGCTCGCCGAAGAGCTGGTTCTGAGCGGTCGCGACCCCGAACGGATGCTACTCGAACTGGCGAGCGAGATGGAGAAGTTCCTGCTCAACCGGGCGAGCCTGCGCGCCGAGCTTGAAGTGCGCGAGCTTCCCTACAGCGAAGTCTCGGACGAGCAACTGGTGGCGGCGGTGAGCGAATGCTGGGAGGCAAGCTCCCACCTAAGGCGGGAAGCCAATCCCAGCCTGCTGTTCCGAATTACGCTTTATCGAGTCGCTCATGTGCTGGCGCACGCCGAGCGTGCTCCCGTCGCCGAACCGGAAGAATCCGCGAGTGCGCGCACACTGAGGAAGACGGCTCCCGCGGGCCCCGCTGGAGCCGCGTCGCGACGCTCCGCAAGCTCCAAGGGACGGGGAGGCCGGAGTGAACCTGGGCATCGGCAAGCGAACGCCAAGCGTTCTGCCGAGGCGCCTTCTCCGCTCCCTGAGGAGCTCTCATCTGAAAGCTCGGGAGAAGCGGCAGCACAAGAAGAGCTGGAGGAGATGCCCGCTGAGCCGAGAGCGGAATCGCTCTTCGGCGGGGCCTCCGAATCTTCGCAGGCAGGGATGCTGGACAGCGGAGAGCCGGCTGCGCCGCTCCGCAGGGCGGCATCGCCGGCGGACCTTCCGGAAGCCAAGACCGGAGAACCCGGCGAACCGGCTGCTCGGAACAGCGCCCTACCCGACCCCCGCTGGGAGGCGACGCTCCGCTCTATCCGCGGCGAGAGCATCACCACCTTCTGTCTGCTTTTTGAAGGCCCAGAGCCGGAATCGAAGGAGCATCGTCTCGTTCTTCATTACCCGCACCGGCTCCGCTTCTTCTCGCAGCTGGTGCGGCAACCGTCCAATCTCCGGGTGCTTGAACACTTCGTGCAGGAGCACTATGGCGCAGGATGGACGGTCGATATAATCAACGAGGAGGAGGGAGAAGGCGCGGCGCAGGCCGAGCGGGCCGCCCGCGATGCATTCAACCTCTTCCCTGGAAGTCGAGAGGTAGAACTCGGTCAATGAGGTGATTCCATGGAAAGAAGGTCCATCGACTATGGCTGGATCATACTGATTGCGGTGGTAATCATCGGCATCTTTGCCTACAAGCCGGTTGTGGGCTACTTCCGGGAGCGCAGCTCGCAATCCGCTGGCGCGACCGATTACCAGGCGGGCAAAGAGGCCTTCTATGACTACGAAGCGTGGGGTCGTCCGAACCGGAGCTGCGCTATGTGCCACGCCAAGGACTACAAGGTCAATCCCGAGCACGAGGAGATAGACATGGGGGATTTCAAGTACGTCGAGCTCAAGGACCTCGCCCGCAAGTACCATTACACACTGCTGGGCTCACCCACCGAGCTTGTGGAACAGATCAATGCCTGCCTGCACGCGCCGGGGCGGATCGCGTACGGCACTCTCACCATAGACGACAAGAGAATAAGGGTGTTGGTGGCCTACCTGAAGAGGCTGTAGCCAGCTCCCGTCCCGGCCGTTGAGAGGCAGTCTAGCGGTCTAGCTCCCGGGTCCCGATTCGACACGACCCGAGAGCATCTCCCACCCTCTCAAGACGCCGAGCACCACCACTCCGATGCTGAAAAGGAGCAGGATGATTCCGACTGCCAGCAGCGTCACCGTGGCACCGCTGTAGGACACCATCAGCTTGGACCATGTGCTGCCAGTAATCATGATCAGACTAGCGAAGGTCGTCGTGACCATGAAGATTGCGGGCAGAACAGTGAACCAAGCCGGCCGCAGCCGATAGATCAGCCATAGACTGACGGTAATGAGCGTGAGCGCAGCCATCATCTGATTGGCGGTGCCGAAGAGCGGCCAGATGGCGTTGAGGGCATTGGGAAACGCCAGGATGAATGTGAGCACCACCGTAAGCAGCGCGTTGAAGAAAGGCACCAGAAGAATGCGCGGCGTACGCTCACCGAAGATGAACTTCCACAGCTCCTCGAACAGGTAGCGGTTCAGGCGCACCGCGGTGTCGAGAGTGGTTACCAGGAAACCTTCAATCATCAGGATTCCGAACACCGTTCCCAGGTAGAGGGGAACCGCCAGCCCTTTCTCCAGCAGACCGCCCATCCCCATCGCGAAGGCGAGCACGAAATTCCCCGGCTTGCCGCCGGGATAGGCTTCGGCAAGATACCCGCTGTAGCCCAGGCCGGCCGCGATGGCAATCAGCACCAGAAGCGCCAACAGCGACTCCAGCAGCATCCCGCCGTACCCGATGTAGCGCGCGTGGCGTTCGCGGTCGCACTGCTTGGCACTGGTGCCGCCGGATACCAGCGAGTGGAACCCGCTGATGGCGCCGCAGGCGATGGTGATGAACATTATCGGCCAGATTAGCCCGAGTTGCCGGGTGCCTTCGGCGATGCTGAGAACCGGAGTGCCCACCGTGGAAAGCCCCGCGAACCCTCCCGTGACCACCGCCAGGAACATCACGGCGAGGCCCGCGTAGAGGATGAACGAGTTGATGAAGTCCCGCGGCTGAAGCACCATCCATACTGGAATCGCCGCCGCCACCGGCACGTACGCGCAGAGAATCAGCATCCAGATGAGACGAACCTGCTGGTCCGTCATTGTACCGAAGGAAACCGGACAGTAGAAGCCGACGATGATCGAGCCGAGGGCGACCAAGATCGCCAGTATCGACACCGGCAGCACCTTCGCACGTCGGCGGTAAATGAGGTAACCGATAAGGGGCGCAAACGCGGTCATGATGATGACGCTGGTCGTGGCGATGCCTCCGATGCGCACCTGCTCGACGCCTTCGCGTATGAAGACATGCACGGGGAAAACGGATGCCGCCGGGTCGAGGGCGAACTTCACCAATGGATAGAAGCTGGTCAGCGCCTGCACCGAGAGGTTGAGAAACGCCGCACAGACCAAGAGCAGGAGCAAGATGGTGAAGCTTATGTAGAGGAAGAAGCCAAGTCTGCCCGTAGTCTTGCCAGTCACCTCCGCGATGCTGCGACCCTTCTCTCGCAGGCTCACGAAGAGAGAACTGTAGTCGTGAACGGCACCCAGGAAGATCGCACCCGCGACTATCCACAGCCAGACCGGCAGGAAACCGTACACCACGGCCATGGTGGGACCCACGATAGGACCCGCCCCGGCAATGGTGGCGAAATGGTGCGAGAACAACACCATCGGTTTGGTCGGCACATAGTCCAGGTCGTCCCGGAGGGTGTGCGCCGGCGTCGGACGCTCGTCGCTCACGCGAATCGAGCGGGCGAGGTAGGCTGAATGGAACCGGAAGGCAAGCCAGTAAGCAAAGAGCGAAATGACGAGAACGAGGAGAACGTTCATAGCACGGTCCTCCGAGGACAATGTCAGGGCGGCTTCCGCGGGCTGGAGTTTCCGACGTCCTCACGGTGCCCCGACTCGGGCGAAGGATTATAGCACGCTGTTTCCACGGTGCTCAGCCATCTCGTTGACGGCTTTGCGCCACAATGCTAGAGTTACATTGTTCGCTGGTTCAAGGAAGCGCGGTGAAAAGCCGCCGCGGACCAGCCACTGTAAGGTGGACCGGACTGCTGTCAGCCCATTGTCTGCCGTAACCGGGGCAGTGCCACGTTGAAGGCGGATGAGAAGGGAGCAGGCTCCGGGGTGAAACCGAGCCAGGATACTTGCCAGCGGATAGTCAACACCAGCCCGCCACGG
>Ga0172366_10002248_pt1 | contig 15113 bp, 6 predicted proteins | sample LakKivSesite69cm_FD_114533 | JGI IMG/M metagenome (GOLD analysis project Ga0172366, IMG submission 114533) | Sediment microbial communities from Lake Kivu, Rwanda - Sediment site 69cm | ecosystem: Environmental > Aquatic > Freshwater > Lake > Sediment | place: Rwanda: Western Province, Lake Kivu... | reverse complement strand
ATTATATTTTTGCATCCGATCTTTAGAAAATGCAACATCGACCATGATGTCGATTTTCCCCTTTCCAAGACCTTCAACAAGGCTTTCGTTAAACGGACCGTCGGGATAGCTTTCATTAAAGAATCCGACGTAATCTATGATCCATCCCTCCTTTACTGCAATTTCCTCAATGATATCAGGCCAGAACCCCGTCCATTTCCCGTTTTCATCCCTGAAGACCTTGGGCGCGTTTTCGTAGACCCCTACTCGAACATGCAATCGTTCTCCTTGAAATGGATTCGGATATAACAAGCGCGGGAGTAACGCTATGAAAAATGACAGCGGGATCAAGATGACGATCAAGGTAATCAAGACAAGCCTCAAGGACTTTCTTTTTTCCATAATCAACCCTATAATCGCGTTAATCGACGAACCGTTCGTCTAAACGTGGCTGGATCTCGTCGCATTTGGCATGCAGTTGAATCTATGACCAAATAAATGATTTCTATCGAATAGATATATATTAATCTAGAGTAGGTGATAACCAGGTTCTATCGATGTCGTATAGTGTTCGAAAAACAAAGAAACCTTCCCGATCCCCTTTTACAGCGCTAGCGATATATAGCCTCTTTGTGTGATTTTTCTTGGTGTTGGACATGGGAAACGACCAAGTGAAAGCCGAGATCCGTGCGGAAATTCGCTTTATCACGGGTGCAATGATCCTGGTTGCCTCGATCTATGTCCTCGCGATCGTCATCGATTTGCTCACGATCGTGAGTATTGGCGTTAAAATAGACAAGACGGTCTTTTCCGATCCGTTCCGGTTCGCGAGGCTCCTTGGAACGATGGCAACTTCAGCCACTGTCCTCGTCATTTTCGTGGCCTTGATCTTCCGGTACAAGGCCAAGCACAAGCTCGCGCCTCTCCTGCTGTCCAGCACCTTCGGTTTCTTCACGGCGGGTTACGTGGTATATTGGTTCAAGATGATCTTCAAATTCATCGTTCCCATCACGGAGGACGAACTGTTGATCCAAGAGATGATGGATAATGGCATCTGGCTGTTGCTCTTGCCTGGCGCGCTGTTCCTGCTATTCTTCGTGTTCGAGGTGTTTGAAGGTGGGCTGAACTCGAAAAAGAACAGCGTCCCTGTCCGCTTGTTTTCCATTTTCCTCATTGCATGCTTCACGCTCATCGTCCTATCCGTGTACAACAACCATCTTGCCTTTTTCGACAAAGGTGTCATGAACATCTTGCTCTACGTGGGCTTCGCGCTTGGCTTGTTCACGTTCTTGTACATCTTCCTGGTACAAGCCATCTCGGCGTTCAAGATCGTCGCCAAGACCACCGACAACGTCCAGCGAACGGGCATCATCTTCATCGGCTTGTCCGGGCTCTTGTTCACCGCGAACATCGTGCTGGAGCTCCTGGAGCAGCTATCAAGGGCATTGGATCTCGGGATCGAGGGTCTCACCAATATCCTCTCCGTGATCGGCACGTTCTTGACCCTCGCCGGTGCGATCACGGTATACGTGGGATACATCTATCCCACCTTGCGAGGAGGCCAGCCGGAACGTGCCCCGTGAAGCCGAGGTTCCCAACGTGAAAAAGGGCCATGCATATAAACCCGCGTGCGAATTGTATCTCGTTTTTCCAAAACAGAATCGAGGCTGTTATCATGGGTGGAGTCTCCCCTCCGAAAAAAATCACAGTGATTATCTCGGCTATCATCCTCGTGGTCGGCATCATCATCGGGATCGTCGGTGTAACCGCCACGGGCTCGGCATTCCCCGCGTTCATACCCGGATTTGATGGTGCGGGCTCGGTATTCGTCTTGGGCCTTTGCTTCCAGGGCTTTGGCTGGTTCTTGTTTTTCCTGGGAACACGGTTGCGAGGTCTGTAGACATGGCGCGAAAAAAGAGGAAGAGTGGAGGTTCCGGGTGGACCCCGCCGAGCGCGTTGGTCACCTTCTTGTCCATGCTGCTGGTCGCGGGCGGGATCTACCTTGGCATCACCGGCATACAAGGGCAGTGGGATCCGAACATGATCCCAATCGGCATCAACACGAACGACCTGTTCGTGATCCTCAGCTTCGTGCTGCCCGGGCTTGGCTGGCTCTTGATGTTGGTGAGCGTGAAGTCCCGGTACTTGTAATATCTTTCTTTTTTCCATGAACATATTCGTTAACGGGGATATAAGGGGCGATCCTGGGAAAATCGGGCTAGTGTCCCCAACACGAATATATATCGTATGGGCAATGTACTAGGTGAAGAAAGTGCCTCCTAGAGCATCCCTTGCATCTTTGCTTTACTTGTTGGAACTCCCGGAGGCGTTGTGCATTGTTGAGGAAAACAGACGTTACTGCTTTGGTGGGAAATCAAAATGATCAAGGAAAAAAAAAACAGTGATCTCCTTTTCAAGTGCTTGATACTCGGTTTTTTCACTCTCATTATTCTTTCTTCGGCCTCGTTCACGAGTAACGAAAATATAACACGAGATTTACCGAACGGTGATCCTCTCGGGAAGGTAGAGCCGAGCGCCCCCGCGGTCGAGGAGACGTTCGAGTCCTACGCGGACGGATCCAACATCAACGGGCAAGGGCATTGGGTGGCGGTCTCGGACCCGGGTTGCACGGCGACGGTAGCAACGTTAGGTATGACCGTGAATAAATGGTTAAGGCTTTATGATGTTAACAACCCAAGCAGGAAGGTCGAGGCCGTCTGGAACTTCTCGGCGATTGCCTCGGCGCCGAAGGTCGGCCATGTCAAGTTCAACGTCCAGACGAACGACGCTATAAAAACCACGACGATGTTTATCGCCGACCGGCCTTATTCAGAAATAAACGTGAGCATCAACCCGCAAGGTGCCTCGGAAATACGAATAAGCAATAACCGTTTTGAAATCCATAACGGCAACGGTGCGGTCTGGACTAATATCCGTGCAGCTGCCGCCTCGACCACCTACAACGTGGAATTGCACTACAAAATCGGCACGGGCTGGCACGTGATCATCGACGGTGTAAAATATGGCGGCGATTACACCTATAGCTTCTCATATGCCGGTACCCCCCCTTCGATGCAGTACTTCGAGGTCATGACCTCTCGCGCCGATAACGGCCCGTATTCCTCGTATTTCGACGACATCGATTGCTCGTGGACGCCGAATGATGTCGCGCCGGTGCTCACGGCCGGCTCGGTGACGCCTTCCGTCGGCACGAACCAGACCACGCAATTTACTTATTCGGTGACTTACACGGACGCGGACAACAACCCACCCCAATGGGTGAACGTGACGCTCGATGGCTCCCGCGTGTTCCAGATGGCCAAGCAAAACCCGCTCGATAACAATTATCTCGACGGTTGCGTGTACCAGTATCAGACCTATCTCGGCGTGGGGAACCACTCTTATTTCTTCAACGCGAGCGACGGGACGAGGTCGGCGAACCTCGGCCCGTACTATGGCCCGTCCGCGGAGCCGCAGTGGAACCGGATCCGCCTCGACGGCGTCCAGGTTGGCTGCGTGGTCTCCCACGGGGAGACAAACCCCCACGTGCAATACCGGATTGTGGGTAACAACAACGACGTGATCGACGACCTCCGGGCTCGTGGCGCGATCTTGAGCAACATCACCACCGTGATCACCGCGGGGGTGCTCGCGCCCTACAATATCATATGGATCAACGAGGGGGGGACGAACAATTATACCGCGGCCGAGCTCGACGCGATCGAGCTCTGGGTTCGCAACGGCGGGAGCATCATAGTTACGGGTGACGATTCCTCATCGAGCCATATGGAATACCGCGTGCTGTATAGGTTCAACATTTACACGTATAGCCAGGTCAGCGTGTCGGGGTCCTCGAATCAGATCTACCCCCATCCCATCACCCGGAACCTGGCCTCCATCTATTACTATTATCCCGCGCGTCTCGGCTTGTCCGGCCAACCGCTCGCCACTCTGTGCGGGCAGATTTCTGGTCATGATACGCTCGCAGCGATGAGCTATGGCAAGGGGAAACTCGTTGCACTATCGGACGACAACACCTTTATCAGCTACTCGACTGCGAACAACCGGCAGCTCGCCAACAACACGTTCGGTTGGCTCGGTTACGTGCCGAAGAATGATTTTAATCCCACCTTGACCGTGGGCTCTGTCAATCCCAACACCGGATTTCAAAACACTCCCTTCACCTTCCGCGTGACCTACACGGACGCGGACAACAACCCGGCCGAGTACGTCCGCGTGAGCATTAACGGCACCGAGTGGAACATGACGAAGCTGAACCCGTATGACTTCGACTTCACTGACGGCTGCATCTACACGTTCACGACGTACTTGCAAGGGCAAACACCTTCTTGCACATATCAATACGCGTTCCAGGCGTACGACGGCGCACGAACGGGCGTGTCCGGCACATCTATAGGCCCGACCGTGAGTTATTCAAACAGCTTCACGCCGATGCTGGACAGCCCGCTCTTGCTCCCGCGTCGCGGGTACAACAGCCGGACGCTTATCAACTTCTCGGTGACCTATAGGGATCGCGACAACAACGCCCCCCAGTCCATAAGTGTCTGGCTGAACTCGACGCAGTACGCGATGGTAAAGGAGAACACGTCCGACGTGGACTACACGAACGGTTGCAACTACGTGTTGCGGATGCAAATACCCGTCGCGGGGAATTACTCGTATTCCTTCAACGCGTCGGACGGCGGGGCTGTCCCGGTGAGCCTGGGCAAGTACTACGACCTCGAGGTCGAGACGTACGAGCCCATCTACTTCGATGGTATGCAATACGCGTGGACGGGGTACTTTAACTGGACGGGCATGGTCGAGGAGGGCCTCGACGAGTTCCATGCTCGATCCGGGGTCATCTTCGACATCGAGTCCAGCCCGGACAACTCGTTCCGGGGCGACCGGGTCGTCAATGCATCATCACGACTGCTGAACGAGACATCCGGCGACGTCTGGTTCAACACGCACGAGTGGACGCGCATCTTCATTGACATCGACATCGGGAGCAGGGTGCTGATTTCCGTACTATCTAGTCCGGAGCAAACCTTCACAGTCATGGGCGACACCTATGTCGTGGCGATGGGTCGCGCCTTCGAGTGCTGGACTCTGCTATCCCCCCAGGGGAGCGTGGCGTATTACGACAAGTTTTCGGGGATACTCGTGAACGGTACCTTCAACGCGCAAGTGAACCGTCGATACAGCTTCGAGGTGCGGTCGACGAACGTCGTTCTCGAGCCGAACAATCAAGCCCCGACCTTAACGGGAGCAAAGGTCTCGCCTGCAAGCGGCACGCAAGCGACTCCGTTCGTCTTTAGCGTGACATACACGGATCTCGATGACAACGCTCCCGCCAGCATCGATGTCGTGATAAACGGCACACCGCACGCGATGCAGCGCCAGAGCGCCAGCGACATGAACATGGTTGATGGTTGTGTCTACGAGTTCACGACATACCTGCAACCCGGCACGCAACCGTGGCTCATCAATTGCAGCGATGGAGTCTACGTGGCAACGACCGCCTTGAATTCCAGCCTGGTCGTTATCTGGACAAGCTCAAATCAGCTCACGCTTGCTTTAGGCACGGTATCCCCGAAGAACGGCTACAACGGCTCGACCCCTTTCACCTTCCAGGTCTTGTACACGGATGCCGACAATAACCAGCCCTCCTCGCCGGTACGAGTCGATGTTAATGGGACCCCTTATGATATGGTCAAGCAAGACCCTTCCGACGAGAATTACATGGATGGTTGCATTTATGTATATACCACGCGCCTTTCCGCTGTTGGCACTTATAATTACTACTATTACACGTCGGACGGCATGTTCCTCGTCAGCGATGGCCCATACTCCGACCTGGTGGTTTCCTTGACCAGATCCATGTTCCTCGATGACGCGTGGTGGGAATGGGACGGGTACGTCCTCGGTCCGATGGGAGGTCCCGATAATATCGTGTTCTTGCACGGGATCGAGACCTTCAACCAGACCAGCCAGACCATGTTCGACGTGACGTCGTGGCCAGGCAGCCCGTTTTGGGCCTCGCGGACGATCTATGCCAACAACGGTACCATCACGATGGGGATGTACCCGCAAGGGAGCCGGGAATGGGTGAAGATCCCGACGAGCATGACAATCGGGGCGAGCTACCCGGTTGGCGTTTTATCCATGGGAGGCGGCTCGGCGGAGAACTTTGTCGTCACCGGAGAAGCCACGATTGTCGCGATGGGACGCAGCTTCGCGTGCTGGGTATTGGAGACTGGCTCCGGTCGCAGGGCCTATTACGACAAGTACTCGGGCATCCTGATCAACATCACGGTCGACGACTTGTTCGGCGGCGGATTCGAGGGGTATTCCCTCCAGATTAGAAATACAAACTACCCGCTCCAACCGAACACCGTTGCACCATCGCTATCATCGGGTGGCGTTTCGCCCGGCGCCGGGAACCAGTTGACTGCGTTCACTTTCACGGTCACGTATTCCGACGCCGACAACAACATGCCCGAGTACGTACGCGTCGTGATCGATGGCGTGCCGTATGAATTGGCCAAGAACGTTCCCTCCGATAACAATTACGTGGACGGGTGCGTGTATTCCAGCGTGCTCTATTTACAGCCAGGCTTACACAATTATATCTTCACGTGCAGTGACTGGCTATTCACGGCATCCACGAGCAGTCAGTCTGTCAACGTGGTCGATGCCGGGAACTCCAACGCGCCTACTTTGAGCGGTGAGGAAGTCATTCCTGTTTACGGGTTCAACGGTACCACCGCGTTCCAGTTCCGGGTGCAATACAGCGACCCCGACAACAACGCGCCATCCTACGTGCGCGTGTCGCTCAACGGCACGCTGTTCGCGTTGGCCAAGGTTGACCCTTCAGACACCAACTATGTCGACGGGTGCTTGTATGAAAAAACCATGATCATTAACGTTACCGGCAGGTATAATTACCAGTTCAGCACCTTCGATGGCGCTTTCTCAGTCTCGTCCTCTATTTTCTCGGACCTCGTCGTGTCGAGCCGGCCGCCCTTGTATTTCAACGGCATGAGTTACGTTTACACGTCGTACATGGAAATGAGTGCCGCGTGGTATAATCAATCAATTCTCGTCACCGCCGCTGGGGCATCCCGGTACCTGGTGAACTCGACGCCGGACTCAGGAATTTGGGAAGATCGGTACGTGATGGACGTGACGAGGGAAATAACGGATGATCTATGGAACGCCTACAGGCCTGGTACGAGCGACTGGATCCGCATCTACACGGACATCGGCGTGGGGAGCACGGTTCCCTTGTCAGTCTGGCAAGAGCCGACGGATCAAGTATTCACGGTCACCGGGAAGGTGTTCATGGCGGCCATGGGCAGGACATTTCTCTGCTGGCGGCTGGAATCGGCCAAGGGCAGCATCGCCTACTACGACTCGTACTCGGGCCTGCTGGTCTCCGGGCGTTTTATTACCCGTGGTGGCGGCATGCCCGAAACCTACTATTACACGATCGAGATCAAGGGCACGAACGTCCCGCTCGCGCCGAACACGAATGCTCCGGTCTTGTCGGGGTGGGCCGTGAACCCCGCGAGCGGGAACCAGAACACGCTGTTCAACTTCAGCGTGGTCTACACGGACGCGGATAACGACGTGCCGACCAGCATGTCGTTCGTCATCGATGGTACCGTGCACCCGATGGTGCCGGTGAACCCGCTCGACATCACCTACTCGGACGGCGTTGTGTTCCAGTATCTGATGTACTTGAACCCGGGGACACACTCGTACAAGTTCAACTGCTCGGACTACCTGTGGACAGCGACGACAGCCACGTTCCCTGGCTTCGTCGTTGGCTCGACGAACAGCTTCGCGCCCCAGCTGCTGTCCCCTGCCGTGTCACCGTCGGTCGGCCTCAACACGACGTCGTTCAACTTCTCGGTCATTTACAAGGATGCGGACAATAACATGCCGACTTTCTTGAACGTGACCATCAACTCGTCGACCTACCAGATGATCGCCGTGAACCCGCTCGACACGAACGCGGTAGATGGCAAGGCGTACTATTACATGAGGTCGCTGGCCTGGGGCACGTACACCTATCGATTCACGTGCTCCGACGGGGGGTTCTCGAACTCGACTGGCTGGCATGCGGGACCGACCGTGACCCAATCGATGCCGTACATCAACGTCACCTTGTTTTCCGACGATTTTGAGGGTGATCTCTCGAAATGGACGACGATAGATGGCTTGTGGCACCGTACAAGCACGAGCAGCTTATGGCCAAACCCGTGCCACTCGCCAACGCATTCCATGTGGTACGGCCAGGAGACTTTCGGGACATATTCCACCGGATCGAGGACGTGTGGCGACATGATCACGATCCCCTTCGATCTCACGATCTCGGAGACCGCCTACCTCCAGTTCCATCACTGGCGCGGATGCGACATGGGTCAGGACCGGTCGTACGTCTACATCACGACCAATGGCGGGGCCACCTGGTTCAAGCTCTACGAGAACTGGACGCAGACCATCCTCCCGTGGGAGCGGAGGATCATCAACATTTCCGCCTACTGCGGGAACACCTCCGTCCAGATCCGGTTCAATTTCGACACGCAAAACGGCTGGGATAACAACTATCGCGGCTGGCTCGTGGATGACGTGCTCGTGTACACGTGTATGAACGATATCACTCCCGTCTCGGACTTCACGGCGAATGCCACGACGATCCTGCAGCATCGCTGGGTGCAGTTCACGTTCACCGGAGACGAGGGCAACCCGTTTGCATCTTTCTTGTGGAATTTCGGTGACGGCACCCCCACTTCCACGCTGAGAAACCCGGTGCACAAGTACACGACGGCCGGGAACTTCACGGTCAGCCTGCGTGTCACCGATGCCGACGGGGATTTCAACATCTTGGCAAAGCCCGATTACATCCGGGTGAACCCGAACGCGCTCCCGGTGGCCAACTTCACGGCGAACTCGACGAGCATCGGGATCGGGCAGTCCGTGCTCTTCACGTTCACCGGGGCTGCGGGTGACCTGCCCGCGTCGTTCAACTGGAGCTTCGGCGACGGGACAGCGAACTCGTCCCTCCAGAACCCCACCCACCAGTACGTCTCGGCCGGCACCTTCCCGGTCAGCTTGCGGGTCACGGACAACAACGGCGACGTCTCTTTCCTGTACCGCGCGGCCTACATCACCGTGATCGATTATCTCCCCGTGGCAAACTTCACGGCCAACGTCACACAAGTCTACGTCGGGGGTAGCGTCGGTTTCACGTACACGGGAACCGACGGGAACGCGCCCCTCTCGTACCAGTGGAATTTCGGCGACGGCACGGGGAACGCCACGACCAGGAACCCCACCCACACGTTCACGGCTCTCGGGCCGCACAACGTGACCGTGACGGTCACGGACTTCGACATGGACAGTTCGACATTCAAGCGGGTCAACTACATCCTCGTCGTGGTCGACCTCTTGCCGGATGCCGCCTTCACGGCGAACTGCACGACCATCTACCTAAACGAATGGGTGCAATTCACGTTCACGGGCTTCGACGGGGACATACCAGCTATCCTGAACTGGTCGTTCGGCGATGGGACGGCCAATGACACGATCAACAGGAACCCCTTGCACCAATACACGACCTTCGGGAACTTCACGGTCACGTTATGGATCCGTGATAATAACCTCGATATCGATATAGAGATCAAGACGGAATACATACACGTCATCGACCGGCTCCCCGTCGCAAACTTCACGGCCAACATGACGACCGTGGGCATCGGGCAAGTCGTGGCGTTCACGTTCACGGGCTTCGACGGGGACTTGCCAGCATTCTTCAACTGGTCGTTCGGCGATGGCCTCGGAAACTCTTCGGACCGGAACCCGACCCGTTCCTGGACGTCGGCAGGCACGAAGGACATCATCTTGACCGTCACGGATTTCGACGGCGACACCTCGACCATGGTGAAGCTCGGCTTCATCGTCGTCGTGGACAACCTATTTCCCGTTGCGGCATTCGACGTGAACACGTCCCGAGTGGAGCCCGGTGCTTGGATCCTCTTCACCTTCACGGGCCTCGACGGCGACCTCCCCTCGGTTCTCAACTGGTCGTTCGGCGATGGCACGGCGAACGATACGGTTAATAGAAACCCGGTTCACCAGTATACGGCCGTCGGCAACTACACCGTGATCTTGACCGTGCGCGATGCCAACGGGGACACGAACATGATCGAGGTCGTCGATTGCATCATCGTCACCCTGAAGCCGGTGGCGAACTTCGCCGCGAATAGTACCACGACCGGGCGGAACAGGTCGATCCAGTTCACCTACACGGGGACGGACGGCACGGCGTCACCGACATTCGAATGGGACTTTGGCGACGGGACGCCGATCTCGGAGGACAGGAACCCCTTGCATGCGTACGCGGCAATTAACGATTACACGGTGACAGTGACCGTACGGGACGGCGACGGTGATATTGACATCAAGCAAATCGTGGCGTTCATACATGTCATCAATCTAATTCCCATTGCGGACTTCAACTCGACTGTAACCCAGGTGTTCGAGGGTGAATGGGTGCAGTTCAATTTCATTGGCGATGATGGTGACCTGCCCACGACTTACCAATGGAATTTTGGCGACGGGACCCCGTACAATTTCACGAGAAACCCGGTGCATCAGTACACCATGGCTGGTTATTGGCCGATCACCCTGACCGTGCAAGACGATGATGGCGACTCGGCCATGATCGTTGTTCCTAATTATATCCATGTCATCCACGACGAGATCCCCTTTGCCAATTTTTATCAGAACCCGACCACCGTAGCCCCCGGAGTAACTGTCCAGTTCTTATTCATCGGCACGGAGGGGAACGCTCCCGCTGAATTCCAGTGGTCATTCGGCGACGGAAGCGCGAACTCGTCCGATCGAAACCCCACGCACACGTACGACCGCGCCGGCACTTACCAGGTGATACTCACGGTCATAGACATGGACGGGGACGTCCACACGAAGGTCTACTCCATCGTCGTGCAAGGACAGGACATCATGCAGCAAATCATCCAGTTCATCATGGACTACTGGTACATCGTGATCGCTGCCATCGGTGCCCTCGTGGCAATAATCGCCGGGGCCGCGGCCGCTCGCAAGAAATCCGCCGCGAAGGCGAAACTCGCCGGCGCAAAGGGAGCGAAGGGCGCCGGGGGCGTTCGCGAGGGATATAGCGAGCCGGTACCCGGGCTCACCCACGAGCAAATCATGGCCAAGATCAAGCACCTGCTGGTCTTCCACCGGAACACGGGCCTTTGCCTCATGTACATGCCGTTCGATCCCTCCAGGAAGATCGACCCGCAGCTCATTGCCGGCTTCCTGTCCGCGATCACGAGCTTCGGCGGCACGTTCGACGCGAAGGCAAAGCTCCGTGTCCTCGATTACCAGGGTTTCAAGATCCTCATGGAAGAGACCGAGCATTGCCGCCACGCGCTGATGGTCGAAGGCGAGGAAAACCCACAGATCGACGACCTCTTCAACCGGTTCATCTTCGAGTTCGAGAGCAAGTACGGCATCGAGCTCGCCAACTTCAAGGGCGACATGACGCCGTACGCCTCCTCGGGGGATATCATCCAGCGGGTCTTCCTGGTGGAAGGCGAATCGCAAGCTACGAAGGTGGAGACGAAGCGGACCGCGGCCAAGCCCGTCCAGCGCCCAGAGAAGCCAGCGGGAGCGATCCCGGGCGTGACTCAACAGCAGCACTTCTACTGTGGCACGTGCCAGAAGTGGAGCGACATCCCGCAAGGCGCCCGCATCACCGGCACCGAGAAATGCCCGACCTGCAGCCAGGCGCTTTACATCGTGCTTTCGTGCAAGGCGTGCGGCAATTCCGTCGTGCGCTACACGAGCGAGCTCGAAAGTTTTAATAAAAACCCGCCCCCGTGCGAGAAATGCGGGAAGCAGATAAGCGTGCAGTGATTTCTTCTGTTCCCGTTCCCTTTCTCTTTTTTCTCGCGTCACCCGCTTTTTTTATCGTTCTATAATAAAAGGGTGTTAATCTCGCGCCATTCGGTCGCTTCGAGAATGATCATCTGGTAAAACGACCGGATAGAAAAAAGATTAAACAATCTTCGGGAAATAGATGCACGATTTGCCCGGCCCCGTGATGACCGTGTTGTTCGCGATGAAACCCTCGGCAAAATGGTCGGTTATCGGCCCGCCGGTGTTCGGGTTGATCGCGTACCTGTCATAGTTGCTCGATTGTATCGTGACGGCGATCCGGTGCCCCTTGTTGAATTTATACGCGGTTGCGATCAGGTCCACGTCGATCATATATTCCTGGCCGGGGATCAAGAAGTTCTCACTGGTGTGGTTGACCCGGTATCGGGTCGTGAGCGCCGAGTCGATGATCAGCATGCGCCGGCCATCGGGGTACACGTCGCAGAGCTTCACCATGAAGTCCGTGTCCGTGCAATTGCTGCTGATGTACAGCCTCGCCTTGAGATTGCCCTCGAACATGATGGGATCCTGGATAACGTCCGACTGGAACAGCAGCAAGTCGTCGCGAAGGATCTCGTGCGCCTTGTCGACCGTCTCGACAGGCCGCTGGTCGAACGGCCCGGCTCCTTTCTCGGTGTAACTCGGCTCGTTGTTCCCGCCTCGCGTGTAGATGGGGTCTCGCGGGTCGTACAAGTACGACAAGTTCACGCCACTCTGCAGCCCCGCACCGTTGAGCGCGAGTTTCTTGTTACCGGCACCATCGACGCCGAGGTACCACGTCTCGTACGAGTTGTTGATGCCGTTGATGGGCCAGTCCTTCGCGAACTTCCAGTAGTTCGCGCCCGCGTCCGGGTCGTCGACGTCGCCCATAAGATAATAAGCGACGCGATTCCCGTCCCAGTTCGCCGGTATGCCGAGAAATGCCTCGTTGAATATCTCGGTCTCCCAGTCGATGAGCATGCCCAGGCCGTTCGAGTTCGGTTGATATACCAGTTCGCCTTGGCTGCCTCCCCACACGGCGCAGTGCGTCCATGGCCCGATGACCATCCTCTGATGACCGCGTGCTCTATCCGCGCCGTTGTCGTCGAACTGCGTGAAGCCCCGGATCGTGCCCCGGAGGAAGTGGTCGTAGAACCCGCCGACGTGGATGCCCCGGGTCGTCACGTTGCCATAGGCATTCGGTGGCTTGCTGAGGGTGACGCTCCTGGCTTCCAAGCTGTCGAGCATACTCAAGTTCGCCATGTGCGCGAAGATGATGTCGATCTGCTTGCGCCAGTTTTCGTGCGCAACGCCCTCGAGCCAGTATTCGACGAGGCCCTGGTGGAACGCGCCCTCCATGATGGCGTCCTCGATCAGGTCCGGCGTCCCGAACCAGAAGCTCTGGGCGAGCAGGCCCTCGGGGTTCATCCCCGCGTAGAGGTATTGCGTTATGCAGAGGGCCGAAGCGCCCGCGGATCCCACCTTCCCGTTGCACCATGACTGGTTGCGTATCCATTCGATCGTGTAGGGCGCGTCGACGATATCCTTCGTGAAGATGAGGAAGTCGCTCCCGCCCTCGCTCTCGTGGGTTCCCCTGAAATCTTGCACGACCACGTGATAACCTTGTGATGTATAGATGCTCGCATAGAGCAAGCCAGTCTCGTTCTTCCCGTACGGCGTCCTGACGAGTATCACGGGTGCCGGGTTTCGCCCGACCAGCGGGGCGAAGTAGACGTCGGTGGCGAGGTGGACCCCGTCCGGCATCTCGAGCATGTGGTGCTCCACGGCAAGACCCCCGCCGAGGTTCCCGGCGAGGAACATGCCCGGCATCCAGAAGCCATACACGAGCAAGGCGATCTCCAGGGCAACCGTGACCTTCCGCCAGCGGGGCTTGACCTGGCGGATCCATTCTGCCCTCGTCATGCCCACGACGGCCTTGCCCTTCAAAAAGGCCAGCACGAGCGCGGCGCCGATCGATGCCAGGCCGCTCGGGAGCATTAACGCGACTGGATAAACCAAAAAGGAAGCCAGGAATGCCAGCGGGATGATCGCGCAGATTATTATCAAGCAAGTCTTGTCCCGCAAGGAGAACTTGCCCCGTCCCGCCGAGCGCGTGATGTAGAGCACCGAGAGGAGAAGCGAGTACGTGCCGGCTGCCAAGGCAACGGGAACGAGAAGAAACCCGGCCAAGACGATCGTGAAATTGTTGACGAACACGTGAACCCGGTAGATGCGGTCTTCCAGGTCACTGGCGCCATCCTTGCCAACGCCTCGATCGTTGCCATCAAGTGCATGGAGATGGCGTGCCCGGATCATGAGGAAGATCCACCTCGAAACAACGATGAACGGGAGGTTCACTAGGCAAATCTTGGCCGGGTCGAAAATCTCGGCCATGAGCACGTAGCCGTTGTCGATGAAGCTCCCGTTGCCGATGCCCAGCCCGATCAAGGGCAGCGCGACGAGCAGCACCAGCGCGACGAACAAGGCGTATTGCACGCTCGACGGGATCCTCGGGCCGAGGTTCCACTCGTATCTCTCGAAGTAGGCCCGCGCAGAGGCCTTCACGTGGTACCGTCCCCAGTGGACGTGGAGCAGCACGGCAACGATAACGGGAATGATGCCGATGAAGGCGAGCTCGCCTCCGACGGCGAAGAGCAAAGCCACGAGGAAGGGCGGGAGGGCCAGGGACGCGATGTCAACGGCAACTGCCCATTGCTTCATCCCTGCTTTTCTTTTCAAGATCTCCTTCACGTAACTCAACGCGAGCAGCAAGAAATAACATGACAAGCCGATCGCGAGGCCCACGTAAACCATGCCAAAGAGGACGGCGATCGATGACCGGACGAGGAGCCCGGCACACCCCCACTTTTTCAAATTGCGTCCCAGAGCCTCTTCATTTTCGAATGCTGCATTCAACTTGAAATAATTCAAGTAAAACGTTAACAAATATATGCCAACTGAAATTAGCATAATCGGGAGATTAATCTCGACCATCTGGTTCCTGTCGAGTATGAAGCTGGAGATCCCAGCCAATAAATAGTAGAATAGGAGGTTCCATGAGATCGTGGCGATCATGCCGTTTCTCTCGGCATCAATCTATTAAAGGATTATTTGGCTCGGTATCTGGAGCGCTAAAACTCAAGAATGGAATGTAACAAAAAAGAGAATGAATATAGGTT
>Ga0172366_10002244_pt1 | contig 15138 bp, 14 predicted proteins | sample LakKivSesite69cm_FD_114533 | JGI IMG/M metagenome (GOLD analysis project Ga0172366, IMG submission 114533) | Sediment microbial communities from Lake Kivu, Rwanda - Sediment site 69cm | ecosystem: Environmental > Aquatic > Freshwater > Lake > Sediment | place: Rwanda: Western Province, Lake... | reverse complement strand
TAATATCTTGCGCATCAATGGATATTTTAAGGGAAATTATCCTTTTGTTTTGTTTAGTGTGAAATCAGATAGACCAAAGATATGGAAACAAATTAATTTTTTAGTTGACACAGGATCAGATGTAACAGGAATTACAACAAAAGATTGCTATTCGATGGGACTATCTTTCAGTAGTTTAGGAAGACCGGTAGGTAGTATCAGCGGATTAAAAGATAAGGCAAGAAGATGGGAAATAAATAATGCTGAACTTCGTGCAATTTCAACAGATGAAAAGTTAGTTAAATTTGGTCCAACAAAGATATACATTATGGAAACAAGTCCTGATTGTCCGAGTCTGTTAGGCAGAGACATTTTAGAAAGATATAGTTTAAAGTTAGTTTGCGATATTAAAAATAAAGTACTTTATCTCGATTATTAACTTATTTTTATTTCTAACTGAAGATATGGGTAACAATTGTTCAATATCATCTAAAACTAGTTATAAAAATCAAACTACAATTTAAATAAAAAGAATTTAACTCTACATTTTAGAAATTATAGAAATATTTATTAATTTGTAGAGTTAATTACTATATATGGTTTCAATCAGTAAAAAAAACATAGAAGGAAATAACTACTATTATCTAGAACATAGCTACAGAGAAAACGGGAAAGTAAACAAAAAAGTAAAATATCTCGGAAAAAAGATACCAAAGAATATTGATCAATTAAAAGAAGAACTGCTAACTGAATTTTTTCAAGACCTATGGTTTATCAAATTCTACAAAATTAAACAACAATACTCAAAAGAAAAGAAGAGAATACCAAAATCAGTTGATAAAAAAGAACTAGAGAACTTCACAATAAGATTTACATACAATACAAACAAAATAGAAGGATCTACATTAACTCTTAGAGAAACAGCACTGCTTCTTGAAAAAGGAATAACACCATCAAGAAGACCAATAGAGGATGTTAAAGAAACTGAAAAACATAAAAAAGTATTCTACGAAATGCTTTCATACAATAAAGAAATAACTTTACCAACTATATTACAATGGCATAAAGAACTCTTTGAAGAAACAAAAAAAGATGAAGCAGGAAAAATAAGGACTTATCCTGTAGAAATCTCTGGAAGTAGATATAAACCACCTTATCCAATTGAACTTGATTTTTTACTTACAGAATTTTTTGATTGGTACAAAAAAAATAGAAATAAAACGCATCCAGTATATCTGGCAGCACTAGTTCACCTAAAATTTGTAACTATTCATCCATTTGGTGATGGGAATGGACGAATATCTCGTTTATTCATGAACTATATATTAAACAAGCACGGATGCCCAATGATAATAATAGATTATAACGATAGAAATAGTTATTACCGTGCTTTAGAAAGAAGTCAGTTAAACAAGGATGAAACCATATTTACTCAATGGTTTTTCAAAAGGTATATAAAAGAATTTGAAAATTATCTAAAATAAGTTATACCTACAATTTCCTTTTTTTATATAAAATAATAGGATTGTAGAGTTAAATATTGCTACAAATTCAACAGAAGGGTTTTGTACTTTTTCCCTCAAAAAAATAAAAAATCAACCCCTGAAATTACCTTATTTTTATTTCTAATCTAAAATATGGGTAACAATTGTTCAATATCATCTAAATACTGTTATAAAAATCAAAAACTCTGAATGAATAGTGTTAAAATGCTATCAAAAATGATAAATGTCACAAAAACACTCAAAAAATTGATATATTAGGACTATATGAAATACTATGGTAGAACAAAATGTTAAAAAAACCTGAAGTTTTGATTAAAGAAGATGAACAAAAAATTTTACATGAACTTTTAAAAGATTCCAGCCAGAGCATAAATGTTATCGCTAAGAAATTAGGTTTTTCCAGACAGAAAGTATGGCGCATCATTAAACAGTTAGAAAAAAACAAAACCATTTGGGGGTTCACAGCAGTTATAGATGAAAAAAAGATAAAACGAAAAAGCTATGTTATACTTATTAGGAAAACAACAGAGCCGCTAACCGAAGATTTAACAAATAAAATTATTAAAAGGAATATAGAACCAGCAGCTAGAAAATTAGGAGCTATAATAGATAGTAGTTTTTATGTTCATGGCATTTACGACTGGATCATCTGCATATCTGCTGAAGACATCTCAAATGCAAAACAATTCTGCGATGTAGTACTGAGAGCATTTCCAGGGTACATTGCTGATATTCAAGTATTGGAGACTCTTTTTTGGATACAAAAACATGGCATAAACAATCCTGAGGGAAAAAAGTTAAAGGAATTTTTATAACATTTGTAGAATCACTCCAAATTTTAGAATGACGTGTCATCTAACGGTTCACAACAGTAGACTTTAGCAGCTTTTTTATCATCAATTGAGAGTGAAGAGGATACTCCATTGGATCTTATAATCTTACAAATTCTACAAGTTTCAGGAATTATTTGCTCGCCGCCATCATTAATAATTTTTTCTGCAGATAATCTGATCTCTTTAAGAAGATGGCCATCCACCATATCTATTCTAGCTCGTTTTTTGGATATATATTGACAAACTGCAGCAGGTGTTATACCAAGTTTTTCTGCGACTTCTTTCTGGGTTAACCCATAATCCTCCATCATTACCTCTGCAATTTTTTTCCTGATAATTGGAAAACCATGCCACATCATGTATTCACAAAATGTCTGTTTCATATACAGAACCATGAATCATTTTTATATATTTATATTTAGTTACTTTTAGCAGATTTTTTAAAATAATTATTAATTTTTACAATTTATATTGCAACATTTGTTACACTAATCATTTTATTATAAAAGCATATAGCTATTCATGCTGCGCTAAATACACACCAAAAATTATTAGAAAAGCACCAACCAAAAAAAACAAGTTAGGAACCTCATTTATCAAAAGCAAAGAAAGAAGTATAGTAAAAAGCGGTATGAAATACAAAAATACAGCTGCTTTACCAGCATCAAACTTCGACAAAGCATAATACCAAGCAACATAACCAAAAACTGAACACAAGACAGCTAGATACAAAACAGCTATCCAACCATTAAAAGAAACATGTTGAATAACACTAACCAAATCAAGGAAGACAAAAGGTAAATAAAGAATTGTTCCAAAAACAAACGCATATGCTGTCACAGTAAAAGGATCATATTTATCTAAAAGTTTTTTACCAACAACAGAATAAGAAGCCCAACAAAAAGCAGATAACAAAACAAGAATACAACCAACCATAAACTGGTTGTTAAAAGATACTGCCTCATTGCTACTCTGAGCAAAAATAACAGTTGCTACGCCAATAAAAGATAATAAAACTCCAAATGTTTTTTTGAATGTAAAAGCTTCTTTTAAAAACACTGTTGACAACAAAACAATGAAAACAACATTGGTACTAATAAGAACAGACGAAGTCGACGCAGTAGTATATTCAATTCCTATAAATTGAAAAAGATAAAGAAATGTAACACCGGTTAAACCAAGTACGACTAATGACAAAAATTCTTTTCTTATTGGTATCTGTCTATCTTTTTTAAGTAAAAAAACCAGTAGTACCATTATTGGTGTTGCAACAAGAAAACGCAAAAAACCAAGGTGAATCGGTGATATCTCATCAACTGTTACTTTTACAGCTATAAATGAGCCAGCCCAAACCAAGCTGATTAGAATAAGAAGCAGAGAAATAGCTGTTTTTCTATCATTCATTTTTTAATTGCTTTCATACCGTTTTCAAACGCTTTCCTGTTAACATCTTTGTATTTATCTGGGATCATACTTAGTATTGTCTCAAGTAGAACATCTGGTTTAAAAGGTAACACACCAGTAGCGGCAAGAGCACCAAGCATAACAGTATTTTTTGTTATGGCTGCACCAGATTCTTGTGCTATCTTCAAAGCATCTATCTTATACAACTCAGCATATTTAGAAATCTCTTTGAAAACATCATCAATCTTAGGATAAACTTCGCCACCAACAGCAACAGTAAACGGAATAACCGGATTAATATCTGTTATAACCTTTGTTTTTTTGTTTACAAACAAAATATTGCGCAAAGCCTCAATAGGTTCGGCACTTAGAACAACATCAGCAGTACCACTAGGTAGCATCGGGCTTGAAACATCGCCCATACGGACAGTACAAACAACGTTACCACCACGCTGCGCCATACCGTGTATCTCAGAAACATAAACCATAACATCTGCCTTCACAGCAGCACTACCAAGAAGATTAGCAGCAGTTATCATACCCTGCCCGCCGACACCAACAAGTACTATGCTAACTGTTTTATTCATTCCTTCACCCCAGACTTAGAAATAGCGCCAAATGGACAGACCTGAACACAGTTACCACAACCATTACACTGAACAGGATCAATATGAACACTACCATCCTCAGCAAAATAAAGTGCAGGGCAACCAAACCGACCGATACAAGTCTTACATCGTTTACAAATCTCTTGGTTAATAGAATAAACAGGTACCTTCTCACCAGCTTTACGCTTCCTATCAACTTCCAGAAGAATACAAGGCGATTTACTAACAACAAAAGAAGGCCCCTTGAAATCTAAAGCCCTCTTAAAAGCAGCTGTAGTCTCTTTGATATTGTTTGGATCTACTATCTCGATATGTTCAACACCACAACCCCTGGCGACATCCTCAACTTTTATCATCTTAGCGGGTCGGCCCATACCATCAAACTCAGTACCTGGATGTGGTTGATGACCTGTCATAGCAGTAGTCCTATTGTCTAAAACCGTCATAACAACATTATGGTTATGATGAACAGCATCAATAAGAGCAGGGATAGCTGCATGGAAAAACGTTGAATCACCCATAAAAGAAACAATCTTCTGACCTGTTGAAACAGAGAAACCACAAGCAGTACCAGCATTAGAACCCATACACAAAAGAACATCTGCCATCTCAAGCGGTGGTTCCTTACCAAGCGTATAACAACCAATATCAGTTGGATAAATAGAGTCTTTCGGCGCAGCTTTTTTAACAGCATAATAAGAGGCACGATGAGGACAACCAGGACACAAAGACGGGGGGCGACTTGGTAGTTTAATCTTTGATTCAACAGGTTTTGGGAAAGGATTCTTTACCTTGAAAATCTTTGAAAAAGCATCAACAACAATATCAGGATTATACTCATAAACCCTTGAGAAATGCCCTGTTGATTTACCAAAAATTTTTACATCTGACTTCGTGTCAAAAGCAAGGACCTTAAACTGTTGCTCAAGGATAGGTTCAAGCTCCTCAACAACAACAATAGTGCTACAGGATTTTATGAACTTCTCACACATATTCCTTGGAATTGGGTGTGTCATACCTAGTTTCAAAATCCTAACATTCAAACCAAGTATCTCAGCCATCTCCTTAGCATAATTGAAAGAAACACCAGAAGCAACAATACCAACATCCTTTGGTTTACCGATATTAACAATCTCATTGAACTGTGATTTTTCTGAGATTTTTTCTGCCTGCTCCATCTTTTCAAGCAAAACAGGATGCTGTTTACGAGCAACAGCAGGAACGGTCACTAATAACGGGTTTTTTTCAAAATGACCTATACCACGTGATTTCTGTATCTTATTAAAAACAATAGGACCACGGGCATGATTAAGCCTAGTAGTAGTTCTAAGAAGCAGCGGCAAAGAAAGCTGCTCTGAGATATCAAAACCAACCCTTGTCATATCCTTTGCTTCTTGTGGTGTAGTCGGCTCAAGCATAGGTGCGCTACCAAAAATCGCGTAATACCTGTTATCCTGCTCGTTCTGAGAAGAATGACAATAAGGGTCATCAGCAGAAACAATTATATGCCCGCCTTTACAACCAACATATGTATAAGTCATGAACGCATCGCTAGCAACATTCATACCAACATGCTTCATACAGGTAAGGGCACGTAAACCAGAGAAAGATGCGGCAGCAGCAACCTCCAAAGCAACCTTTTCATTAGTTGAATACTCAAAATAAAAAGGTGGTTTCTCACCTTTTTTTGTAAAATATTTTGCTATATGTGAAAACGTATCAGCTATCTCAGATGATGGGGTTCCAGGATATGTTGTAGCAACATCGATACCTGCCTCTAGTGCACCACGAGTTATAGCCTCATTTCCCAAAAGTAATGTTTTTTTTCCGGGTTTGTCTTGTATTATTTCCATTATATCTCCCGATTAGGATAAGACGTAAAAGAAGACGTCTAATTTCGGTCAGGAGAAATCGAGGAAAGCATATAAATCTAACTACCGTATAAAGGAAAAATATCATGAAAAAAAATATAGCATTGACGATAGCAGGATCAGATCCTTCGGGTGGCGCTGGGGTTCAAGCTGATCTAAAAGCATTCACTTCTTTAGGATTACATGGAGTTACAGTTATAACATGCATAACTGCCCAAAACACAAAAAGAGTAAAGTCAATACATAAACTCCCAATAGAATTAATAGAAAAACAGATAGATACGATAATGGAAGACATGCAACTAGATGCAGTTAAAACAGGGATGCTCTATGATGAAGACATAGCTAATTTGGTCTCAGAGAAAATTAAAAAATACAATCTGAAAACTGTTGTGGATCCTGTTATGGCTGCTACAAGTGGAGATACTCTTTCTAACATTTATCTTGTTAAAGCACTTAAAAATAAATTGATACCCATATCATATATGGTTACTCCAAACATACCTGAAGCAAATGCTATAACTGGTAGGAAAATAGACGATATAAACAATGTAAAAAAAGCATGTAAAGAAATCTACGATATGGGTACAAAATATGTTCTAATAAAAGGCGGACATCTAAATGGAAAAAACTCTGAAGATGTACTTTTTGATGGGAAAGATTACACTGTTTTTTCATTACCAAAGATTCCTGATAGGTTAGCGCATGGCTCTGGGTGTACTTTGTCTGCTCTGATAACAGGTTTTCTTGCTCTAGATGAGAAACCATCTGATGCAGTTAGAAAAGCAAAACACATTCTTTGGAATATGATAAACGAAGGATACAAACCTGGCAAAGGAGCTGATGTGCCAAATTTTTCTACGAACATAGCAATAGATATACCAACGTGTTTTCTTACGAATGAACATTTTACTGTATGGCTTGAATTGAAAAAAGCTGTTGACGAGTTGCTTACATTCTTACCAAGAGATTTTGTTCCAGAGGTCGGAATTAATTTTGGCTATGCACTTTCAAATGCAAAAAAGATAGAGGACATATGTGCAGTAAATGGAAGAATTACAAAAACAAAAGACAAAGTCATAAGATGCGGCGGCATAGATTTTGGTATATCAAAACATGTTGCATCCATTATTCTGGCAGCGATGAAATTTGATCATAAAATAAGATGCGCCATGAATATAAAATATTCAAAAGATATTTTGGAAAAATGCAAAAGAGTGAAGTTTAAGATAGGCACATTTGATAGATTAAATGAACCAAGAAATGTTAAATCAACTATGGAATGGGGTACAACTAAGGTTATAAAGGAACTAGGATTCATACCAGATGTTATATATGACACTGGTGGAGTTAGTAAAGAACCTATGATAAGGGTTCTGGGAAAGAATCCAAATGATGTGCTGACCAAAGTTCGTGTTTTGGTTAAATAAAAAAAATTGCCAATCCGCCTTATCAGATTTTTAATACATTTAAATGAATTCAACTGATTGAAAACTGAGTCCCAGTTATAAGTATTAAAAATATGTAGCTAAAAATATTTACTAAAAACGAAAGAACGAGGGGGATTTTTAAAGGTTTTTCAATCTTCTTTTTTATAAACAGAAAAATAACCGGTGCCTCAAGTAAACTAGTAACCGCATACATCAGGACCAACGAAACATAAGAATAAGGAGAATTATAGGAATAATGAAAAGACTGATTCATTAACGGAAAGATAAACCCGATCGCTGTAGTAAGAACATTTGCACAAAGGAACATAAAGAGAGATTGCCAGTATTTAATTTTGTAATTTAAAAAATTAGATATTAGTAAGAAATATGCTATCGTAGCTTCTATCAAAATTACAGGTATCAAATAGATTAAATGGAAAAATGAAAAAGAATTAAACAAACTAGGTATAATTATATCAGCTTTAACTGTAGGGATAAAAAATATTATAGTTGATAATGTAAGAATAAAAATATGAGCGAAATTTAACGATTTGATATTTGTCATAATCGGTAATAAACGACATTAATTATTAACATTGGGAAAATATAGGGAAACAACCCTAGAAAAACCGATAGTATTTAAATTTGTTTTTAGATAAAGTCGTTGTATATATGTCAAAAGTAACTTTAAATATCGAGGATTTCAAAACTCTTGCCTCGGAGACCCGGTTGGATATTCTTCGTGCTATTGATAAGAAGAATGTGAGTTTAAAAGATATTAGCAATGTTACAAAATTACATGAAACAACAGTCCATGAACATTTAACGAAATTAGTTAACTCAGGGTTCGTAAAAAAGAATGAGAGGGAAGGGCATAAATGGGTATATTACGAGCTGTCCTGGAAAGGATCAAGTCTTCTACATCCTGATAACACAAAAGTAGTGGTTATGTTTACGTCGACATTCGCCATTTTAATGGTTGGTATCTTTGGTATATTTAATGTACTAAACTTTTTAAGTCCTTCTGTAGTAAAATCTACTTCACATCCTAATCAGGTCGCTCTAGGCACTGGTAATCCTTTCGTTCTACTTCTTACTTTTATATGCCTTATTCTTTTTTGTGTTTTTATGATAGTTTCAATTAGGACGTTTAGGAAAAACAAACCACCAAGACTATAAAAAATAATATACCATGTTTTTTTATTCTGTCTCCTAAGAGAGATAGAAAGGTTTATAAACAGAAGATATGTTGATAGACGGAAAACTACAATGAATTAACAGGGAGGAAAAACTTATGGCAGAAAAAGGAACACAAGATGAAAACACCATATTTGTTGGAAACAAACCCCCGATGAGCTATGTACTAGCTGTAGTTACACAGTTCAATGGTGGATCAGACGAAGTAGTAATAAAAGCACGCGGTCGCGCAATAAGCAGAGCCGTTGACACGGCAGAGATTACGAGAAACAGATTCGTAACCAATGCAAAAGTGAAAGATATAAAAATTGGTACAGAGACCATCACTAATGAAGAAGGGAAAAGTTCCAACGTGTCATCTATTGAGATATCTTTGACAACCAAAGGAAAGTAAAAACATTTAGTATAAAAACTAAGAGTGCGGGTGCTGCAACAGTAAAGAGTTTTGTTGCATTAATGTTGTTTAGCACCTCCTAATTTTATTTTTTTATTAAAATATAGTTTTTTGTTTAATTCCATTGAAATTTGGTAGAAAGGGAAATGATTTAAATTAGATAATATATTCTACTTGCCTGTTGATAGGGATGGCTAATTATATAATTGTAACAGGCGGAGTTATTTCTGGTTTAGGGAAAGGTATTACAACTGCTTCTATTGGTAGAATTCTGCAGTTGCATGGCTATAAAGTCACTGCTATAAAGATCGACCCTTACATGAATTTTGATGCAGGAACACTAAGACCAACTGAGCACGGAGAAGTCTGGGTCACAGAGGATGGCGGAGAAATAGACCAGGATCTTGGTCATTATGAGCGTTTTTTGGATATAGATATACCAAAATGTCATAATATTACAACAGGGCAGGTTTACGGAGCGGTTATTGAAAAAGAACGACAGGGCAAATATCTTGGTAAAACAGTTCAGCCAATACCACATGTAACAGATGAAATCAAAGAGAGGGTCAGAAAACCTGCTAAAGAAAGTAATTGGGATTTTGTTCTAGTTGAAATTGGCGGCACAGTTGGTGACTACGAAAACGTTTTGTTCCTTGAGGCGGTTCGTCAGATGAAACTAGAGGACGAAAAGATACTGTATGTACATGTAACATATGTGCCTGTTCTTGATGCGCTTGGTGAAGCAAAAACAAAACCGACGCAGCATTCGGTGAAACTCTTACGAGAGATTGGTATTCAACCTGATTTTGTTATCACTCGTTCTGAGAAACCACTTGATGATGTACGAAGGGAGAAAATAGCTTTATTCTGCAATATACACCAGGAGGATGTTATATCTGATTCCAATGTAGATAACGTTTATGCTGTTACATTACTTTTTGAGAAACAAGACCTCTGTAAAAAAATTCTTAAAAAATTGAATCTCAGGAAAGAACATAATGATTTTGAGGGTTGGGCAAAGTTCATTAAAAAAATTAGAACCTTAAAAAATCCTATTTTAATTGGTATCGTTGGTAAATATTTTGATATTGGTACATCGCAGCTATCTGATTCATATATATCTGTTATCGAAGCTGTTAAACATGCTGCTTGGAACAACAATCTTAGACCTGATATAAAATGGATTGATTCCAAGGTTTTTGAAAAAAGACCTAGAAAACTTGCTATGCTTGACAAACTGGATGGGATCATTGTACCAGGTGGCTTTGGGTCATCAGGCATGGAAGGAAAAATAGAGACAATCAGATATGCACGTGAACACAACATACCATATCTTGGGTTGTGTCTTGGCATGCAACTTGCAATTGTTGAATATGCTCGCAATGTATGTAATATGAAAGGTGCTCATACAACAGAGGTTGACAAAAACACGCCTTACCCTGTTATAGATTTCATTCCAGACCAAGTAAAAATTGTTCAAGAATCACGCTATGGAGCAACAATGAGACTTGGAGCATACCCGGCAATTATGAGAGAAGGAACTATGATACAGAAGCTATATGGCGAGAACAAGGTTTTTGAGAGACATAGACACCGTTATGAGGTTAACCCAAAATATGTTGAAGAACTAGAAAAATGCGGCATGGTATTTTCAGGGCGTTCACCAGATGGAGTGTTGATGGAGTTTATGGAACTGCCAACTCATCCTTATTTTGTTGGAACACAAGCACATCCTGAGTTTAAATCAAGACCTATGAAACCTGCCCCGCTTTTCGATGGATTAATCAAGGCTGCAAAAAAAAGACGTAGTCAATAAAAACATATTTTTCCATCATTACACCTGTGGCCTTACGTAAGTTCCCCAAAGTATTTTATTCCAAATAATAAGCCAAAACGCAACAAAAACAACTATCAAAATAGGCAACAACGGATGGATGATCATATACATTGTACTAATAAGAAGAATTGATGTAAGCTCCTGAACTGCAATATGATGTTTCATCTTTTCACGATCTGGAGACAAATTTCTGAACATAGAAATTCTTACAAAATAATTTATAAAGAAAAGAACAAAAGCTGCTAAAAAATAGTAAATGTTAACATTTTCTAAGAATAAAACAAAAAGAATTAACAGAAACATGACAATTTTTATTACTTCATTTACAAGATAGAATTTAGCTTTATGCAATACTTTTCCATCTTGAAATATTACTCCAAGCGCTTTTGGAACATTGACTATGTCGCCTTCTATGTCCTTAAGATCTGCTTCTATGATATTTAAATAAACCCCATTTAACCCAATTACAAGAGCTGAAATAAAGACAATAAAATCAAAATCTACTACCATTGACATTCCAATCAATACAACAAAACTTGCATACATCTGACCGATTATGTTTATGAACATATTTGATTTGTTGAGCCTATTATAAAAGGCAGCAAGTGAGATAGCACCAACAAGATAAAAACAAGCATAGAGTGTAGATATTGAAAAGAAAGATGATCTAGAAAGATATAGTGAGAAGAGTATTATTACTAAAAATATTACTAATGTACTATATTCGATAATTTTTGCAGATTTTATTAAAATACTACCTGAAACCAATGGTTTATGTAAGCAATATTTAGCATTTTTGTCTATACTAAGATCCATTCGATCATTATTATAGCCGCCCCATATATGAGCAAAAATACCACCAACAAATAGCATAATAAGTATTCTTATGCCAATCGGGATAACATATAATTTTGCACTCAGTGCATAGGATAAAATAAGGATCAGTGACAATATTTCAGCGTTGAATAGACGACCTAAACGAAGATATTCTTTTAATCTTTCACTCACATAAATCACAAGTATTTTAATGATATGAAACTAGTATAAGATTGTATAGTTTGTCCATATTAACACATTTCAAGAGTGTTAATCATAAAACTAATCTAACATTAAAGTATTAGGTAAATGTCTATATGAAGAAAATTGTAGCATGGTTCAAGATAATTCGCCCACCAATAGTCTTCATAAGTTGCCTAGGAGCAATAGTCGGTGCTTTAAACAGCGCAATATATCTGAATCAAAAAGTAAGTCTTTCTTCTTTTCAAATATTAATGATCATATTGGGTGCTGCCTTTTTCGCCTCAGGTTTGATGATTCATAACGACGTAACAGATCTTAAATCAGACAAGATTAACCGACCTCATAAGCCTCTGCCGAAAGGTATTATAAACATCAAAACAGCAAGTATAATCGGGGTTATTCTGATGTTTTTAGCTATAATCATCGCTTTTACAATCAACATAAAAGATAAAGGTATTTTGAATTGGCAATGCGGGTTTTTATCGATATTTATTGTACTGATAGGTCTATACTATAATTATCATGGTAAATCTCACGGCATTTTGGGAAATATTTCTGTGTCAATTGGTGTTGGCGCCATTCCCTTTTGGGGGGCTATGTGTGTTTTTCCTGAGAAGCCGCTTATTATGTTTCCTCTTGCATTTGCAATTTTTATTCAAGAAATAGGTAGAGAAATCATGGTATGTGCGGGTGATTATGTTGGTGATCTTAAAGCAGGTTTTAAAACATTACCTGTTAAACTTGGTAGAAAAAAATCTATGTATATTGCTTTATTTTTCTATCTAGCTTTTATACCACTTTATCCACTACCTGCTTATGATTGGATAGGTTTGGGCATTCCACAAGTTTTTGGCTTGGTTTATCTTATTGGTGGAGCAGTTTTTGCTGCATCGTTGTTATTAACTTGGTTTTTAACATATTTGGTTGTTCTAAAAAACGATGAAGAAAAAACATGGCAGGCATTTGAGAGATATGAGCGAACAGGTACACGTGTAATGGTTATTGTTTTTCAAATAATAATGGTTTTAGAGGTATTTTATTAAAAATCTATTTTTTTGATTTAAGATATTGGTCTATTGCACGTGCAGCCCTTTTACCAGCACCCATTGCAAGGATTACAGTTGCAGCCCCTGTCGTTATATCACCACCTGCAAACAAACCAGGAATAGATGTTCTGCCATCTTCATCAGCGAGTATATTGCCATGTTTTCCAACCTGCAAACCTTTAACTGTACGTGGTATCAATGGGTTTGGGCTCTGCCCAATTGCGACAAGAGCTGTATCTATCTTCATTTTTTCTTCAGAACCAGGTATTGGTACAGGGCGTCTACGACCTGAGTCGTCAGGTTCACCAAGTTGCATTTTAATGAACTCAACTTCTGTTAGATGCCCTTCTTTGTCTCCATAGAAACGAATTGGGTTAGTCAACAGTTTAAAAGTAACCCCTTCTTCCTTTGCATGATGAATTTCTTCGATACGAGCAGGCATCTCAGCCTCAGTCCTACGGTAAAGAATATATGATTTTTCAGCGCCTAAACGCAAAGCAGTTCTTGCACAATCCATTGCTACATTACCTGCTCCAAAAGTTGCAACAATTTTACCGATTTTAATGGGTGTATCATAATTTGGAAACTCATACGCTTTCATCATGTTCACACGTGTGAGAAACTCATTTGCAGAATAAACACCGTCAAGATTCTCACCAGGGATGTTAAGCCAGTTAGGTAAACCTGCACCGGTTCCAATAAAAACAGCATCATAATCTTTCATTAGCTCATCTACAGTAATTGTTTTACCGACGACAATGTCATAGTTTATTTTAACACCAAGTTTTTTGATATAATCAACCTCAGCTTCAACGATTTTCTTTGGAAGACGAAACTCAGGTATACCATACATCAATACGCCACCAGGTGCATGAAGCGCTTCAAAAAGATCAACGGAATAACCCATTTTGGCAAGATCTCCAGCACAAGTAAGACCAGCAGGTCCAGCACCAATGACTGCAACTTTTTTTCCAAGTGGTTTTGGTTTTTTTGGTATCTTTACACCTTTTTCCCGTTCATAATCAGCAATGAAACGTTCCAATCTACCGATACCAACAGGTTCTCCAATTTTTTTAAGTGTACATTCACCCTCGCATTGATTTTCATATGGACATACACGACCAGAAACAGCAGGGAGACTGTTTTTTGCTTTAATAACCTCTGCTGCTTTATCAAAATCACCCTGAGCAATACACTTTATAAAACCAGGTATATCAATTTCAACAGGACAACCTTTCATACAAGGTTTATTCTTACATTGCAAACATCGCTTTGCCTCTTCAACTGCTACCTCTTTGCTATACCCATAAGGGACTTCTCTAAAATTTTTAGTCCTCTCCTCCGGTTTCTGCTGAGGCATTTCATGCTTTGTTTTTCTAACGCTCATTTTACACCAGCCAGCTTACAAGCTTCTCCTTCTTCGTGAGTAAAACGTCGATTGCGAAGCATCAAATTTTCATAATCAACCTTATGACCATCAAACTCAGGACCATCTACACAAGCAAACTTTGTTTTACCATCAACTGAGACGCGACAACCACCACACATACCAGTGCCATCGACCATTATCGGATTCAGACTGACTAAAGTTTTAATGTTATATTTTTTAGTAAGGTCAGAAACAACCTTCATCATGATAATAGGACCTATTGCCATCACCATATCTACCTTGTGCTTGTTAATAACTTGTTGAAGAACATCACTGACAAAACCTTTCTGACCTTTAGAACCATCATCAGTAGCGATATAAAATTCATCACTAAATTCACTGATCTCTTTTTCCAAAAGAAGAAGTTTTTCTGTTTTTGCACCAAGAATAGAAATAACATGATTCCCAGACTCTTTCAAAGCTTTTACAATAGGATATAATGGCGCTATCCCAACACCACCACCAACACAAACAACAGTTCCATATTTCTTAACTTCAGAAGGCAAACCAAGGGGTCCTACAAAATTTAATAATGAATCACCGACAGAAAGTTTCCCAAGTTGCTTCGTTGTTTTACCAACTTCT
>Ga0172366_10002242_pt1 | contig 15152 bp, 13 predicted proteins | sample LakKivSesite69cm_FD_114533 | JGI IMG/M metagenome (GOLD analysis project Ga0172366, IMG submission 114533) | Sediment microbial communities from Lake Kivu, Rwanda - Sediment site 69cm | ecosystem: Environmental > Aquatic > Freshwater > Lake > Sediment | place: Rwanda: Western Province, Lake... | reverse complement strand
TAATTCGTAAAAAATGCTATAATTCTAGCCTTTAAAAAGTGCACTTTTGATTTGTAACTAACAAATTTCTCTATAAACTAATTTGCTAATTTTAAGTAAAAAAGAGAGTTAATGATTAATCAGTCTTAAAATAATGCAGATGCTCGCACCTAAATAGGTGCGAGCATTTAACCTAACCTAAATCAGATTAAAAAATAGAATTGCAATTATTTTAGCTTCAAAAATAGATAGATTTAGATATATTCCATTTAAACAATTCTAGTATTGCCTTGCATTTTTCTCTTTTTTTAGCTATCCTTTCAAAGACTGTAGAAAGTCAGCCATTAAAGATTTAGAAGCTTCAGCCGGGTCTATATAATATTTTTGGATTTTTTCCTCAATTTTTATTACGCCCACTAAAACATTTGCATAGATCCATCTGGAGAGTGACAATTAAATCCCCGGGGAAATACTTTAAAGCCCCATAAATTGGGTTTTTGAATAAATTTCTATTTATAGTCTTTTCTTACCTAAAAGGAATTTATTTTTCCGTAAAATACCTTTCAGTAATTATTTTATCCTCGGTAAAGAAGTTAACTATGGCTTTGCCTTGGGCCTTGATATCAGCATACTGCGATTCCTTCATGCCACCAAATGGTAAATAGGAGACAGGAGCAGGAATACCAATATTTATCCCGATCATGCCTGCCTCTACTTCCAGTTTAAACTTTCTTGCATAGTAGCCATTCTGGGTATATATGGAAGCACCATTGCCATATTTATGATTATTTATAATCCTAATTGCATCATCTAAAGTATCTGCTTTAATTATCGATACAACCGGCCCAAATATTTCTGTTTCATGTATCTTCATTCCAGGTTTCACATCGGTAAATACCGTAGGACCAATGAAGTATCCGTCTTCACAACCAGGTACTTTTATATCCCTTCCATCCAATGCCAGATTTGCACCTTCTTTTATACCTTCCTCAATCATGAATAGAATAAAATCCTTGGCTTTTTTAGAAATGACCGGGCCCATAACCAGAGATTGATCTTCTACTTTGGGATCCAACGGATCTGCAACTACTATATTTTTTGAATCTTCTATAAAACTGGCACATAAGGTTTCATATACATCTCCTACGCCGATAATAACCGAAGAAGCCATACATCTCTGTCCGGCACAGCCATAACAGGAAGTAGTGGCATTTCTAATTACCTGGTCTAATTTAGCGTCTGGCATAACTACCAGGTGATTTTTAGCGCTTCCCATGGCTTGAAACCTTTTATTTGACTTAGCACACTCTTCCGCAATAATTTTACAGGTATTGGTAGAACCTACCATGGATATACCTTTTACCTTGGGACTAGCCATAAAGGCTTCTGATATCGTTTTATCTCCATTTACAAGATTAAATACGCCTGGAGGAAGGCCTACCTGGTCTATATATTCTGCAATCAACTGCATGGTCATGGGCACCTGTTTCGACGCTTTGATGACAAAAGTGTTACCGGTGCCCAGAGCATAGGGTAAAAACCAGAAGGGAACCATGCCTGGAAAGTTAAAGGGAGCGATCATGGCAAAGACTCCGATGGGTAGTCTTAAGACTTCTCCATCTATATCAAAAGAAGTCCCGATTAACTTATCCCCCTGCTGAAGTATAGGCATGCCTGCCGCCACTTCGATATTTTCATAGACCCGTTTAAACTCCGCTATAGCATCGGGTAGCGATTTACCCATCTCGGCTACCAGGGTCCTTGCAAGCTTTTCTTCATTGGCTCTAAGTAGTTCATTTAACTGAAATAGTGGTCTGACCCGCCTGGCTACCGGAGTAGCGCTCCAGCCGGGATAGGCGTCCGCAGCTGCGTCAATAGCACGGTTTGCTTCTTCAGTCGTTGAAAGCGGAACCTTAGCTATTACTTCTCTTGTGGACGGATTTTCCACATCCAGATACCCGTTGTTTTTTGGCTCTATCCATTTTCCATTAATATAATTTTTTAATACCTTCACTTCTTTTGTTGCTTCTCCCAAAATGCCCATTTCTTTATACATTCTCCTTTCTTTTTTTTGCATATAAAAATATTTCATTAACCCATAAAAGCACCACCGTTTACCGCAATCACTTGAACGGCAATCCAGCCCGCTTCATCCACTTAATTAAATTCTCTCTTCCATAAAAAAATTTATTGCTGTTTTACGTTGAATTCTATCACTCTCATCCTCTTTATCTCTTGATCTCTTAAGTTAGTCTGGTAGGTAATATCTTATACACCAAAATTTAACGTAAAAAGCACTTTTGAATATATTCAATATCGTCAATTCCAGAAGCTAACAAAACAGATAGTTTTATTCTTGCTTTTTTACTATCATAATCCTTACCAGTAATTACACCTCTATCTTGTAGGTCTTTAGCTCCGCCAGCAAAATCATAAATTGGAAAAACTTCGCCCTCTTCGCAGCTAGTTGTTAAAACAACCTTTACTCCATGTGCTATGGCAAAATCTACGGCTTCTACTGCTTGTGGTGGGATATGACCTCTCCCTGCACCTTCTAAAACAATTCCTCGGGCTCCACTTTTAACAGAACAATAAATAAATTTACCGTTGGAACCTAATGAAAATTTTATAATATCAACGATAGGAATTGAATTAACTATTTTATAAAATTCCTTTTCTACCGGTTTTTGGTAAATAAAAACTTTGTTTCTATCTACAATTCCTAAATAACCATAACCAAAAGAGCTAAAAGCATTGGTATTATACGAATGTATTTTTTTTGCATAACGTGCTGAAAATATTCTTTCATTAAATTGCACCATTGTTCCAATTCCATTAGTGTGGATATCGCTAGCTGCTATAATCGATTGGCGAATATTGGTAAAGGCATCAGTCCCTAGTTCAGTCGGTCCTCTTTGTGACCCGGTTACAATAATAGGTCTCTCATTAGAGATCGTTAAATCTAAAAAATAAGCTGTTTCTTCTAAGGTATCCGTGCCATGAGTGATAACAATACCGTCTATGCTATTATGTTTAAATATTTGCTCAATTTTTTCTTTTAAAATTAATAAATGATTAAAAGTCATGCAATTGCTTGGAATTTGAAAAATAGATTCAACTTCTACTTCTACACCTAAATCTGAAAGAAGATTCTTCATTGAAAGTATTTCATTCCCGGTTAAGACTCCTGCTTTTAAAAGACCAGTTTTTTTATCTTTAGTACTAGCAATTGTCCCACCTGTTGTTAATAAAACCACTTTACTCATTTTATTTCTTTCCCTATTATTTCTTATAATCAAGATCGTTGAGCTTATTCTTTTTATATTATAACGACATTTCCAGTTTAATAATAAAGGCATCTACTTCAAGATATGACATATATTCAATTAACTTTGATATTACATAAACAGGCATAAAGCTTTCTTTATTTCTAAATCTAAATTAAATATTCATAAATAAATACTCTAATTATAAAAGGCAAATGATTATACTCCGAGTAATTTTTGCTGAAGCTTTATGTTTTCTTTAAATTCTTTGGATATTCCTTCGAACACTATCTCCCCCATATCCATCACATAGCAGCGATCTGCATATTCCAGCACTCTAGGAGAAAATTGTTCGACAATAAGTATACTTAGACCATATTCCTTTTTTAATCTCAAGACCAGATTTATTACATCTCTAGCTATTAAGGGTGCCAAACCTTCGGAGGGTTCATCTAAAATGAGTAATTCAGGATTTCCCATAAGTGTCCGTGCGATAGTTAGCATCTGCTGTTCACCGCCACTTAAATTTTTACCTAAAGAATTTTGTAATGCCTCTAATTTAGGGAATACTTTAAATACTTCTTGGTAATCCCATTTAACCTTAGTACTACTAGTATACTTTGAGGTTTTTTTACCTGTATCTAAATTCTTTTTCAATGTCAGATAAGGGAAAATTCTTCGATCTTCTGGTACAAATCCAATCCCTTTGTTGGCAATTTGATATGGTGGAAGTCCTAAAATATTTTCATCCTTGAATGTTATTTTGCCTTTACATAATGGTGGAATTAGGCCCATAATACTTCTCAGGGTTGTAGATTTCCCTACTCCATTTCTACCAAATAAAGCTACAATTTCTCCTTCCTGAACATTTAATTCAACATTATGTAAAACTTGAGCCTCTCCATACCAGCTATTTACTTTTTCCAGAGTTAACATCTTGATTTCCCCCTTCTACTTTTCCTCCAAGGTAGGCATTTTGAACATTCTTATCGTTCCTAACCTCCTCGACTGTCCCATCAGCTAGTATTGCCCCTTGAGATAATACTATAATTCTATTGGATATTGAAAATACAATATCCATATCATGTTCAACAATAATAATTTTCATTCTTTTAGCCAAATCTCCGATAAAATGAATAACCTTCATTCTTTCATTCCCTGAAACTCCGCTAGTAGGCTCATCTAACAGAAGAATTTCCGGTTCTAAAGTTAAACACATTGCAATATCTAAGATCTTTTTATCTCCGTGAGATAAAAATTTTGCCTTCATGTTTTTCATATCTGATAAGTCTAACATATCAATGTATTTTTCTGTCTCTTTATTTACATCATTTATTTGGCCAGAATCAGTAAAATAATTATAACCATAATTAAAACGATTTAAGACTCCCATCTGGATATTTTCAAAAATCGTAAACTCAGGAAAGTAACTGGAAATTTGAAAGGATCTTGATAGCTTCTTATGAACAATATCATAAGGTTGCATATTAGTAATGTCTTCTCCTTTTAAATAAATCTTGCCTTCAGTTGGCAATAGAAAGCCTGTTAAAAGATTAAAAAATGTAGTCTTGCCAGCTCCATTAGGACCAATAATTGAAAGAATTCCTTCCTCTGCTATTGATATAGAAATATTATCTACAGCTATTAACTCACCAAATTTCTTAGTCAGATTTTCAGTCCGTAATAAATCCATCATTTATTTCTCCTTATGGGAAATTTCTTAAAATTCTTACCTGTTTTTATTGTTATTAAATTGCTCAAAATGCTTTTTTTCTTTCATCTTTCCAAAAATACCTAACAAACCAGTTGGCATGAACAAAATAATCAAAACAAAAGCAAAGCCATATAAAAGTACCCAATTATCCCAAACAGAACTTAATATTTCTCTAGCAAGAATAAAAATACTTGAACCGACAATAGGTCCATAGAAATTTGTCATCCCCCCACCTAATAAAGTCGCTATAACAACATCTCCGGATTTAATCCAATGCATATTGTCAGCAAAAACAGAACTATATAACATACAATAAAGGCCACCACATAAACCAGCAAAAGTTCCTGAAATTGTCATTACATAGCAACAATATTTCGCACTATCATATCCTAAATATTGCACTCTGGTTTCATTCTGTTTTAATGATTGCAGTACTTTTCCAAATGGTGATAGCGTTATTTTTCTAATTGCTATGGAACCTAAAAAAGCTATTAATAATACAAAATAATAATATCGAATTGAACTCTCTAAATTTATTCCTAAAAACTGACCACGAAATAATCTTGTTATACCTAATTCTCCTCCAGTTACTTCAGTCCATTTGAAAGCAATAATATAGAGCACCTGACTGAAAGCGACTGTAAGTAAAGCAAAATAGATACCACGTTTATTTCTTATTACAAAGCCTATAAAATAAGAAAGAATCCCAACAACTAGAATAGATGCTAATAAGGGTAAAAAGATATTTCTACTATTACCAACAAATCGTAAATATATTAAAGCAGTCACATAACTTCCCACACCATAAAAGGCTCCATGCCCAAAGGAAGGTAAGCCAGTATACCCTAATAACAAATTAAAACTCAAAGCATATAAGAACCATATTAACACTTCAGTACCTAATGATATATGCTTTCCCAATATTGGAATAAATGGAAAAATACTAAAAAATATAAACAAATATAAGAAAGGATCATTTAATAGTTTATATTGTGTATTCATGAGTACTCCTTAATATTTTAGATTGACACCTATTTTTCTCTTGCTGTAACTTCTCCCAAAATTGTCAGTTCTCCATAAAGCCCTTTGGGCTTATAGAATAATACGACGATTAATAAGATAAAAGGTACTGCTTCAACCATCCTGGGGATGAAAAGGACACCCAATGAACTAATAATGCCTATTACCAAACCAGCAATTACAGTTCCCTTTATACTTCCCAAGCCTCCCATTAAAGCAATGATAAAAGCAAGCATCAAAATATCATTACCCATCTCTGATTTTACTCCCCATAAAGGAGCCGCGACGATTCCTGCTACACCTGCTAAAATTGAACCCATTACAAATACTCTATTCCTTAATACAGGTAGATTATGCCCAAGTGCAGATATCATTTCACTATCAGTCATCCCTGCTTTAACAATAGTTCCAAAATTGCTTCTTATAATTAACCACCATACAAACAGTATAATGAGTAAAGAAATGACAGCCAATATGACTCGATACCTGGGATATATAATATTTACTAAATGCACCTGTCCAACTGCAAATACGGGAGTACTAACTGTCTTAGTAAGTTTTCCCCATATCATTCTTATAAGTTCAGCCCCAGCCAAAGAAATTCCAAGGGTAACTAACAAACCAAATAGGGGATCTTGTCCATATACTCGTGTAATTACCAGTTTTTCTATTAAAAAACCAAGACCCCCCACAATTAATGGAGTTATAACAAATGCCGGCCAATATCCAATAGTCGGTGAAATATACCAGAAAATATGAGCACCAAAAGCAAATAATAAACCATGAGCAAAATTGATTACCTGTCCAATACCCAGTACCAAACTAAAACCAATGGAAACAACAGAATAAATAAAACCAAGCAAAACTCCATTAAATAAGAGTATTAAAATTGTACTGATATTCATTTTAAGCAACTCCTTACATTCTCAAAAGTCCCCGGAAAAATACCGGGGACTTTATTCATTAAATTTACATTTTTCACTTTAGTCAGTTAAACGTACTGGATTCTCACTGAGACCTCTGGCGTAATCTTTGCTGAGATAGGTAAATAAAATTTCGAAAATATCTACCCCTTCTACCTGCAAATCATGCACAAAAGGATACACACCTAAAAACTGATGATCCCAAGGGCGAATATATGTGGCTTCAGATCGCAAATTATCACATATTACCATTCCCTCCATGGCTTTAATCACTTCATCTACGTCAGTTGTGCCAGCTTTTTCCATTGCTTTTAATAAAGCAGTCATCCCTAGCCAACCTTGATAAGTATTAGCAGAAGCAACCGACAAAGGTGCATCTGGATATCCTTCTTTAACACGATTGCTGAACTCTATCATCTCGGGAGTTTCTTTCCAATATGATTCAACTCCAATGTACATATCTCTCTGGCTTGGATCCAAGGGATAACTATCTTCATAGTTACCTAAAGTGCACCAGGCAGACATTTTATCAAGAAGTCCAAACTCATTCATTTGCATGTAAAGGGCTTGTAGGTCTAATCCACCAACCGTTAAAACAATCACATCTGCTCCAGAATTTGCTATTTGCAGTAAGTAGGAGCTGAAATCTCTAGTACCGTTTGGCACTTTTATTTCTCCTATTTCCTCAGCACCAACTTCATCCAGCACATTTCTTGCCCACTTTGTTCCCGAATGACCCCAACTATAATCGTGAGTGATAAAGTACCATTTCTTGCCCAAATTTTCAGCAACCCATTCAGCTGCTCCACGAACTAATGAATCCATACCGGGGGCAACATGAAACATGTACTTGTTAGCAAAACCTTCTGACGAGAAATCATCAGAATTTTGGTTAGTGGCTAAATAAAGGGCACCTTCTTCCTCACAAACTCCTCCAATCGCAAGCCCAACTGAGCTGCTAACTCCGCCCATCAAAAATTTCACACCTTCTACTTCAATCAGGTTCCTAGCCCGACGAGATCCAATATCAGGATTATTTTCATCATCTGCTTCAACTAGCTCAATAGGTCTTCCCAATACTTCACCACCAAAATCCTCAATAGCTAAATAAATTCCAATCAATTCCATTTCTCCATGTTCAGCATAATTACCAGACTTTGGAAGTACTGCTCCAATTTTAATAGGTTCTGCGGCTGAGGATACAATGAAAAAACAACCTAGTATTAGAATTAAACTTAAGGTAACAATAAATGTAACTTTAAACTTGTTCATCTTAAACCTCCTGTAATTTTTTCTTAATTTGCTTTAAAAACAATTTTTTTCAAGTAGATACCCACTGGGAAACCCGTGGCATACTGCCCTTTAGTTAATAAACATCACCTCCTAATTGGTTTGACACTACTCTATTGTAAGCTTATTTATATTCTGCATGTTCCTTATGTTCCTTAAAACTCGCTTTAAATAATTTATTTCAATGCAAGCCAAAAGTCATCAAATTTTAACGAACAATCCAATGAATTTAAAGTAAAGTTTGTATAAAATAAATATTTTATAAAAACAGAGTTTTTTCTGCCTCTATCAATTTTTCGTTTATAGCTTTAAAATAAAACAAGGTTTTCTGGAAATTCTAAATAGTATTTTAGTCTATTTAAAAAGTTTGCCGCTGTTACTCCATCAATTAAGCGATGATCAACTGAAAGAGTCATCTTCATTAAAGAACGAACCTCTATTTTCTCTACTCCTTCTTCCTCGATTACGGCAGGTATTTTTTTAATTTCCCCAACTGCTAAAATAGCTGCCTCAGGAGGATTAATGATAGCAGTAAAGCTCTCTATTTCATACATGCCTAAATTAGATATGGTGAAAGTTCCGCCTTTATAATCATCGGGTATCAACTTTTTCTCTCGAGCCAATTTAATCAGTTTTTTTATCTCTTTAGATAGAATAGGTAAGCTCTTTTTATCAGCATTTTTTATCACTGGGACAATAAGACCTTCTTCTAAGGCTACTGCTACTCCAACATTAATGTCTTTATGATAAACGATTTCCTCGCTAATCAAAGAACAGTTAATATTAGGCTGTTCAGATAATACTTTGGCCACTGCAAAAATTAAAAAATCATTAATAGATATTTTATTTTTGGTATCTTGGCTAAATCTTTTTAACAATTTTATCACTTCAGACATATCTACAGAAGTAGTAAAGTATATATGAGGAGCAGTAAATTTACTTTGAGAGAGTCGATCGCCAATAATTTTTCGTATACCTGCATATGGTATTCTTTTCTCTATTTCTCTTTCTTCAGTAAGGGCTTTAGATGTTTCTCTTTTTAATTGAAAATAGTCTAATATATCTTTTTCAATCACAACTCCCCCTGGGCCACTTCCTTCCACCAACTGCGCTTCTACCCCCAATTCTTTTGCCTTTCTTTGAGCCCTTGGGGAAATCTTTTTAAAATCTTCTTTTTTTGCTTCTATTTCCCGTTTCTCCACGATTCTCTGGGGGATTTTCTTAGCTGCTTTAGGCTCTTCTTCTGTCATTTTAGATTTTCCTAATTTTTGATAGGCTTCTTCAATCATTTTGCTAATATCTTCATCTTTATCGCCTATAATGGCAATAGGTAGAGTTACAGGCACTTCTTCGCCTTCAGCCACTAATGTCTTTCTTAAGATACCAGAAGTTTGAGCATCTACTTCTATAACGGTTTTATCAGTTTCGATTTCAAAAAGCACTTCTTGTTCTTTCACCAAATTCCCTTCTTTTTTTATCCATCTTAGAAGCGTTCCCTTATCCATATTGAAGCCTAATTTAGGCATGATGACATATTCTGCCATTTGTTTACCTCCCTATCCCAAAACCATATCTTTTACTTTAAGAAAGATCTTCTTTTTATCAGGGATAAGAGGAAATTCTAAAGCAGGACTAAAAGGTATAGGAATATTAGGCGTAGTAAGACGTTCGATCGGTGCATTGAGATGATAAAAGACATCTTTTAAAACTGACATAGCAATCTCCCCGGCTACCCCGCAGCGTTCATATCCTTCATCTACAATGAGTAATCTACCAGTCTTTTTTACTGATTCCATGATGGTATCTCTATCTAAGGGGACTAAAGTCCTGGGATCAATTACCTCAGCGTCTATCCCTTCTTTGGTTAATTCTTCTGCTGCCTGAAGGGCTTTAAGGGCTAGATTAGAAGTACCAACAATAGTAATATCCTTTCCACTTTTTAAGATATGGGCTACCCCAAAAGGAATAGTATATTCCCCTTCGGGCACTTCATAGGTTTTATTGTATTCTATTCTGTGTTCGAAAAAGATTACTGGGTTATCATCTCGAATAGCCGTTTTAAGTAGGCCTTTGGCTTCAGAAGCTGAAGATGGCATTACCACTTTTAAACCTGGAATATGGCAAACCAGAGCCTGCAAACTTTGGGAATGTTGAGCTGCAGTTGAACGCCCCATACCTATGGTTGTACAAATAGTTAAAGGCACCTTCGCTTGCCCGCCAGACATATATCGTATTTTTGCTGCTTGATTAGCTATTTGATCCATTGCCAAAGTCAAAAAATCAGAATACATAATTTCTACGATTGGCCTCAGTCCGGTTAATGCTGCTCCTAAACACAGTCCAACAAAACTGTTCTCGGAAATCGGGGTATCTTTAACTCTCCATTCTCCGTGTTTTTTATACAAACCAACAGCTTGTCCAAAATTTCCTCCTTTTATTCCTACGTCCTCTCCTAATAAAATCACATTCTTATCTCTTTGCATTTCCTCGTCAATGGCCTCGGCTACTGCTTGGGCATAGGTAATTTTTTTTGTTTTCATTGTACTTCAACTCCTTTCTCTTCAGCAAAAAGATCTTCATATGCTTCCTTTTCATCAGGAAAAGGACTTTGTATAGCAAAATTTAGAGCCTCTTCAATCATTTTTTTTATATCTTTTTCAATGAAACTTAATTCTTCTTCAGAAACAATTTTTTCTTTTATTAGTCTTTCTCGGAAACTCTTAATCGGACATCTTTCCTTCCATTCTTTCCTTTCCTCTTCTGACCTATATATAATCCCCGGGTCTCCCAAATGATGCCCTTTCCATCTGTATGTTTTACATTCGATTAAGGTGGGGCCCATTTTATTTCGTGCCCTTTCTACTGCTTTTTTTGTAACTTCATAAACATTTAATATATCATTTCCATCAACAGCATATCCCGGGATATTATAAGCAGGGGCTCGATCAGCAATATTTTTTGTATTGGTCACTTTTCTGATGTCAACCGAAATTCCATATAAGTTATTTTCACAAACATAAATAACCGGCAATTTCCAGGCTGCAGCCATATTTATACTTTCATGAAAAGTCCCTTGATTAGAAGCAGCGTCACCAAAAAAAGCTACTGTCACCTGGTCTGTACCTCTTATTTTAGCTGAATAACCTGACCCAGTTGCGATAGGTATTCCCGCTCCCACTATGCCATTTGCCCCTAAAATTCCTTTACTAAAATCTGCAATGTGCATAGAACCACCTTTGCCCTTACAATAGCCAGTTTCTTTACCTAAAACCTCAGCCATCATCTTTTTCAAATCAGCCCCTTGAGCAATTAGATGACCATGGCCACGATGTGTACTAGTAGCAAAGTCATTCTCGGTCAAATTAGTACAAACACCCACCGCAACAGCTTCTTCCCCAATATATAGATGGGCTATTCCGGGCATCTTCCCACTCGAATAAAGTTCAACAACTTTATTTTCAAAATATCTTATCTTTAACATACCTTCGTACATTTCCGAAATTTGAGATTTTGATAAATTATAATCTTTAATGTTTTTCATTTATTTCTTCGCACCTCACCGTAATTATTTATGGTTACTTTTCTTGGCTCTTAGCTTATATTCTATTTATTCTCCTTCAATCACCAGATTGTATACCCTCCCTCAATTTTAAGAGTATGACCGGTTATGTAGGTTGTTGAAGGAGAAGATAAATAAAGAACTGCACGTGCAATTTCATCGGGTTCAGCTAATCTGTGTGTAGGTATACGTCCTTTTATCTCCTCGTGAATTTTCGAATCTTCGATTAATTTTTTTGTCAAAGGGGTCTTGGTATATCCAGGCGCAATAGCATTTACGTCAATATGATACTCCGCCCATTCCACAGCCAAGGCTTTAGTGAGCATAATAATAGCAGCTTTAGAAGTACAATACACGCCATCATTTATATTTTCATTTACGATAAATCCCGACATAGAGGCCGTGTTTACAATTTTACCCTTTTTCCTTTTTATCATTTCTTTCCCTACGAACTGTGCTACAAGAAACATGCCATCCAGATTTACGCTCATAATCTTACGCCAATCTTCAAAAGAAACGTCCTTTAAGGGGATACGCTTATTAATGCCTGCATTATTAAAAAGAATATCAATTCTTCCAAAATAATCGATGGCTTTTTTGGTCATTTTAAAAACATCTTTTGGATCTGATACATCAGTTTTTATGGTTAAAACGTCTTCTTCCTTTAATGTTGAGGCAAGTTCATTTTTTAGTTCTTTAATCGCCTCTTCGTTCATATCCACCAAAATTAACTTTGCTCCCGTTTTAGCAAATTCCTTACTAACAGCTTCCCCAATTCCACGGCCTGCCCCGGTTATTAAAACCACCTGGTCACTAAAATTATAATTTATTCTTAGACCTTCCATTGCTAAATCAATCCTTTCTTCTGTAAAATATTTTAATTGTTGAAAATGATTTTTGCTTTTATTAAATTTTCGCAGTTTATAAGATTACCTTGAATAACAATCCATTTTTCTTTAAATTTTTAACAATTTAAAGTATGCACCTAATTGAGTAGGCTCTTGGCTGCATTTACAATGGTTTCAGGTGTTAAGCCATAGTAATTAATAAGATCTTCGTAACAATTTGCAGATTGACCAAACTCATCATTGATTCCAACTTTTTTAATTTTAATTAATTCCTCGCTTAGGGCTTCGCTAATCGCTCCTCCCAAACCGCCAATGATATTGTTTTCCTCAGCAGTAATGACACCCCTTACATCTTTGGCAAATTTCTTTACATTTTCCATATCCAAGGGCTTGATAGTGCTAACATTTACTACGCGAGCTGAAATGCCCATTTCCAATAAAGTTTTTCTTGCTTCTAACGCCTGAGAAACCATTATTCCGCAGGCAAAAACTGTAATATCGTTTCCTTCAGCTACTTTAAAAATTTTACCAATTTCAAACGGGTCTTCTTCGTTAGTTACGTTTACCAAATCATTGCGGGTAATCCTAATATAAACTGGCCCGTTATATTTAATCACTGCTCTCACGACTTTTCTTGTTTCTACTGCATCAACAGGAACAATGACTACCATATTTGGTATGGCACGCATAATTGAAATATCTTCAACGGATTGATGGGTTGCTCCATCTCCAAAATCAGATAAACCGCCACTTGAACCGATAATTTTTACATTTAATTTTGGAAGTGCTATCCCTTGTCTAATCTGATTATAGGCTTGTCCTGCAGCAAAGACAGCAAAGGAATGCACAAATGGTATTTTTCCTACTAAAGCTAAGCCTGCTGCAGTTGAGGTCATGTTTTGCTCAGCTATTCCCATTTCAAAAAAACGCTCAGGAATTTCTTTTTCGGTGTAAACGGACATGGTGGAACCGCACAAATCAGCGTCTAGCGCTATAATTCTATTATTCTTTTTGGCACATTTTAACAATTCTTTACCGTATGCTTCTCGTAGATTTTCTTTTTGTTTCATTTATATAATCTTTTTGCCTATGAATTACAAATATCTGCCTTTGCTCTTTCAACTTGTTCCTTTGTAAGAGGGGCATTGTGAAAGGCAGGATTGTTTTCAGCAAAAGATACTCCTTTGCCTTTAGTTGTATGTGCTATAATAACTGATGGGGCTCCTTTAACCTCATCTACAGAATCTAATGCTTGCAAAATTTCTTGCATGTCATGTCCATTAATCTCAAAAGTTTTCCATCCAAAAATTGCAAACCTTCCTCTAATATCTCCTAAATCATATCTTTTTTTAAGAAATCCGACTGCTTGTAATTTGTTATAATCAACTATGGCAATTAAATTATCTAATTTATAAAAACTTGCTGTAGTAGCAGCTTCCCAAATTTGACCTTCTGCTAATTCACCATCTCCCAATATAACATAAACTTTATAATTTCTATGATCCAACTTTGCTCCTATGGCCATTCCTAAACCAATTGACAAACCCTGTCCCAAAGAACCTGTATTCGCTTCAATTCCGGGAGTCCTTATTTCAGGATGTCCTTGCAAAATAGATCCTAAGGTTTTGGTTGTTTTAAGTATCGACTTTGGGAAATAACCACACTCAGCCAATGCTGCGTATTGAGTTAAAACAGAATGGCCTTTACTAAAAATAAATCGATCACGCTCAGGGTCATCCGGGTTTTTAGGATCATGCTTCATTTTATAAAAATATAATGCAGTTACTAAATCAGCCGAAGACATTGAACCGCCTAAATGACTTTTTTTTCCAATTTCCATGGTCTCCAAAATTCCACATCTAATTTTCTTTGAAATTTCTTCTAATTCTTTAATGTTTTTTTTCTTCATTTATTTTTTACCTCAAGGGTTAGTTATTTTGCCTCTGTTGTGTTGGTCTATTTCGCAGATGAAAAATAAGAATTAAATTTCATTCGTATATATCTCTTAAGCCAATGATATAATTAAAAAGGTTATTATTTTTAATCTGAATACTTTCTAACTTTTTTCTTAATTAATCTTTTAACTTCTTTTACAATGTTTTCGGAAGTTAAACCATATTTACAAAATAAATCCTTTAGGGATCCTGATTCGCCAAACATATCTTCTATGCCTATCCTTTTTATTAATGCGGGCTCGCTTTCGCTTAAGACTTCTGCGACCGCACTGCCAAGACCCCCGATAATGCTGTGGTTTTCAACTGTAACCATGTGTCTGGTTTCTATAGAAGCCTTTAATAAAATATCTTTATCTATTGGTTTGATAGTATGTAAATGAATCAATCTAACATCTATCCCCTGGTCAACCAATATATCTGTTGCAATTAAAGCTTCCGGGGTCATCATTCCCGTTGAGACAATGGTTACCTCTTCCCCATCTCGTAAAGTAACACCTTTATTCCATTCAAATTTATAATTCTCATCAAAAATAACGGGAGTCTCGCAACGGATACAACGCAGATATACAGGCCCATTATATTCAACACATGCCCTAAC
>Ga0172366_10002241_pt1 | contig 15155 bp, 5 predicted proteins | sample LakKivSesite69cm_FD_114533 | JGI IMG/M metagenome (GOLD analysis project Ga0172366, IMG submission 114533) | Sediment microbial communities from Lake Kivu, Rwanda - Sediment site 69cm | ecosystem: Environmental > Aquatic > Freshwater > Lake > Sediment | place: Rwanda: Western Province, Lake Kivu... | reverse complement strand
CGCCTATAGTATTATTAAGTATAGTATCATCTGCTGATGACCATGTAGGCTTAAATATATTACCCATGAATGGTTTCCTCTTAAAGTAACCCTTACGCGCCCACTCTGGTGTCATCTTAGGCACTTCACTCTTTCTTAGCTGGTACATAAGAGTAGATACATTAGCGAGGGGGTGTATATCACTACTGGGTGTACCTGGTAGTCCTGCATCATATAAGTCCTTTAGCCCATCCATGATATCCTCTACTGATATATTATTGGATGCTGCTCTTAGTAGCTTATAGGTAATGCCTGCATCTGGGAAGCCCTTACTTCTCTTAGATATTGGTATCTTAGCTATAGCCTCTGCTGCTTCCCTGGGCATACCCCATCCACCCTGGTCTATGTCGCCTGTTAGTATCTTACCGAATATATCATCTACAGTACTCATGCCCTGTATAGCTTTAGAGAATGTACCGTACTTATGGAATGCCTCATTTATCTCTGTCTGTGTGGCTTTCTTCATCTGTAGCGAGTTCTGTATCCACCATGATAGGTGCTGTGACAGCATGGCGCTCTCCTCACGCGGTAGGTGCTCTGCTGCTAATAGGTTAAGAGCCATAGTGCGCGATGTAGAGCTGCCTGCGAACCCTTTCTGTGCCATCATAGCAGCCAAGAGGTTATTCTGGTTCCTGGTATATGCTGCATGGTACATACCGTATATACCCTCTGCTTTAGCTTTCTCTACTACTGCTGGATCCATCTTATTAAGTAGTGCGAACTCGTTAGGGTTAAGCTGCTTACCCTCCTCTATAGCTGCCTTAGCCATCTGTATCAGGTCGTCGGGGCTTACTACTACAGGACCATCCACATCCTTAAATATATCGATCTCAGGTGTTACATAATGCGCCTTTAGCTTATCATCATAGTATACCTTATGGGTGTATATATGGTATCCTAGCTGCTTGTCTATCGGCTTTAGGTAGTATACTTTAGGCACCTTAGTAGTCTTACGCTTGCCCTCCTTAATAACATCTATATCGTCAGCGAATGAGTTAACGCTATACCTATCTTTCATACCAGAGCCTACATTCTCCTCACCTGTCAGGTACTTGTACTCTAGCGTACCCTCCATCACCCGTATATTACCATCATGCTCCAGGTTAGCAAAGAATTCCTCCAGCCCCTTATGACCATCATAGTGAGCCGCTAGTGCGAATTGTGCAAGATCAGCGTCCCAGTCAGCCCATAGTGACTTCTGTAGCATCTCTGACATGTGAAAGAAGTCACCATAGTAGCCCATCTTTCTCAGTGTCCTATCGAACCACACCCTTACCGGCATACCTGCTTGTGGACCTGTCTTAGGATGTCTCACTGCGAACATCTCTATAGGCTTCTCACCTCTAGCTATCAGCTTATACTCCTCTCTAGCCAGTCCTATATCACCGTTATGCTTCTCTATGAGTACATTCATAATACTATCGCGCATCTCTCTGAGTGACTTATGACCTGTTATAGCATCATAGAAGCCCGCGCCTGACTTATACTTACTAAAGAACCTGCCTGATCGTACTCTCTCCCCTGTCAGCGGGTTAGTAGCGTCTATAGTACCTGTTACTGAGTATGACTCGCCTCCCATGGTAACATTCCTGGGTGCTGCTGTTACTATACCCTGCATACCAGACTCCCATGCCATAGCTGTCTTACGCCTGAATACGCTGCTCTTACTTACGAACAGGTCCTTAAGGTGTGCATTAGCCATCCTGGTATAGTTACTCTGTGCCAGCCTATGTGACGAGTCCTTAGTAGCATCTGCTGCCTGATCCAGTATCCTGTATATATATCTATACTCTGCTGGTATATAAGTATAGGGCGCGCCTGGTCCTCCCATGTGTACCAGGTTATGCTTCAGCTGTCCCGGCTGTGGTATATATAGGTACTTACCTGTTATGCCCCTGTACTCTAGTTCCCATGGTAGCTCTACCCACTTACCATAGTATCCCTTATCAGGATCGAATATACCCAGGTCTTTCTTAGCCAGCTTATATGATGGTACTTTCCTTACTGTGCGCCCATCTGCACGCTCTCTTATCACATCATCCATGTTAGTAGTAGCAGTACCGTTCTCCAGTATGTATAGCTGTGATGCTACCTCATCACTAGATGGTATGCGCGTTTCTAGCATATGCTTATTCATTAGTTCGTCATACGCCTCAGTACCTCTTACTAGTATATTAGCAGCATCGGTACCGGGTGGTGGAGTCTTACTCAGTATATTATAGTATGCTTCCATAGACTGTGGGCCGCCTAGTCGTCCAGTCAGGTAGTTAGCATACTTCTCTAATGGTGTCATGAGCTTATCCCTAACAGGTAGCGGCGCTGTCATGTACCTTTGTAGTATCTGTTCTATCTCCGTATACCTAAATGGTATGCCAGCCTCTGGACCTGCCTTAATACCGAATACCTTATACATATCCTCAGCTATCTGTCGCATAAGCCCTACCAGATCGAGTCCTATGATAGATACATAGCGTGTTTTACCCTCTATTACAAGGTCCCACCATATACCCTTACCTACCTCTGGGCGCATCAGGTTATGCAGTGTAGTACGTGTCTCTACATCATCGGTAAGGTCATCTATAGCGGCCTGTGCATAGTCAGAGTACCATGTCTTTAGCTTATCTAGCTTACTACCAGGCTTGTATACTCTACCTAGCTTCTGTAGTACTGTACTTACCTGGTGAGGCTCCATCTTTCTGTACCTGGTAGAGTATATACCAGGTAGGTCTATATAGTCGCTTATAGAATCATCAGTAGCATTATAATGTCCACCTAGTAGTCCTGCTACCTCTGCCAGCTTACTCTTATTAGCTGCTAGCTCCTCTTTTAGCAGCATTAGCTTAGGTGCACTCTTTGTCCTCCATATCAGTTGTATTAGCTTACGGTTACGTATCCTGACATCCTCGACTGCATTAGCTACTACGCTAATATACAGCCCGTGCATAGTCATCCTCTTACCTATACGACCATGTACCACCATATCTAGCGGGCTATTACTGTCGATGTAGCCCTCACTATTAGTCATGAAGTACTTCCTGGTAAGAGCCGTACCCTTAGCGCCTCCTACTAGTGATCTTAGTCTGGAGGCATCGTACGCTACATTCTCTATCTCTACTATCAGCTTATCTCTACCCCTGGTAATATTAACTACTCTGGAACCGTACTTACCTGCTCTTACTGGCTCATTATTAGCGTCCCTGCCTACTATCTCACCAGCATTAAGTCTTATATCAGAGTCATTTATCTCCTGGTATATCCTCTCGGCATCCAGCATAGTATTACCGTGTTCTACACCCAGCACGCGCTTCACCATAGACTTAAATGGCTGGTTGCTACCATCCAGCTGTACTTTACCATCTACTATATCCAGCACTATAGAGCTTTTCTCACCTGTGCCGAGTGCCCTATTGTTCTTAATAGTATTAAGGAATGTATCACTAGCGAATACCTGTGACTCATTCAGCGGGTACATGTTAATGAACGCTATCCTGGCTGATACGAAGTTAGACTGTGGTAGTATAGGCATGCCACTATACCTGATAGGATATGATGTCTTAGTTATATTCTCAGTAAGCTCATAGGTGTTATAGAACTGGTGTGGTGATGACTGCGGGTTAGCCTCTATAGCATGTGGTGAGTTACCGAATATAGACCATAGCCTCATGCTGCCCATATGAGTAGCAGATACTTCATGGAATAATGGTAGTCCAGTAGCAGTATCTAATGTTGCGCGCATCAGCTTCTGCATCTCCAGCATCTTAGCGGCCTCATCGTATCCTATACCTAGCTGCATCTTAAGCATCCTGATACGACTCTCTATAGGCTTCACATCACCACCAGCGTGTCTTACCCTGGATAACTCACGTGTCTTATCATACAGCTCTCTGCGTACACCCTCTTTCTCCATATCATCCCAGTTGTATGCAGGGTTAAGGCGCATCATATCCTCATCATCTAGCCTCATCATTATACCCTTATCGAACAGCGCGCCCTGGCTCATAGTTATATGCCTAGCTACTTCTGTACGTATATCGGAACGCCATCTATCATCACCAGTTATCATGCCATTAACTATATCTGGTATACTGTTCTCTATAGTACGCGCATATTGTGATGCTGGATCCAGCCACTCGGTGCTACCTACTTTCTTGTACAGTGGTCCTATATATTTAGTTCCACCTACCTCGAATGCTATCTTACCGGTATTGCCAAGTGGTACCAGTAGCTCATCTGTAACCCACATATCCTTACCATATATAGTAGTAGCAGTCTCGTTCTTCATACGTACCAGGAACCTTACCGATACGCTGCCATCACCCATCTTAACCAGGCTCTGCTCTACTTTAGCCAGGTCATCGGGTGATACCATAGATGATGGGTCCTTTAGCTGTTGCGCCCTGCTCCTCACTTCACTTAGGAGCTTATCATATATCCTACTGATAGTATCCTCGGTACGCGCTATATTAATAGCCCTGTACCCAGGTATCTGAGAGAACATATTACGTATCTCCCACTTAAACTTACCCTGAGCATGCGCCTCATTCACCATAGCACCTATACTTGTGATACCACTATCAGGCATATTAAGCATATGTGGCTCTATGTTCCTGTACTTAAGCTGTGTAGTATCCAGAGTCTCTACCAGGCTATCGCTCTCTTTAAGTAATAGCTTATGCATCTGTACCTTACTATTCTCATCAGCTATAGAGGATCCCACTGCACTATCACTGTTACGATCATATAGTGCCTTATACTTCCTGAGCATGTTCCTATACTTCTGCGCGGTATCTATTCTGTAGTCAGGGGTATCTATACTACCTAATTTATTAATAGTAGATATCCTGTGCTTATCTATCTCCTCACGTGCCTTATCCAAATAGATGCGTGATACGTTATCAGCATTAAGCGCATCAGTCAGCTCACTGATCTCCTGGTTAATATTAACTGTCATCATGTCGAATGTAGAGGTATAGTTATTAGCCTTATACTGACCACCTATATTAAGTATAGACTGTGGCTTAACTAGAGTACTGATAGTAGCATTAGTCATAGATGCATTATTAGCAGCACGCTCCCATGGCATAGGCCTGCTAAGTAACTTCTTTATATAAGACGGGTACTTATCCCAATACTTCTTAAACTCAGGAGCATCGCGCCAACCCCTCTTCACATTACCATATATACCGATCGTCATATATGACGTAATACCTATACTAAGCATAGAGAATGGTACACTAATAAGCTTACCTATAGTGAACCGCTCCTCACGCTCAGCTACGAACTCATCATCAGTCACAGTAGCAAACCTACTGATCACATAACTCACCTCTCTATAGTACTAGAACGTTAAATAAGCCCCCTCAGAGCCACGCTAGCGCATCCATATATAAATAATAACTAAATACCCATATAAGTATAAATAAGCCTGTAGAATGGACTGTAGTTAACCTATACGTTTAGATGGTAGTGCCCATTTATTTTTACTTTTCTTATTACGTTCTATTTTACGTATGGGTTTCCTGGTATCTTTAAATTTGGGTTTAGTGTCGTCTGATGTCTTTCTGTACTTGTTTACTACATTATCGTAGTTATCTGGTAGCTTTACTGATATATACTCAGTTATATCTAGTAGTATGTCTTTATCTTTATATAAGTCATCCTGTTTATCTACGTGCTTATCCATCGGTAGTAATGTCCTCCTTACATATACATTCACTTACGTCTATGGTCTTATTTATTGTTAGGAACCGCACTTTACCAGTCTCTACGAGACTCTTAATATGCTTCTCAGTATCTGTTAGTGTACTATTACCTGACTTCACTTCTATAAAGTCTATGTACTTACCTACACATATGTAGTCTACTGGCGCGCCTAGTACTATCACTCTGTCGTAGTTACTAGTTAGTTCAGATAGTACTAATAGCTCACCTACTTTACCTTTTCTATTGCTTATAGCACCATTAATGGTATTTAGTATAGTACGCGGCAGTGTACTGGATGTAGTATCCATACTACTACCTACTGTATTAATAGCATCTAGTAAGCGTAAAGTGTCGGCGCTATTCCTCCTTATTACTATATATGCTACTGCTATAAATATCATAGCTACTAGTATTAGTGATATATTAAATAGTATATTACTCATTAATAACTCCTATAGTTAATTATACTGTTAGAACTGTCTACTGATGCATTAAGGACTACACTACTACCCATCCCTGGTGTAGTACTTATGCTTATATTGGCGCTAGTAGCACCGTACTGTCTCATTATCTCACCTATAACCCTACGTATCTCATTCCTGTCTAGCTCTCTCTCAGGATACACAGGGTTGCCTGTAGGATCATTAATATCTATAGGACCTGGTACAAATGGGTTCTGTCTCATGCATATCATCTGGTCTGCGAACCCCATTCCGAACTCCTGTGCTGCCCATCCTTTCTTATCTATTACCTTTACCATTACATCCTCTAGCTTTACACTGGGATGCCACATAGCTGAGTCCTCACCTGGCAGGTGATGCTTATTAAAGTAGCTGGTAAGATCAGTAGCATCCTTATTACTGCGCGCCAGGCTTACTGCGCGCTTCCTATCCTTATCACTCATAGCCCACCTGACATCTAATAGGCGCGCTACATCTGGCGGTACCTCATCTCTTATCCGCTCACGCTCATCCTTATCAGTCTCATTCATGAATGCGAATATGTATGGTCTAACGTAATATGGTACTGCGCGGGATATATTCTGGTATGCTGTACGTGTAGGATCTGCCATATTCATACCCGCCATAGTCTCACTGGCTTGCTTACTGTACTCCTCAGCACCTGTCATCTGGTATAGCCTCTGTGCCTTAAGAAACTTCATACGATCGTAATACTCCGATATCTCCCACTTACCCTCTACATTACCCGGTATATAAGTACTACCTGTTAGCCATCTAAATGCCTCATGGACAGCACCATAAACACCATACGCACCTGCACCTATAGCTGCACCTGGTGGTCCACCCATCAGGTAGCCCGCCTGTAGTCCTCTTATTACACCCTCATCTATCTTTCTGGTAGATAGTGATGCTCTCATGTATGGCTCTATAAAGTCCCTGTATGGATGCTCCCAGAAGCCTGCCTTAGACCCATATAGTACATTCTTCTCGTATAGCTCCCTGGGTGTGAACGTGCCTAATAGCTTATTATGGAATGGTGTTCTCTGATGTGTCATGTACTCATATAAACCGCCGATCACTCTAGCAGGGAAGCTGTACTCTGATGCTGCCTTAATATTCTCATTACTACTGAGCTGCTGGTACTTACTATCAGGATAGAATATACCACTCAGGTCGAACCTCCTGGGATACATGTCGAAGTTCCTCTGTGCTGCTTTTCTATACCGTACTATCTTATCTTTCTCGGCTATCTCATCAGGTGTCAGCATACCCATCTTACCTAGAGTATTTACTATACGTAACTCTTCTTTATACTCATCTGATGTGGGCGCCAGGTCTCCTAGTACACGTAGCCTATCTATATGACTATATGATGATCCAGGATGCCCATAGCCACTCCTTAATAGCTCCCTGGCAGTACCACGCGCCTGTCTTAGTCTCATTATATCGGCATTATATAGTGCGCTACTATATCTTACCGGGAACGACTTCATTAATGACGGATCATCCCTGGACATGTACAGTATATCGCCACTATTAAGCCCTAGGGACTTCATGTAGAAGTTTATCTGTGACAGGTGCTGTCTCATAGGTGATGCTAACTGCTCTAACTTATCTGTAGATACCGTCTTTATCTCCATGACGGTATTACTACGCCCCTTACGTACTATAGCATCTACATGACCCGATACATCCGAGTATGGCTCGAATATAGGCGCCTCTGCCTTTACCAGTACGTTATTCCTCCTGAGCTCATCCTGTACCATACGGTGCATCACAGTACCAGTCTCCATTATCTCCTCTGACTCTACAGAAGCAGGTGGACTGGTACCTGTTAGGTACTGTACCATCTCCTCATATGTTTTACCTATCTGACTAGCCCTGAATGGCATGGATAGCTTTACATGATAAGCTGCCATATTACCCCAGCCGGGGAGGCGCAGCTCCGCGTCTTTTATCTTATTAAGAGCTGCTCCTGTCCTGTAGTCCCTGAAGTAAGTGTTCTCTACACCACCTGGTAACCAGTCAGGTGATGCGTGTATATGTAATGGGTTAAAGTACTCTACAGCATTATACTGTCGCGGAAAGAACCTACGTACGAACTCACCAGCCATCATATCACCAAGCTGTAAGTCCCAGTACGCCTTAGTAAGCGATGACCTATAGCCCGCATTCTCCATGACTACTTCACTATAGTCATTATTAGCACGGAATGGTGCCATAGATGCCCACGACCAAAGTCCAAAGGGCTCCTCCCATCCTCTATATATCTGCCTGCTCATAGTACCTCTGATGTCGCTTATAGAGCGCGGGTATGGTCTTCTTATTAGAGTACCTGTACTGGATGATACTTCTCCACTAACAGCAGGTACGAACGGACTGGCTATATCTGCATTAAGTCCTGGTGGTGGGAAGTAGTTAGGTCCTATACCGCTGCCGCCACCCATATAGTTAGGACCGTTAAATGATGCTATGAGCTCGTTCCTATGCATAGTCTTGATAGGCTTTATTAGCTTGCCTACTGTAGATGACATAGTAGGACCTATAAATGGTACATCCTCGAATAATGCGCCTGTCTGTGGATAGGGCGCGCTAAAGTATGTCTTACGCTCCCAGTGGTACGGGTCTATCATGAGAGCTAGTGGCTGCATAAGTGGGTTACGGAATACGAACTCCTCCAGCTTACTACCATACATGGTAGGAGTCTGCTTGTACTGTGACTTCATCTTAGCAAAGAACGATGGTCTCCAATAGCTGATACGATCTCCGGCCAGGGGTGACCTGCTCATGAACCAGAACCTATTAGCTCTGACTGGTACCAACTCCCTGCCTGCATACTCATCCTCTAGCTGCTTCCTATCCTTAGTCAGGTCATACATACCGAAGCCACCTAAAGCTGATAGAGCAGTACCTACCATCATACCTACGCCTGCTCCTGTAGGACCTAATGGTGTACCTATAGCGGCGCCTATCATAGGTGTACCTAGACCTCTAGCTAGACGCGATGCAGGGCTGCTTACTATACCAGGCATCAGTCCCTCCATGTACTTAGCAGCATCTGTCACACCAGTAATATCGGCTAGTGATGACATACGTAGGTGCTGCTTAACATACTGCTCAGCTAGTGCCACATTTATTCCTTCGTCCAAAGATGTACCTGCAAATAAAGGAGAGGTATCTGTAAATGTATCGAGGGCATTCCATGTAGCGTATATGCCTATACCAGGTAGTACCATCCTGGACATAACGCCTCGCCATATATCCTGGTAGGTAGTTCTTTTAGATAGGTCTAGTCCCATGCCGAATGACTCTGCCAGGTGCTCGAACCTCATAGTAGCTTCCATTAGGAACCGCGCTGGGTTAGTAAGTGGTTGACCATCACCACCGCTATACTTAGGTACTATATTATGTACTACTGATCTCATAGTACCCATTACACGCTGCGATAGTGGCAGTCCTGTGTTACTAGCGGCATTAAATATGTCATCGAACTGGCTCTTAATTACTACTTCCCATTGTGATGTGGTAGTAGTAGATGTGCTTATAGGTGCCATTATAGTATTAGGTATCCTGGTAGATGTTACTGGATAGAATACTTTAGACAGCTCTGCCATATCGCTCTTTCTATCCATGAGCAGGTCTATAACATGATCTATAGTAGACCTATTAGTATCAGGGTTAATGTATCTATATTTCTCTAACAGTTGCGCCCGCTCTGATGCACCTAGACCCTCTGGTATGAATAGTGATGTGTCCTTAAGCCTGTTCTCGAAGTGTGCTAGTGTATCTACTGAGCGCAGCAGTGTCCTATCCTTATTACCACCTAGTATACCGCGCCTGCCTATATTAACATCACGTAGCATATCCTCCAGGTACATCCTATCACCATGCTCTGCTGCCTGGTTTATTATATGCGATCTGAATACCATCTTCTGCAGCTCATCTGCTGCTGTCAGCTCTCTACCTAGCTTAGTCTTAGTAACTGCATGCTCCCAGTAACCCTCGTTATCCTGTACGAAGTCCAGTATATGCCTGGTATTCGCTGTAGCAGGTGATGGCCTCTCTGATAGCAGCTGCTTAGATACTTTTAGTAGTCGCTGCCTGGCACCTGGCGTATCATCCATCAGATCTCCTAGCTTATACGCGCTGCCTCCTATGTTATATACATCATTCCTATACCTATCCATCACATCTCTGCGCTTAAGTATATGCCATGAGTCATCTAGTGCGTCGCTCAGTATGTCTCTTACACCACTAGTACAGTGTAATAGAGATGCTATGTTATCATCTGTGATGAATGATGTGGGGTTCTTAGTACCCATACGAGCTATCAGTGATGAGCGCGCATCCATTAGTCGTGCAGTATCACTCTTATATAGATCTTCACTATAGTGCACATCTAATGTCCTACGTCGTCTGGTACCCATCTCCTCGTACCTGATCTTACCTGTCATGCTGTCTATCTTACCTGCATCAGTCAGGTTCTTTAGGTAGAAGTTAGTCTGTGATACATGTTCTACATACTCTGGAAACATTCTCCTGAGTACATCAGGATCATTCTTATACTGTTCTAGTACTCTAAACTTCTCTGGTGTAATAGTCTTAAACTCGTATAGTACTCTACCATTACTTGTATTAACTACAGCATCTGCCCTGCCTGTTATATTTAGTGCCCTATGTGCTACTGATATCTCACTGGCATCCAGCTTAGCGCCCAGGTTCTTTATTATCTGCTCATGACGCTGCCTACCGTACTTCATTAGCTCCTGTTCTCTCAGGGTAGGCTCCTTTACTTTACCGCTCAGTATATCGATCATATCATCAGATGTCTTACCCAGGTCGCCTGCATAGAACTTTTTACTACGTATCATCTTACCGTAGTCCATAGCGCGCTCTTTCTCCAGCGTATCGAGGAAGCCTTTCTTATCATCCATATATACTAGAGGTGAGTCTGGAGAGAAGTACTTCATGTAGAGGTTACGTACGCGTGTCAGTAGACCTGGTGAGCCACCATAGCCTGCTCCTACCTCCAGGTTCTTTAGTACCTTATAGTAGAACCATGATCTGGACTTACCCCATCCATACCGTTCCTTAGCATAGTCTTTCCACTCTGAGTATGGCATACCACCGAACATGTCTGTCTTACCGCCATAGTATATGTCCTGTACAGCTCTGGTAGACCCATGTAGCGGCTCCTCCATTATATAATAATGTGACCTGCCGTATAGCTTACTGAACTGGTACTCGGATGCATTCCTGGTATTATATGGTAGGAACTCCAGCATGTTAGCATCGCCGTCTCTGTGATAGAACATACGATACGCACGCTTACCAGTCTTTACTGCCAACATGCGCTCACCCTCACCTAGCTTCATGTAGCCACCACGTACTACGTAGCTTTCTGCAAGCTTATCTGCTGTAGCTATATGCATAGCATAGTCTGCTGGTATGTTAGCTACAGTAGGCGGTAGTGAGCCTACACGTACCCTCTGGCCTTCACCCCACTCGTATACTACTTTACCTGTATCTAGCAGGTAGTTCTTTATCCTCTTAGCGCGGAATATCTCCAGTGGTCTTATCTTACTGAATGGTGTCTTAGCTGCCAGCTTCTCATGTAGGTAGTCTACAGACCTGCTTATTACCTCAGATGGTCTCCACCTGGACAGGTTAATTACTTCACCTCTACCACCGTGGAATACTCCTCTCTCATAATACCTGGTAGTCATCCACTTCCTTATATTATCCTGTGTAGCCTGGTCCATGTTCTGTAGAGACAGGCGCGATACTACCTCATCTATCTGGTTATCATTAAGCCTATACCTCATAGGACGCATACCGGTTATCTTAGCCAGGAAACCCATCTTAGGCTTACTGGCAGACCTGAATACAGCTTCTAGTGCGTCCATGTAAGGCTTGCCTGTTACAGGTAGTCCCTGGAGCTTATCTATATCTTTCATGAAGTTACCGGGCTGGACATTAGTAAGTGGTTTTATATCTGGTACGTATCCTTTACGCCACCCTGATATAACATTATCGCGCCAGTGTGCAGCTGTCTCTGTAGGACTGGGCATTACCCTACCCCACTTAATAGCAAAGTTCCTATAGAATGATCTACTGGCACCTCTAAGCTTAGAGTATACACCCGGTGAGGTCTCAGTACCTACTGTGCGCCTCCGCATATTATCTGTCCATGATAGTACCTTATGGATGAATTCCTGCGACCTATTAGCCCTATGAGCATGAGCATCGGCATCATACTTAGGAACAGTAACGCCAAACTTCTTAAAGTACCTGGTACCTGATGGTGAGCTGGTCCTGGTAAGTGCCCTGTACCGGAGTGATCTCTCCAGGGTATCTTTCATTATCTTAATGCCACCGGTGAGTCCTCTGAACATGGCATCCATTGGTAGCATAGCGGCTGATGTGGCTACGAAGTCTTTAGCAGTATCTAGTATCCTGCCTGGTATATTCCACCATGCAGGTCCTGCCTCACGTTTCTGTCCACTTATCATGTCTATGGCTTTAGTAGTCATGTAGATACCAGGCATAGCTCTAGCATAGCTCCTGAAGTAAGACTCTACACCACCCAGCAGCCTACCTCTATACTCAGGTGTACCTCTATCAGCCATAAGGCTCTTTATCCTGCTAGCATAGTGCCCCTTAGCCTTAGGATACCAACTAGCATCTGCTCCACTACCTACCTTCTGCTGAGACCACTCCCTATATGCTGACACATCAGCATCCAGGTACGTCCTGTACTTAGTTACTACAGTGGAGGCTGCTTTAGTAGTAGCTGCTGCTGCTTTGCTATACCAGCCTGCGGTACGTGCGCCTGTAGCCAGCTTAGTAGTTATCATCTTACCTGTAGCGCCCAGTACTTTATTCAGTACTGGTGCTGCTACTGTAAAGGCTGCCATGGTTAGTAGTCCCTTAGCTATAGCTGGCATAGCACTAGGCCTACCGCTACCCTCTAGTGTTGGATAGCCAGATGCTATATCACCCTCATAATAGTTAGAGTACTCTCTAGGATCTTGGCTTAGCATTAGTCTTATTCACACCCTTACTCTTACTCATCTCGTCACGTAGTGCGCGCTCACTTCTCTCTGCTGATATCCTCTCTAGTAGCTTCTTTCTCTGGTCTGCTGGTAGTCCTGGTGGTATATTAGTATCAGTATTAGTAGTATTATCAGTAGCGCGCATCACTACTTCTGCCCATGCTGCCCTATCTAATAGCTCGTTTACTGTCATGGCTAATAGATCATCTGGCTTATATGATGGGAATACGCGACATATACCTATAATGATAGGTATAATAGGGTCATCTACTACTAGCTCTCCTGTAGAGGTATCTCTCCTGGGTAGTAGTCCTTTCTTTCTATCGTCTATAGTATCCTGCCATGTATTCTTATCAGATAGGTTACTGCTGCTCAGTATATAGTTACATAGTACAGTAATAATACCCGCGCATATACTATCGTAGTCTATCTCTGGATACAGTAAAGCCGCCATGACTATGCTGTCCTCTAGTGACGCATCATCTGTGGCGGCTCTTATCATATCCCTGTACTCACCTACAGTCAGTGTGCGATACTGGTAGTCTGTACCATCTATACTTACCTTATATATGTATCCATACTTATCTTTATAGTCTTTCTGGTATTGCATCGTTCTGGTCGAACCCTGAAGCCTGCATAATAAGTTCCGATAGAGTAGTTACTACACCAGCCTCTACATTCAGTATACTATTACTATCCATCTTAGGATACAGTAAGCATATAGCTACAGTCTGCTCCTCCATCTGGAAGCTGGTATCTACTGTATTAGATACTGCGGTAGCGGCGCTGCTCTTAGATATATTCCTGAACTCTGCGCGTGTTAGCGGCCTGTAGTAGTAGTCTGTATCGGCTATAGTTATACGATACACGGCATACTTCTTCTTCCACTCATTTATCATCTCATCAGTTACATTGTCAGTTAGTTCACTAGACTTACTCATTATCTATCTCCTAATTTATTATTTTAACCTGGTCATCCCAGTAGTTACTTCATTCATTCCATGAACAGATGGCGCGTTAGATATTACTCTAGGAGGCACCTCTCCCTTAACAGCTGGCCTATTAATAGTGATCGTCCCTGGACGCACGCTATCTCCTCCTACTATATACCTATCTCTAGGTATCAGTGTATTAGTAATACCACTTATATTAGGATATTTCCTGCTTACCAGTACTACTCGTATACCACTTATTATGAGAGGATACTTACTTATAGGTATACCAGAATACAGATCATATCCGTAAGATATAGTATACCCCCCATATCTTAGCTGTGATTCGGTACCACCTAGTCCCCACGTAGCATTGCCTGGTTCTCTATACGGGTTACCTACCACGTTGGAGTGTGGCAACACCACATCCTTAATATAATACTTGCTTATCTCTGCAGGATCTAATGTGACCTTAGCGCGCCATTCTGTACTACCTACCATTTCCTTATGTATAGTTACGTATACGAAGCTTTTTTCTATCTCTCTCTTAATGTCTATAGTATCTGGAGCTTTAGTACCCTCCGGGTCCGGTACTTTTACATCTGGTTCCTCTATAGTATGCTTATCGTCCTCATAGTATATAGTAGGCTCCAGGTCTAATGAGCGCGCGAAGAATGGGTATTGTTCTACCAGAGGCTGCCCATTATCTAGTACTGTCATAGTCTGTCCTGTTATATGAACATCGTTTATCTGCTTCAGGTTATTCTGGTTAGATGTACCGAATGGATAACAAGCCAACATTATTATATCGCACCCGCGCGCATCTATTATACCTGTATCACTCAGGTCCCAGTTATATGGGTTCTTCCTACTTAGCGTACCACTCTCCCTATTACTATTCTTATACCAGTATAGGTTCTCATAATACTTAATATCTGCCTCCTTAGACTTGCTATCTGCACTAT
>Ga0172366_10002239_pt1 | contig 15170 bp, 13 predicted proteins | sample LakKivSesite69cm_FD_114533 | JGI IMG/M metagenome (GOLD analysis project Ga0172366, IMG submission 114533) | Sediment microbial communities from Lake Kivu, Rwanda - Sediment site 69cm | ecosystem: Environmental > Aquatic > Freshwater > Lake > Sediment | place: Rwanda: Western Province, Lake... | reverse complement strand
TGGGACAACGTGCGGGGAGGAGAGAAGGAGAACATCTTCCCGTACCAAGAGGGCGCCGACATCATGTTCAACTCGGCCCTCGGCTACGAGCTCTCCGTCCTCAAGCCGCTCGTGGAGCCGCTCCTGCTCCAGGTTCGCGAGCCGGAGTGGCGGATCGAGGCCGAGCGACTGCTGGCGCTACTGCGCTGGTTCGATCCCTACGATACGGAGACCATCCCCAAGAACTCGATCCTGCGCGAGTTCATCGGCGGCTCGAACCTGCGCAACTTCTCCTCGACGTTCAAGCCGACCGCAGGCTGCCCGGCGGAGGGCGATCGATGAACACCGAACGGCTCATGCAGATTGCCCTCGACCTCGCCGGTCTTCGCGACGTACCCGGCGACAGCGCGATCCACCACGCAGGAAAGGGGATTCGCCGCGTCCTGATCGGCATCGACCTGCGCTCGTCCGAGCTCGCGCTCGCGAAGACGCTGGGGTACGACGCGGTCATCGCCCACCACCCCGTCGGAGGGACCGCGACGCTCGGGTTCCACGCCGTTCTCGGCCGCCACGCCGACCAGATGGAAGCGGCCGGGGTGCCGCGCGAGGTCGCCCGATCGATCCTCGCCGAGGTCTCGGAGTCGAGGCGCATCCAAGACTCGATGTCGAACTACGACCACGACCCCTCGATCGCGCGGCTCCTCGATATGCCGTACCTCAACATCCACACGCCGCTCGACGAGGTCGGACGCCGGCGGATGGCGGCCGTCGCAGAGCAGGTGGACGCCGAGGCCACGGTCGGCGACCTCGTCGCCGCGCTCTACGACGGCTTCGGCGAGTTCCGCCACGCCGCCACGCGCATCGAGAGCCTCGTCGGCTCTATGGCCCACCGGCTGGGGCGCGTCGTCGTGTCGCACGCGGCAGGCACCAACGGCGGATACCCGGTGGCCAAGGCGTACTTCGACCACGGCGTCGACACGGTGCTCTACATTCACTGCCGCCCCGACGAGGCCGGCCGGCTCCGGCACGAGGTCGGGGCCACGAAGACTCTCGTCGTGACGGGCCACATCGCCAGCGACTCGATCGGCATCAACCCCTACATCGAACGCCTGCGGGATGAAGGGATCGAGGTCACGGCAGCGTCGGGAATCCTCGCGCCATGAGGGAAGAGGCCGGCGGATGACGCTGCGACTCGCCACCTACAACGTCAACTCGGTGCGCGCGCGGCTCTCCGTCCTGGAACCCTGGTTGCGGCGTGTCCATCCCGACGTCGTGTGCCTCCAGGAGACGAAGGTCGTGGACGCGTCGTTCCCGGGCGACGTCCTGCGCGACCTCGGGTACACGAGCGTCTTCCGCGGTGAGAAGAGCTACAACGGCGTCGCGATCCTGTCCCTCGCGGAGCCGTCCGACGTTCGCTTCGGGCTCGAGGACGAAGGCTCGTCCGACGAGGCTCGGCTGATCGCGGCGTCGTTCGGCGAGATCCACGTCGTCAACACCTACGTCCCTCAGGGTCGCGACGTCGACAGTCCGATGTTCGCCTACAAGCTTGAATGGCTGGCCCGGCTCCGCCAGTACTTCGAGCGTCGATTCGCCCCACGCTCCCTCGTGATCTGGGCCGGCGACTTCAACATCGCGCCGGAGGCGATCGACGTCCACGACCCGAAGCGCCTGCTCGGCCACGTCTGCTTCCACCCCGACGCGCAGCGCGCCCTGGCCGAGGTGAAGGCGTGGGGGTTCGTCGACGTCTTCCGGCGCCACGTGGCCGAGCCGGGGCAGTACACGTTCTACGACTACCGCGTGAAGGACGCCGTGACGCGCGGCGTCGGGTGGCGGGTCGATCACGTCTGGGCGACCAAGCCCCTCGCCAGGAAGTCGACGGCCGCGTGGATCGACCTCGCGCCGCGAACGGGCGAGACGCCGTCCGACCACACGCCGCTCGTCGTCGGGTTCGACGCGTAGAGACCGAGGAGAGCGGATGGAGCTGACGATCGAGTCGGTCGAAGAGGTCCTGTCGCACCTCTACGTCGACGACCAGCGGGATCTCGACCTGCGTTCCCTGCGGTTCATCGACCCGTTCGCGCTCCTTCTCCTCGACCTTGCTCTCCGCGACGCGCGGGCGGCGGGGCACCCGCTCCGCGTCGAATGGCCCACCCTCCCCGCCGTCCGTCGCTGGATGATCGACATGCGATTCTTCGCCGACACGAAGATCGTCTCGCCCGACCTGCCGCTCCCTGAAGCCGGAACCGCCCTTCAGCCCATCGTCACCATCGAGAGCGAGGAGCACGTGTCCCGTCTCGTCGACGCGTTCGAGCGACGTCTCTGCGAGAGGTTCCCCATCGATGACGCGCCACGACGTCGATTCCTCCGGATCCTCCTCGAGCTGTGCCAGAACATCCCGCAGCACAGCAACGCCACCGAGGACGTCCCTGACCCGCACGGCATCGCCGCGATGCAGGACTACCAGGACGGCGTCCTCCTGGCGATCGCCGACAAGGGCATCGGCTTTCGCCGCAGCCTCGCCCTGCGTGCCGGGATGGGCGATCTCGACGACGCGACCGCGATCTCGTCCGTCGTCCTCGACGGGATCAGCCGCTTCCGCGACCCCGGACACGGCCGAGAGCTCCAGCGGATCTTCCGCCTCGTCCGATCGTGGGACGGAACGGTCGCGATCCGCAGCGGCCAGGCCCTCCTCTACCACAGCCCGCTGGGCGGCGACCTCTACGACGTCGCCCCGTTCCCCGGCGTGCAGATTGCTCTTCGCATCCCCCGCCGCGTTTTCGGGATCGGCGAGCCGCCGACCGAGGAGCGACGGGTTGCCGGGGAGGGCGATTCGAGGTTCAATGAATAGGATGAAGCAGGCATCGATCGACATCGCACGCTTCGGACGCCGCCTGGGAACCCGTTCGGAGGGGGCCGCGGCGCGGCGCGAAATCCTCGCGTCCCTCGATCGCCTTCCGCCCGGCGGCCAGCTCGTCCTCTCTCTCTACGGCATCGACGTTCTCTCCGGCTCGTTCGCCGACGAGGCCATCGGCAAGACGAGTCAGCTTCTGACCTCGGGAGCGTACGGCGACCGCACGATGATCGTCACATCGCCATCCGACGACCTGGCCGAAGACCTCTCCGACAAGCTCGCCCAACGCAAGCTGGCCGTCCTGTGCCGCGTCGGTGAGGCCAAGGCTCGATGGCGGGTCCTCGGCCAACTCGCCGGCCCCCTCGTCGAAACTCTCCATCTCTTGATGGATCGCAAGACGGCGACGACCAAGGAACTCGCCGAGATCCTCGAGATCGCCCCGAACGTCTGCCACAACCGGATTCGCCGCCTCGTCCAGCTCCGCTTGGTTCGCGAAGAGCGGATGGAGACCTCTGCCCCGAACACCCAGTACCGGTTTCACTCCATCGCGTAGGGATTGACAGCGAGCGTTCACTGAATACAATGAATATGGTGAACGAACGTGAACGCGAGAGCCGGCACCCCCATCGACGCCCTCGTCGTCTACCGACGGCGGCAGTCCCACCCCGAACTGCGCACATTCTTCTGGCAGACGCGGAGGGTTGACGTCTCCCGGACGAACCTCGTCCACACCGAGAGAGAAGGCGAAACAACCTACCTGGTCTACGCTGTGAGCTCCGGGAAGGACCACTTCGACCTTCGTTTCGACACGCGCCGGGGCCGGTGGACGCTTGAGAAGGTCGACTTCGACCTTCGTCTCGACACGCGCCGGGGCCGGTGGACGCTCGAGAAGGTCGACGTCGGGGATTGAGCGAGGAGCCCACCGATGAGTCGTCTCATCCTGCATCTCGACATGGACTCCTACTTCGCTTCCGTCGAGCAACAGGCGCAGCCTTCCCTCCGCGGGCGGCCGATCGGCGTCACCGGCCGCCCGACGGAACGGTCGATCATCACCGCGTTTTCCCGCGAAGCGAAACGGTACGGTTTCCACGCCGGAATCCCGGTGTGGGAGGCACAGAAACGCTGTCCCGAGCTCGTCCTCGTCCCCGGCCATCCCGAACGATACATCGACACCACGAAGCGCTTCCTCGAGATCCTGAAGGAGTACACAGCACGGCTTGAGGTCTACTCCATCGACGAGGTCTTCATGGACGTGACCCAAGAGGCGGAACGCCATGGGGGCGCGGTGGCCATGGCGCACGAGATCCAGCGCCGCTTCCTCGGAGCGCTCGGCCCCTGGATCACCGCAACGCTTGGGATCGCGTCCGGAAAGGTGTTCGCCAAGTTGATCGGCAAGCGGTTCAAGCCGGACGGCGTCGGCCTGCTTCGCGACGAAGACCTCCCCGAGCTGCTCCGTCGAACGCCGGTCGGTGACGTCTGCGGGATCGGCCCGCGCATCGAGAAGCGCCTCGCGCAACTGGGAATCCGGACGCTCCGCGACCTCGGAGAAACCTCCGAATCTCTTCTTCGCCGGGAGTTCGGCGTGTACGGGCTTTTCCTCCACTCCATCGGTCGAGGATGCGATCCGACGCCCCTCGTTCCCTACACCGACGTTCCTCCTCCGAAGTCGGTCGGGCACTCGAAGTCGCTCCCTCCCGAGCTGCGCGACATGCCGCTCGCCCTCCTCGTCCTGCACGACCTCTGCGAGCAGGTGGCCGGAAGGATGAGAAAGCTTGGCTACGTGGGCCGAACGGTCCATTGTGGGTTCCGCGCCGGTTCGATCGGCCCGCACGCCGCGAAACAGATCACCCTCGCCCTCCCTTCCGACGACGGCGACGTGATCTACCGAGCCTGCGAGGCGATCCTCGATGCCATCCCCTCCCATCCGAGCGAAGTGTCGAACGTTGCCGTCTCGGTGGGAAACCTGACCGAGAGGGATCGTCTTCCCGACCTCTTGTTCGAAGAGGACCGCCGGCGCGATCGGCTGAACGGGGCCGTCGATCGGATCCGCACCCGCTATGGATCCCAGGCGATTCGGCGCGGCAGCTCCTTCCTCTTGAAGCCGCTCCCCCCGCACGTCGGAGGATTCCTCCCCGAAACGTGGGAGTTCTGACCGGCGCGGCGAGAATCGACTCCACAAGGTCGCTCCCGGAGACGCTGCAACGAGCGGCGGCCCAACGCTATACTCGGGCATGCGCTCCGCACTTCTGGTTCTCACGGTCGTCGCAGCTCTGTCCGGAGTCACGGCCGCGTCTCCCGCGGCGACGCTCGGAAGCTCGTTCGCCGACAGCTATGCGGCGTTCGCGCCGCTGTACGAGTTCTATCGAAGCTACGCCGACTACCTGTTCGCAGGCTCCTCCACCACCATTCCGCCCTACCTGGACACGGCGTGCGACGCATTCCCCAGAGCTCTCGAGACGCTCCACCTCGTCCTCATCACGCAGACGGCGCCGATGTCGGCCACCACGCTCGGACACGTCGTGCGCCTGCGGAGCGAGGCGGCCGCCTTCTGCGCGCGGTTCGGCGACGCGCTCCGCAGCGCGGCCGAAGCAGGAGCGGTTGACGCCGAAACCCTCGACGAGTGGAGCGACGCCGGCCTGTTCGTGTCGATCTACGGGATGAACCGGTCGTTCGAGTCGACGCTCGACGCGGCGCTCGACGCCGAGGACGGCGGGCGCGGCCGCTGGGACCTGGCCGTGGCGTTTGCCCTGCGAAGCCTCCTTCTGTCACCCGATCTGGATCGGGTTTCGCCGGAGATGGATGAGATCCTGTACGGCGTGGATGAAGCTTCGGCGGCGCCGTTCCCGGTTCCGCCCGACGTCGCCGCAGCCCTGGCGGCGCTCGTCGCGCAGGCAGGCAAGACCCTCGAGGCGGGCCAGCAAGCGGACGTCATCGCGGCGGCGGAGCTCGTCTACGCCTACGTGATGGGCGGGAACTAGGCGAAGCTCTGGCAAGGGGAAGAGACGGCGGGGGATGGGAAGGTGGACCTGTTGCCTCGTCCACCTTCCCTGGGGTAGGCATCGTCGACCGTGGCCCGGAATCTTACCTTTCCGCTTGCGAGTGGGCCGGTTCGGCGGTGAGCCCCGCTCCCCGTTCGGCGCGCCGCGAGAGGTCGTCCACCGGGCTCTCGAACCGGTGGGGAAGTGGGTAAGGAGGCGCGATCAATCTCGTCGATCGACCGCTTGTCGAAGCCCCTCGACGCCCTCGTACGCGACCGGTGCCGCTTCCTGTCACAAGCAGGTACAGCGTACCGGGCGGGAGTCGGCGCCGGACGCCAACGAGCACGCCCGAACCGGGCGTTCGCACCGAACGGTCGGCTCGGGCGGGAGCTTGAGACGAGACGGGTGTCCTTCCGTCCGCCGAGCTACTTCGGGGGGATCTGGGCGATCCGCCAGTAGTCCTGCACCGTCTGAATCAGGCGCTCGAAGTCCTTCGAGTCCACGGGTTTGGTCATGTAGCTCGCGGCCCCGCTGTCGTAGGCCTTGACCATGTCCTCTTCCCGCTCGGAGATCGTCAGCACGATGACGGGGATGCGGCGCAGACGGTCGTCCTCCTTGACCTTGGCCAGGACCTCCAACCCGTTGATCTTCGGCAGGTTGATGTCCAGCAAGATCAGGTCCGGACGCGGCGTATCCTGGAACTCGCCGGTCTGGTTGAGGAGGTTCAGCGCCTCTTCGCCGTCGCTGGCGAAGTAGAGCTCGCACTTCACATCGCTCTTCCGCATGGCGCGCTTGATGATCGTCACGTCGTTCGGGTTGTCCTCGACAACCAGAACCTTCATCTTTTCGAGGCTATGCATTGGATTCCACCTCTCTAGCTCTGGGAATGGTAAAGTAGAACGTGCTCCCTCGGCCAACTTCCGAGTTGACCCAGATCCTTCCACCGTGCTCTTCCACGATCCGCTTGCAGATCGCCAGCCCCGCTCCCGTTCCCTCGACGTCTTCGCGCGGGTTCAGTTTCTCGAAGATGCCGAAGATCCTCTCCTGGTAACGTTCCTCGATGCCGATCCCGTTGTCCTCGACGAAGAACGTCACCATGTCGCTGTGCCGCGCGTCGTTCTGCCAGCCGACTCGGAGCGTCGGCAGGGCCTTGTCGTTGTACTTGATGGCGTTCACGATGAGGTTGCTGAACAGCTCGCTGATCCGCACCTTGCTCCCCCGGACCGGCGGGAGGTCCGGAGCCACTTGGAGGTTGACCCCCTTCAGTCGGATCTCGAGGTCCTCCTGAACCTCCTCGAGAACCCGCTGGGTGTTGATGCGCTCGAACGATCGAACGTCCATGCGAATGCTGGCCAGGGAGAGAAGGTCGTTGATCAGCTGGCGCATTCGGGCCGACGTGCGCTTCAGCGTGTTCAAGTAGTCCACGCCCTCTTCGTCCAGCTTGTCGTGGTAGTCCTCGAGCAAGAATCCGCTGAACGTCTCGATCGTGCGCAACGGCTCCTTGAGATCGTGCGAGACCACGTGAGAGAACTCCTCGAGCTTCTCGTTCGACTTCTCGAGGTCCTCCGTGTTCTCGCGCAGGCTCGCCTCCAGCCGCTTGAGCTCCGTGACGTCGATGAAGTGGTCGATTCGCCCCTTCCGGCCGCGATCTCCGTCGATAGGGAGCGATCGGTACTCCAGGACCCGCTCCTCTCGCCCCAGCGTGGGGCGCACGTGGCAGGTCATCGACTCGATCTTCTCTCCTTTCTCGACGGCCTTCTCCACCGCGTCCGAGAACGATTGAGACTCCTCGAACGCGCCGACGTACCGCGAGCGGGCACGCTTGTCGTCGACCCCGATGAGGCGGTCCCGATCGATGCCGAAGAAGCGCCCGACTGTCGCGTTCGCCCACACGACCTCTTGCCGCTGGTCCGTGAGGACGATCCCCGAGTCGAGGGTATCGATGGCCTTCTCGATCAGGATTCGGTAGCGGGCTTCGGTCTCCATGATCCGCCGTTCCAGCTCGTCCTCGCGGCTCCGGTCACGGGCCTCGAGAACGGCCATGCGCTCGGCGATCCGTGTGCCACGAAGCTCGACGGGAAAAGCCTTCCGGTCTTCAGAGGTGAAGCGGATCTTGACGCCCCGGATCTCCTCGCGCTCGAACAGGCGAACGAGCTCGGCCTTCATGCGGTCCATGTCTTCGGGGTGGACGTACTCCGAGAGCTGGAGGGAACGCTTCGTCGCAAATCCGATCGCACCTCGCGACGCCTCGTTCCGCCGCAACGCGGTTCCCTCGCGATCGATGAAGTGGAAGATGTTGATCGCCGGCTCGAAGGTCTCCTTGTCATGGCGTTCCTTCAGCGTCTTGGCGTGGCGCCACTTCGCCTCGCGAGTCTCTCTCCGCCCGTTCATCCAGCCGATCCCGGCACCCACACCCAAGTCTCCCGCGCAGAGCGCCACCATCGGGCCGACCGACGCGGCCCCGGGGATCACGAGGAACAGCACGCTCACGACGCAGATCACGAGAGAGAAGGCGATCGCGGGCCTCAGGCGCAGGGTCCACGTCCCGAGGACCAGAGGAACGGAGAACGCGACGGCCACGACGGGAAGCGCAGGAAGCCCTGCCTTCGGCAGCGCAACGCAGAGCACCACCGCGATGATGGACGCGATGGCAACGATGATCGTCCGTTCCGTAGGGTTCAAACCGCTTGCCAATGCCGGACCGTCCTTGGCCGCCAAACGGGCATGCGAAGACAGATGCCTGCCCTGACCGTACGAACTCAGGTGATCCGGCGAAAGGACACCCGTCACCCTGCCGGGGGACGTTCCTCCCGCATCGGAATCAGATGATCAGATTGGGGTTCAAGTTCGAGGAGAACGGCTCGACGATCTTCTGCAGGTACTCCTCGCGGAGGATCTTGATCCTGCGGCTCTCGATCGCGATGATCCCACGGCTCTCCAACTCGCTCAGCGTCCGGATCGCCGTCTTCGACGAGACTCCGGCCATCTCGGCCAGCTCGGCGCGCGACAGCTCGACGCCGCTCTTCCCGAGGTGGAGGATCAGGCGCGCCAGGCGCTCCTTGCTCGAGGAGTACGAGCGCTCGGCGAGCTTGTTCTGGAAGGCCTTCAGCTCCTCGGACAGCTTCTCGTAGAGGCGGAAGATCGTCTTGGGGTGCCGCTCGAGGAAGTAGAAGAAGTCGCCTCGTTCGATGAAGCCGACCACGACGGGATCGAGGGTCTTGGCGTAGGCGTTGTGGCTCCCCTTGTCGAACAGCGTCGTCTCGCCAATCACCTCGCCGGGGCCGACGATCTTCAGGATCTGGCTCTTCGCGCGCATGCTCCGCTTGACGAGTTTCACCATCCCGTCAAACACGAGGTAGAACCCAAATGCCGGCGCGCCCTCCTGGAAGATGATCTCCCCTCGGCCGTAGTTGATCATCCGCACCGTCTCGCGCAGCTTCTCGAGTTCTTTGTCCTTCAGGTCACAGAAAATACGGAAGTCCTTCAGGTCGGCCATACCTAACCCCCTCTTGGCGCTTGCCTGCCGATCGGTCGAACCACGTGTCCCCTCACCCTCGTCCCCTCATCACCCGCATGGCGGGGTCAAGCGTCCGCATTGTAACCTATATCACATAGCAAGCCAAGTCTACGCCGGGCGGGGGTCTCGCGCCGGCTTGAGGAGCGGACGAGAGGCACCTCGAGTCGTCCGATCCTCCAGCTTCTAGAACCTGTGCGGGAACTGGCCTCTCGCGATCCGGTGCTTGACACCCCCGAGCCGCGCCCCTACACTTCAGCCCGCAAATCGCCGGAGTGGCGGAATTGGCAGACGCGCAGGATTCAGGATCCTGTGAGGTTCACCCCTCGTGTGGGTTCAAGTCCCACCCCCGGCACACCGAGACTCTGGGTCCCGCCGCACGTACGTGCGGCGGTGTCCATCTTCTGGAAATCGCCACCCGGGTCGGCTACCCCCGCCCCCTCCACCCTGCGATGAGCGCGAGACCGACGAAGATCGCTTGAGCAATCCAAAACCGAATCGTAACCTGCTGCTCGGGCCATTGAGGGGCTGAGAAGAAGCTTTTCTGGAGCGGTCCCGCTTCGAAGTGATGGTGGAGCGGCGCCATGCGAAAGACCCTCTTTCGCCGCAGCTTCCAGGACACAACCTGCAGGATGTCCGACGCCGTTTCGAGAACCGGGACGCCGGCCACGAGGGGAAGGAGGAACACGGCCCCGCTGGAGAGGGCGAATCCGGCGATGGCGCCCCCGACCGCGAACGCCCCGACGTCGCCGAGGAACAGCCGCGCCGGAGGAGCGTTCTGCCAGAGGAATCCGGCCAGGGCCGCAACGAGAGGGACCAACAGGGCGGCTGCCTCCACGGACGGCCGCAGAAGGAAGAGTCCCAGAAGCACAAGCCCGCCGACGCCGGCCGCTAGGCCGTCCAGCCCGTCCGTTAGGTTGACGGCGTTCGTCGTGGCAAGGAACACCGTCCATGTCAGGAGGAACAGCGCGACGGACGGGAGAACGACCGCCTCCGCCGTGAACGGAATCGCGACGGCCGTCGCGAGGTCGCCGCGGAAGATCCAGAAGAGCGCGGCGGACGCGAGGCTGATGAGCGCGATCTTCTGCCACCCGCTGAGCCCCATCGACTGACGACGCCGCAGGGACAAGAGGTCGTCGAGGGCTCCGATCGCCGCCATCGAAAGGCCGGACGCGAGGACGAACGGGGCGGACGCTCCGAGCGGGACGAAGCACCCGACGACGGCCACCCCGCCGGCCCACAGCGCGGCGACGACAAGCCCCCCGGCCGTGGGAGTCCCGGCCTTCTCTTGATGGGCGGGTCCGACGTCGCGAACGTGCTGGCCGATGGCGCGGCGCTTCATCCAGCGCGCGTACGCGCCGCAGACGAACGCACTCACGAGCACGAGGGCGATCGACACCGCGAGGATCGGAATCATTCCGCCTCGGAATCCCCGCCCCCGCGGAACTCGCCGTCCGTCTCGAGCAAGCTGCGGCGCACCGCGGCCATGGCCTTCTTCGTGCGGTCCCCGAACGAGGCCTGAATCAGCCGATACAGCTGGTACGACGTGAGCAGGCAGTACCCGTGCGCGCGGCAACCCCGCAGGACCTCCGCCGCAAACTGGGTCGGGCGCCTCTTCGGGTCGAGCTCCCGCGAGCCGGAGACCACGAGGATTCCTTTGACGGGGTCCTCTCCATCGGCGATGACCCGCTCCAGCTCGCGGTGCAGCCGCCCGTAGGCGGAAGTGCCGACCTTCGGCTCCTCCGAGGCTTCTCCCGCCACGAGCGCGTTCCCCTCGTCGCTCTGGAGCGAGAGGAGGTCCCCGACGACCTCGACGTGGAACCCCAATTCAACGAACGCTCCCGCTACGGCGCCCCCGAACGACGACCGTCCCTGCGCGTAGAGAAGACACTTGACGCGCGTCTTCTCCTCGAGCCGCTTCGACACCTCCTCGACCTTGGCGGCGAGCGTGTCGCGGCGCTCCACGAGGCCGGCCAACTCGTCGACCAGCGCGTCCTCCCCGGGGAGCGCGTACGCCGGAAGCCAGTCCGGGGCGGCGAGGAAACCCGGCCGCTCCGTCGATCGGCCGACCGCGCGCGCCAGAACCTCGGCCTCGCGCGACGGAGGGACTCCCTCGACGAGGGGAAGAAGAACCAGGCGTCCTTCGGACACCGGGATCTCGAGGGCGATCGGGTCTCCGACGCGGTTGCGAGCGAGGACGCAGGCAAAGCGCTCGATCGGTGTCGAGAGCGCATCCTGGTAGACGGCGGAGTAGCGGACTCTGCCGTCGAACTCCTGCAGATACTCCTCGAACGGGCTTCCCGAGCGCTCGAGGATCACGTCGCTGCCCCGCCGCGCGACGAATCGCGCGTTCGAGGGGAAGGCGAGCTGGTGGTGCCGATCCACGAGGGATACCGCGGGGAGCCAGCTGTACCGATCGATGCGCTCCGCCGGAGCCCCCGCAGCGGCGATTTCCAGTCCCTCCCCGCGGGCGTGCAGACGCGCGACGAGGATCCCCCCGCGCCGCTTCAGGAGGTCGTCGGCCTCCTCGCGCCGCTTGGCCATCCAGCGGACCAGCGTTCGACCGAAGCCGCGGTCCTGCTCCGGATCCGTCCGTCGTGCCCCGTCGCCGCTCGGTCCCGTGGAGTCGACCCAATGGCGGGAAATAGCGAACGGATCGATGAAGACGGCTTCGTAGGACGAGAACGACTCCGAATCGAAGAACCCCTCTCGGCGGATCTCGGGGTGGTCGAGAGGCCAATCAATCGACAGGTAGCGTGCGTTCATGCCGCCAAGATCATACCGCTCTACGCAACGGGGCGGCAACTGAAAACGAAAGCGGGACCGCAGATTGCGGTCCCGCTCGTGGTTCGCAGCCAGCGGCCGCCTAGCCTCCGAGTTCGGAGACCGACGGCCCCCAAAGGATGAACGTCGGGTAGGACACCGGGATGCCGATCCTGAAGTCGATCGACGGCACCAGGGCTCCGCTATAGTTCTTCGGCCAGCCGACGACGAACGGGCTCGACGTCGGGTGGACCATCGCCGCACGCAGGTAGACGAAAGCCGGCGACGAGTCGAGGCTCCCGTTCCCGTCGGTGTCGATCTTGAGGCTGAACCACAGGCTCGACGCGCCGGGAACCGTGAACGTGTAGTCCACGGATCCGTTCTGCAGCGACCCTTCAAACGTCAGGGTGTTCTCGCCCGTCGTCGGCGTCGGTATCAGCCCCATCGGGGCGACTCCACCGCTCGTCGTCTGGTTGACGGTCGAGAACTCGCCATCCGTGCGCAACTCGATGCGGTACGCTCGCGGCGCGGACCACCCCGTCCCGGCGTTCACCGTCACGTGCCACGTGTCGGCGCCCCAAATGAAGAACCCTGGCGTGAAGCCCATCGCGGGCTGCCCCGTGGGTCCCGGTCCGGCCACCGCGACGGTGATCATCTGGGTTACGGAGTTCTGTAGGCCGGTCTGATCGGTGACCGTCAGCCGCACCGGAACCACGCCGGAGCTCGCGTAGCTCACCTGCACGACAGCGCTCGACGCGTCGTTCGTTCCATCGCCGTTAAGATCCCACTGGTACGAGACAATCTGCCCGTCCGGGTCGAACGACGAGCTGGCATTGAAGGTGATCGGCTGGCCGGGGACTGGCGAGGCCGGCGAGTACGTGAACGCCGCCACCGGCGGCTGGGCCGGCGTGCCGACCTGGACGTTCCGGGTCGTGGAGTTCGTGGCCCCGTCATCGTCGGTGACGGTGAGCGTCACCGGGAATGTGCCCGCTGTGGCGAACTGGTGGTACACGTAGGGGCCGGTCGCGGGTGCGGATCCGTCCGCGAACGCCCAGGCGAACGACACGACCGAGCCGTCGGAGTCGCTCGACGCCGAGGCGTCAAACTGCACCCACTCCGCAACCAGGGGCTGCGCGGGCGAGAACGCGAATGCGGCGACCGGCGGGTTGTTCACCGAGCCGACCTGGACAGAGTGCGTCTCCACGTCCTGCGCGCCATCGTCGTCGGTCACGGTGAGGGTCACCGTGCGGACCCCCGCAGCGTTAAAGCGATGCCACACCGTGGCGCCGCTGTCCGTGGTGCCGTCGCCGAACGCCCACGCGTACGACACGATCGTTCCATCCACGTCGTACGATGCCGTCGCGTTGAACTGGACCCACCCTCCGACGCTCGTGACCGTCGGGTCGGCGGTGAACAGCGCCACGGGCTGCTGGTTCGTCGGCCCGATCTGGAGGAGTTCGCTGACCGGCGAGACCGCACCCAGGTTGTCGGTAACGGTCAAGGTCACCGTGTAGGCGCCTCCGGCCGCGTACCGATGCCACACCGTCGGTCCGGTTCCCGTCGACCCGTCGCCGAACGCCCAGCCGTAGGACGCGATGGTCCCGTCCGGATCGAACGACGCGGATGCATCGAACTGCACCCACTCATTGACGTTGGGCGCTGCGGGAGCGAACACGAACGCCGGGATGGGGCTCTGGTTCGGCGGCGTCAGCGCCACGAGCGTCGCGTTGATCGTCCGCGTGCCGCTGCCGATCAGGAAGACGCCCCTGCGCCACGTCTGATACCCCGCCTTGGAGATCTCGATTTCGTGGTACCCCTGGCTGACGTAGACGGTGCGGGGCGTGTAGCCCGCGTACGCGCTGTCAAGCGTAATCGTAGCTCCCGCGGGAACAGAGCGCAGATCGAGGACCGCGTAGCTCGGCACGGATCCGGAGACAATCTCGAAGTCGGTGAAGTCCCAGCTCCGCTCGCTCACGGGGAGGATGCCGAGGATCTGGACTTCAACCTGGGCCTGGAACGACTCGGGGTCCGGCGTGAAGTAGGCGAACGGGTCGACCGGCGAGGTGGTTGCCAGGATCTGCAAGTACTCGGTGCCGAGCGGCGGGGCCACCTTCCACGTTCCGGGGACGATGTACTCGCCCGGCGTCACGTAGTTCGCCGAGCCTCCCGGGAACGAATTCGGGAAGATCTGGTTCGCCTGGCCGTCCGGAGTGATATCCCAGATGTAGACGTAGGCTGCCTTGTTGACGCTGTAGTGAATGGTGATCGACTCGCCGACCGCGTACGCGCCGCGATCGACCCAGATCCGAACCTCGAGTTCCGTCGACTCCGGAGGAGTCGGAATGATTCCCTTCGGAGCCACGCCCTGAGCCCATCCCACCGCTCCGAAAAGCGCGATGAGGAGGACGAGCGCCGCAGCGGCTCGACCCGTTCCCTTCTTCATGTCTCCTCCTTGGAGGCGATTCCTTCCCGCTTCGATTCTCTCGGACTCAATTCAACGCGGCCAGGACGACCCGTGTCAAATCCTCGGGTCCCACGCGGCCGAGGACGAGATCGACGTCCGCGGGGACGAGCACGGAGCCCCGGAGATTCGTCAGCCGCGCGCTCGTGTTCTGGTAGATCGACTGCCCGTCGTGCGGACTCCCTCCGCTCTCCAGGTAATCCCCGACGGCATCGCCAAGCTGACTCAGCAGGGCATCGAAACGCCCCGCCGGGAGAGCCGACGCCCCCGCGCTGGTCGTCGTGCCGGCGGAAACGCGGAAGATCGACTTGCCGAACAAGAGGTAGCGAACCTCGACCAGAATCCTGAGGCGCTGCTGGAGTAGCTGATAGAGCGGGCCAAGCGACACCCCTCGCGCCAGACCTTCGAACGCCTTGTTGAGCAGCCCGTCGACGGGGATGTCGTCTTCAAGGGCCGCGACGATGGTGAGAACCACGGCCTCCTTGTCGGGGGCCGCGGCCGACGTCGCGAGCAAGCGTTCAAACAGGCGCTGCACGTCGGTCGCCGGGAACCCCTCCTGTCGGAGCGCCCGATCCAGCGCCGTCAGGGCCCTCGCGCTGGCTGTGACGGGAATGGCGGACAGCA
>Ga0172366_10002238_pt1 | contig 15170 bp, 11 predicted proteins | sample LakKivSesite69cm_FD_114533 | JGI IMG/M metagenome (GOLD analysis project Ga0172366, IMG submission 114533) | Sediment microbial communities from Lake Kivu, Rwanda - Sediment site 69cm | ecosystem: Environmental > Aquatic > Freshwater > Lake > Sediment | place: Rwanda: Western Province, Lake... | reverse complement strand
GTATGTGCCGAGAAAGGCAATATATTCTTCTTTTGATTCTGAAACTTGATGTTTTGTGGACAATTCTGACATCACCTAACTGGATTTTCGACTACAGGAATGTGGTGAATTTTGGCTTGAAAACGCTGCGTTTACTAGTACTTGGATCGCCGTTAAAAAAACTTGCTGCTTGTTGATGTTGTTTTCCGAGATGAGAAACGCGCGTTAGCCTGGGACTCGGCCCCCTATTTGGGAGTGGATCCGGTCCGACCCGTTCTTGCTTGCTAAGTCAGAAACCTAGAGAGAAGACTGGAACAAAACATTTTGCGGAGCGTAGGTCTTGAACCCTTTTGGGTTCGGGGACGGGCAGCCTCACCATACTTTGGTTCACGCATTAGGCCTCATTCTTCAGCCCGCGTTCATTCCATTGATTACGCTAGTTGAAATCAAAGAACAGATTCTCCAGGTCTGCAGGATCAAGTTTTCTTGTTTGATAAAGAGAGAAACTGCTAGTGTTGCTCGTTTCAGTAGCTAGAATTAATGAAAATCAATATCCGAACGGCGTGCCGCAAATCGTTCAAGGCGAACTAGTCTGGCAAGGAGCCTACGTGTTCTCCATGAATCTGACGTCTACAACGAAAATTCCGCTGAGGGGAACGATAATGCATATCGAAAATGGCAACTTGCTTGCTTCGTAGTGTTATGTGACGCGGGCCTTCTACATAGACGATGTTCTTTACAAATATCGGAGAGCAAAATCAAGATGAACTCTCTGCTTGACCTAGCCGAGATCCAGCCGCAGTCACCTCGAAATCAGAACTACCAAATCCTCTGGTTCCTTGCACCTAGTATACTCTCGTCTAGACTTATGCTTCATCTTCGCTTCCGCTCAGAACAACAGCCAATGATAAGAACAAGTAACTTTTGCCGACAAATCATTCAAGAGGTATTCTAAACTTGCATTGTTTGTCTCCGTTGATGATCGATTCTTCTTTCAACACTTCGACGGGTCTACCCATGGCTCCTTCGAACAGCGCTTTGGCCCATCCGCGAGAGCAGTTGCAGTAAGTAGGTGAGAGTTTTCCTCGTGGAATCTTGTTCACTTGCAAACAATAACATTTTGGATAAACAATGTAGGTTTTGTCCCCTTCTCTGTGGAGATGCTTGTACACTTGCCCAAGTTTATTCAAGAACTCCTCAGTGTTCTTCGATTTTTGATATATGCTTCTGGCCTTTTTGATGAAGCCCTGTGACTGGCACTGCCGCCCGCATTGTTCCAGCACTCTCAAACGTGTTTCTTCATCTGCGTATTTGTCTAATCCGGCTATTAGACTAGTAATCCATTTTTCCTTTCTGTTACCCATCTCAATCATCATCCTGTGGATTACGCAATATTATATTACATAATAATATGAATTTCAACATAGGAGCAATGTGAGCAAACATTCTTCTAGGCTGAACCCAGAGCAGCCTCTAACGACAATCTTCTGAACCGTGATATCGTCATTTCCCAGCATCTCTTCAGAAGTTGTCTGTTATTTCGTTCGTGCGCCTTGATTCAGCTTTCGCCGAAGAAGTGTCGTCTCAGAAAGAGTCAGCAACGTGTAGTAGAAAGGAAAACCCCGGCTATTTGCCGCCCTTTTCCCTTGCCCTCCTCATTCTTTCCAAACCCTTCTCAAGCTTCACTCATTCTCCCGAAAAACAGAGACATACACGAAGAATATCACCGAGTAAACGTTTTAAGATGGAGCGAGCTAAATCAGCTTGCCCGTTGATGTCGGAAAGATATGCCGGCATGGCAGAGTAATTTTGCCCACATCGGTAAGCCTTGTTGCTAACCAAGAATTTTTATTCAAAATAGCGCTAAATAAAAAAGGGGAGCCAGTGAAAAAGACATCAGCATTTTATTCAAAAATGGGTAAAAAGGGCGCTGAAGCCTTTTGGAATAAATTTCGCAATGATTCAGAATTTCGCGAGAGAATGCGCAATTCTTGGAAAGGACATAAAGTTGACCACGCGAAAATTGTTAAGGCAGCTAAGCTCGGAAGCAAAGCCTTCAGACGACGTTACAACACGGACAGAGAATTCAAACAGTTGATTGATAAAAAACTTGCCAAAAGTCGATCAAAGGGTGGGGCAATCTCTTTAAAGAATCTGGGCGAGGATGGTTTTAAGAAACGACTTGAGAAAATGAGAAATGAGCTTGTAAAGTACAAATACAACGATAATCTTGGCAATAGATTCAGAAGCCGTCTTGAACTAAAAGTCGCCTATTTCCTTTCCACTAACAATGTTGATTACGTTGTTGAGCCAAGACTTGAATGTGGGCATCACGCATATTATCCAGACTTTCTCATAAAAGGAGAACCTAAAATAATTGAGGTAATGGGAATAGGCATAGAGAAATATTGGAAAAATGCAGCACGAAAAATAGGTTTATTGCTTGAGGAATATCCTAAACTCGAAGTAGCCATAATCACTTCATTCTCTAAAATAGCGAAAAGACATGTTGGTGGAATGCCTCAGGTAAACATTTTAAGATGGAGTGAATTAGATAAGCTCCCCAAATGGTGCCGGGACGACTTGCCGGGATAATGACAGAACACTTGTCTTGCATCCCGTAGGCAGAGTGGATAATGCGCAGGCCTTGAGAGCCTGTGGACCCTCCGGGTCCGCATGGGTTCGAATCCCATTCCCGGCGCCAATTTTGAGCGGTTTCTATGAGTGTGTTAAAGAAAGGGAGATCATATACCTAGCATTTCAAGTAGATTGTACTGAACAATCAACGCTGCAAACAATGATGCTACCAGCGACATTACTGTGATCATAGTGTTAAGAGATGGCCCGGCGGTGTCTTTGAATGGGTCCCCTACAGTGTCGCCAACGACTGCTGCTTTGTGTGCTTCAGAGCCTTTGCCGCCATGAACTCCAGATTCTATCAGTTTCTTGGCATTGTCCCATAAGCCGCCGGAATTGGACATCAACAGAGCGAACAGTAAACCTGAGAATATGCTACCAGCCAAATAGCCGCCTAAGGCTTGAATACCACCAATGAATCCGACGATCAAGGTCATGGCTATGGTCAAAACGCTTGCAGGCAAAAGTTCGCGTAATGCTCCAGTAGTTGCAATGTCAACGCATCTTGCATAGTCTGGTTTGACTCCTTCCTTTCCTTCTTTCAATCCTGGGATTTCTCTGAATTGTCTACGTATTTCCGCGATCATTCTTTCTGCGTTTCTGCCGACTCCGAGCATAACCATTGCTGAAAACACGGCAGGCATAGCTATTCCGATAAACGCCCCCAACAACACGAGTGGGTTCATAAGATCAAAACTGACGCCTCCTCCAACTCTTTCTTGAAAAGCTGCTAATAACGCTATTACAGTCAATCCTGCCGCACCTATCGCAAAACCTTTCGTTATGGCCTTAGCAGTGTTCCCCGCAGAGTCAAGCTCATCAGTTATCCGTATAACTTCTTCTCCCAATCCAGCTTGCTCGGCAATCCCCCTAGAGTTGTCGACTATTGGACCATAAGCATCATTTGAGATTATGAGACCAACGATTGAAAGCATACCTAAAGCAGCAACGCCTATCCCGAATAAGCCACACAGATAGTAAGCAATCACAGACGCCACGCCTATACCGAGAAGTGGGGGAAAGACGCTAAGCAAACCATATGAGAAACCCACTATGATGTTTGTCGCTGTGCCTGTTTTAGATGCCTCCGCTGTTTTCAGAACAGGTGGCTTATCATCCGATGTGAAATAATCTGACGTCATGCCGATTACTATGCCAGCAGCTAAACCGACAACTGCTGCACCCCATATTCTCAAGTCATAGTTGAGATAAACGGAAGCTACGTATGTTAGAATCATGAAAAGGATGCATGTAACGTAAGTGCCTATGTTAAGCGCTCTACCCGGATTTCCTTCTTTCCCTACACGCAAGATTGCAGAGCCTATGATCGCTGCGATTATGCCTAAGCCAGCAAACACTAAGGAGATCTCCACACGTCCTGTCGCTTGCCCAAGTATCATTACCGCTACAATGCTTGCAATGTAAGAGTCAGCCAAGTCTGCACCCATACCTGCCACGTCGCCCACATTGTCTCCCACATTGTCCGCTATTACCGCAGGGTTTCTCGGATCATCCTCAGGGATTCCAAGTTCAACCTTGCCAACGAGGTCAGCACTTATGTCTGCAGTTTTCGTAAATATTCCTCCACCTGCTTTTGCGAAGAGAGCTAATGCACTAGCACCAAAACTGAATCCCAGAACAGTTTCCGGGTCGCCTGTTATAGCGTAAACTATGCTGATTCCTAAGAGGGAGAAACCCACGACAGATAATCCCATGACTGCTCCACCTCGGAAACCTATTGGGAAAGCCTTGTTCAGACTTTCTCTTGCTGCGTTTGCCGCTTTTGCATTTGCCTTAGTTGCAATGCTCATTCCAAAATATCCTGCTGAAGCTGATAAGAAAGCTCCAAACATGTACGACAAAGAAAGGCTCAGGTTCTGAATCGGATTTTCACTTGACCATGCTGGTTTTGGAAGAAATACACCTATCAAGACTGCGACAACGAGAACAAAAACCGTTAGAATCGTGTACTCTCTCTTCAAGAAAGCGTTTGCTCCTTCTCTGATTGCAGCAGAGATTTCCTGCATCCTTTCATTTCCACTATGCTGCTTGTCAACATATCGATAGAAATACAATCCTGCCAGAATCGATATCAATGCAGAAATAGGTGCAATTAACCATGCTTCAAACATTATTGTTTCTCCTTTCTCTCTGATTTAGAGTAGCGTAGGGAAGCTATTTCTTTATAAACTTGTTGGGCGAGGCTTTGGTTTTCCTTAGAAAAAGATATGAAGACCTTGCAACATGTATAGGGTTCTTTGGGGGGTTAGTGGCACGTCAAAGTCTTATCATGCGATGAAAATCGAAGAAGTAATGGTAGAGCTGAACACCAAAGAAACGGGTTTGACTTCTGAAGAAGCGAAGAATCGTCTGCAAGAGTATGGATCTAACGAGTTGAAGAAGGAGAAAGGCAAATCCCCGATTAGGCTTTTTCTTGAGCAATTCACGAACATCCTAGTGGTAATATTGCTTTTTGCAATGGGCTTGTCCGTATTTGTGGGTTTACAGTCCCCACATCCTGAAAGCGAGATTGCAGATGCGTTTGTCATACTTGTCATCGTCATAGCAGTTGCGGTCCTAGGTTTTACTCAGGAATACAAAGCAGAAAAAGCTCTCGAAGCATTGAGGAAGATGATTACGCCTACGGCAGCAGTTCTTCGTGATGGCAAGGAAACCCAAATTCCCGCACAAGAAGTGGTGCCCGGAGACATTCTTCTGCTATATACTGGAGACAAGATCGCCGCTGACGCCAGGCTTGTTGAAGCCGCAAACTTGAGGACCGATGAGGCTCCTCTCACAGGAGAATCCACGCCAGTAAGCAAGAACATTACACCTCTACCTGAAGAGACTACTATCTCTGAAAGGACAAACACTGTGTTAACTGGAACAATGGTCTCATATGGACGTGGCAAAGCCTTAGTCACATCAACAGGAATGAATACAGAATTTGGCAAAATCGCGAAAATGGTTCAAACAACCGAAGAAGAAGAAACTCCACTTGAAAAAAGAATGGCCAATGTTGGAAAATGGCTGGGAATACTCTCCATAGGCGTGTGTCTCGGAGTCGCAGTTCTAGGCATATTCAAACAACATGGCATTCTCGAAATGATCATGTGGGGAATCAGTCTCGCCGTAGCCGCTGTGCCCGAAGCCCTACCCGCCGTCGTCACAGGTGCCCTTGCCATAGGCATGTACCGAATGGCTAAAGAGAAATCCATAGTAAGAAGATTACCCGCTGTCGAAACGTTAGGATGTACAAGCGTCATATGTTCTGACAAAACAGGAACAATGACAAAGGGAGAAATGACCGTACAACGAATATACGTTCATGACAGAACAATAAAAGTCACAGGCGTAGGCTATGAACCGAAAGGAGAATTCTTATCTGAAGAAAAAATCTTGGATCTAACACATGACGAAAGCCTTCAAACGCTACTCAACATAGCAGCATTATGCAATGATTCAAGATTGGAAAAGACCGAAGGAAAATGGACCGTAAAGGGCGACTCAACAGAAGGAGCCTTAGTAGTAACAGCGGCAAAAGCCAACATCTGGAAAGAGGAGCTAGAAAAGAAGCAGCCACGTGTCGGGGAAATACCGTTCTCTTCAGAAAGAAAACGCATGACAACAATCCATGAAATACAAGGCAAAACCAAGCATGCCTACATGAAAGGCGCTCCAGAAGTGATTCTGGAATATTGCAACAAGATCCACATAGATGGAAAAGTCCGCAAACTAACTGGCGAAGACCGCGTCAAAATCCTGAAAATAACAGAAGCCATGGCAATTCAAGCGTTGAGAAACTTGGGACTCGCATACAAGGAGCTGTCAGAATCAACAAGCCAATTCGACGAGACAATTGAGAGAGACTTTGTCTTCGTCGGCGTAATGGGAATGATCGACCCTCCGCGAGAAGAAGTGAAAGACTCCATCTATTCCTGCATGAAAGCGGGCATAAAAGTTGTCATGATAACAGGCGACCATAAACTAACGGCAATAGCAGTGGCTAAAGCTCTAAACCTCATAGATGAAAACAGCACTGAAGGAAAAGTTCTCACAGGTGAAGAACTGGACAAAATCAGTGATGAGAGATTACTCGAAATTGCAGAGAACGTCGTAATCTATGCGAGAGTCTCACCGGAACACAAAATGAGAATCGTCAAAGCCTGGAAATCAAAAGGACACGTAGTCGCAATGACAGGCGACGGAGTGAACGACGCTCCAGCCCTCAAAATCGCAGATATAGGTGTCGCCATGGGAATCACTGGAACTGAAGTGTCAAAAGAAGCTTCAGACATGGTTCTTGCAGACGATAACTTTGCCACAATCGTAAAAGCAGTCAGACAAGGCAGAGAAATCTACGACAACATAAAGAAGTACCTGACGTATCTACTGCAATGCAACATTATGGAGATCCTAGTGCTCAGTATTGCGATGCTCATTAGCCCCGAACCGAAATCCGCCGTGGCACTCACAACAATTCAAATCCTATGGGTTAACCTTACGACAGACGGCTTGCCAGCAATCGCACTAGGTGTAGATCCAGGCGATCCTGATTTGATGGAGAGAAAACCGAGAAATCCCAAAGAAAGCGTTTTCTCACGCGACGTCAAAACCTACCTTGTGATAACTCCAATAATAACCACCGCTCTGCTTCTAACAGGATACTTCTATTACCAACCCTGGTTGGGCGGCCATAATCTGACAGAAGCACGAACACAGCTATTTACTGCTGTAGTTCTAATTGAACTAGCTGTCGCGATAAGTTGCCGCTCCTTAAAATATCCAATCTTCCAAGTTGGTGTTTTCAAAAACAAATTCCTATGGGTAGCAGTGCTTTCCTCATTTGCACTGCAATTGATTGTATTGTACATACCGCCGCTTCATGGATTATTTGATGTAACCTATCCAGAACTGGTAGATTGGATGACGGCGTTGGCATTCATGGCAATAACATTCGGAGTGCTGGAAATAGGGAAATTCGTGACTACTAGAAGAAGGAAGTAGGAGAACAGCACAAATCAACAAGCCACCTCCGTCTCATATCCTCCCAACGACATTGAGCAATCAAATTGAAGCGCATTCCGCTAATGCTACACCTGAAGAGGCGACTACGCTATGATGTGGGCCCATACTATCGTGAAGACAAAAGTGCAAACAACAGATGTGGAGTCGGCAGATGAAATACGGAAGCTAGCAAGCAAGTCAAAGTGGCTTTGGATAGACTGTCTCGAGCCTGATGAAAAAGAACTGGAAACTATAGCAGAGTTAGCCAAAGAAAAAATGATAGTAAATTTGATCAAAAAGGCTCAAATCTCGTCGCAATACGAAAGAAGCAACGAACACAACCTGATTCCTGTTTTACTAGTCAATTTTAAGGAGAAGCTTGAGATCCATAATATCTACGTTATCACACATGAAAAAATCTTCATAACTGTTAGAAACGGAAACTCCTCCAAATCAACAAACAACACACTTAGAACCCTACAAAACTGTATAAAAGAAATCAACAATGAAGCTATCCCCTCTTTCGTGATAAGTAGACTATTTCACGAAGCAACAAATGAGAACCTAGAGACAATAATGGCGTTAAGAGAATATATTGATGCCTTAGAAGAGAAAGCTCTCGATAAGCCAGCGGACAAAAAACTCAGCAAGGACGTTTTCAGGTTAAAACGAGAAGTTTCTACACTCGAAAGAGTATTCTGGGTTCAGAAAGAGACTATGCTTGCCATAAACGAAGGCATTGTTCCACCTATTCAAACATCTGAAAGAGACAGGCTGAGTCTCAATCATGCAATCAGCAACATCTCTCGGGAACTTTCACTCATCAACTCTCACAAGAACACATTAGACGGCATCCTCAGGTTACAAGATTTGGGCATGATACACAGAGTTGAAAGGATACTAATCTACCTTACAATGGTAACGATAATTATGAATGCTGTTCTCATTCTGTGGGAAACCGGAATACTGCAATTCTGGTAAACTCAGATCTACATGCGCCGCAATATAGACAAGCATTAAACAGTTGACAAGGTACCGCAGACAAAGCAAAGTGTGCCGCAGAAGAGTCTATATCTAATGCAACGTGAAGAGAGGCTTTCATAATCCAGATTGATGTGAACAGAAGACATCGTGGGAATATCTAATGAAAGAATATTCAACAGATGGATCATTGTTGTTACGACCATCATAATCCAGACGTGTCTAGGCACAGTTTACGCCTTCAACGTATTGCCATCTCCGCTGAAGAAGGAGTTCAGTTGGAGTGACGTCGAAACGATTAGCATTATGATTGCCTTGCTAGTCTTCGCCCTATCGATGATACCTGCAGGTAGGCTTCAGGACAAGAAAGGATCTAGACTGGTTGCCGCTATCGGAGGAGTGCTTCTAGGGTTGGGCATGATCTTGTCAAGCTACACAAGCTCACTACCATGGCTCTATGTAAGTTATGGAGTGATTGGAGGGTTAGGCATAGGCCTCGGATACGTGACACAGATTTCCACGTGCATGAAATGTCTTTCAGACAAGAAATCGGCAAATGCGTCGCAAGCAGAAGACGGAAAGCCATGACCTAGTAAGACTTAAATTTAGGACTATATGAAAAGAGCGTCAAACAACGAAAAGAAGGATTGAAAACGAATGAATGAGAAAACAGCGAATCCAGCACCACTTGGGTTACTGGGTTTCGGAATGACAACGGTACTGTTGAACTTCGTCCACAACGCTCAATTGAGCCCAATAGACGCCATGATCCTCGGCATGGGCATATTCTACGGTGGTTTGGCCCAAGTTATCGCGGGCATAATGGAATACAAGAAGGGAAACACGTTTGGAACAACGGCATTCACGTCATACGGGCTGTTTTGGCTGTCTTTCGTAGCTTTGAACTGGTTAGGAGTGGGAAGCAGTGCTGAGCTTGGAATCTGGCCTTTCTTCGGAGGCACCACACCTTGGGTCGTGTCCAACGAGGCGTTTATGGCCTATTTCTTCATGTGGGGATTGTTTACACTGATGATGTTCTTTGGAACTTTGAAAAAGAACCGTGCGCTTCAATTCGTGTTCATGAGCCTCACTATACTGTTCTTCCTACTTGCCATCAAGTCGGCACTCCTTGCCTACACTTCAACCACGGCCGCAGACTTGGGATTTTTCACGCGGATAATCGGATTCGAAGGCATAGTTTGCGGATTAAGTGCTTTCTACTTGGCCATCGCAGAAGTTCTAAACGAGACCCACGGAAGAACTGTGCTACCGATCTGTCCAACAGGATAATAAACGCTTTCATCTTTTTTCTATTTTCATTAAAAACGTTTATATTTCCGAAAGAAGGTTTCTCCACAAAATTCAAAGAAGGTTAAAGGATGTCAGAAGCTAGTTTACCGTTCAATGACAGGATTTTGCCCGGAAAGAAGCTGAAGGAAGAATGGGAGAAATCACTAAAGAATCCACAAGAGTTCTGGGCTGAGAAGGCAAAGGCTATCGACTGGTTCCGAACATGGGATAAAGTTCTAGATGACTCGAACCCGCCTTTTTACAAGTGGTTCAAAGGCGGCCTACTGAACATAACCTACAACGCGCTGGACAGACACCTGAATACTCCGAAGAAGAACAAACTGGCGTACATCTGGGAAGGAGAACTCGGCGAGGTCCGCACTTACACTTACTATCAACTTTTCAGAGAAGTGAACAAGCTCGCCAAAGTCTTCAAAAACTTTGGACTCAAGAAAGGAGACAGAGTAGCACTATACTTGCCGATGGTTCCAGAGCTACCGATCACATTGCTCGCGACGGTAAGAGTCGGCGGAGTCCACACTGTGGTGTTTTCAGGCTTCAGCGCAGAAGCACTCGCAGACAGAATAAACGATTGCCAAGCAAAAATCCTCATAACAGCCGACGGAGCCTACAGACGCGGAAAGACAGTCACGTTGAAGGACACGGCGGATCGGGCACTGAACAACACGCCAACCGTGGAAAAAGTCATAGTTGTGAAGAGAACAGGCCAACAGGTTCCCATGAAGGAAGGACGCGACTTTTACTATCATGATGCGATTGGCAAAGTTGAAGCTAACGCTTACGTTCCGCCAGAACCGATGGAATCAAACGACCCGCTCTTCATACTCTACACTTCAGGAACCACAGGCAAACCGAAAGGAGTGCAACACGGCATAGGCGGCTACCTAGTATGGGGATACTGGACCCTCAAATGGGGCTTCAACCCGAACGAAGAAGACATTTGGTGGTGCACAGCAGACATCGGCTGGATCACAGGTCACACCTACAACGTCTACGCTCCACTGGCCCTCGGAGTAACATCATTCATCTTCGAAGGCACACCAGATTACCCAGCCCAAGATAGGTGGTGGGAACTGATCGAGAAACACGGCGTCACGATACTGTACACGACGCCCACGGCAATCAGAATGTTCATGAAGTTCGGCGAACAATGGGTAGCTAAGCATGACCTCAGCACTCTGAGGATTCTGGGCACAGTGGGAGAGCCGATCAACCCTGAGGCGTGGAAATGGTACTACCGCGTCATCGGAAAAGACAAACTCCCGATAATAGACACTTGGTGGCAGACAGAAACAGGAGGCTTTATGATCGCGCCACTGTCAGGACTGGAACTCGTGTCACTAAAACCGGGTTCAGCAACCAATCCACTGCCAAGTGTGCATGCAGAAGTCTGGAACGAGAAAGGCCAACCAACGCCAGCAGGCACAAAAGGCTTCCTAGTAATCAAAACGCCGTGGCCGGGAATGCTTGAAACGCTGTGGAAAGATCCGGATAGGTACAAGCAAACGTACTTCGGAAGATGGCCAAACATCTACTATACTGGCGACTACGCTGTCCAAGATCCAGACGGATACTTCTGGCTGCTGGGAAGAGCAGACGAAGTCTTGAAAGTGGCTGGACATAGGATAGGCACGGTTGAGCTTGAGAGCGCGCTTGTTTCGCATCCGTCAGTCTCAGAAGCTGCAGTCATGGGCAAAGAGGACGCGGTGAAAGGCGAAGTGCCCGTTGCCTTCGTGACCCTTAGAAGCGGTTTCTCGCCATCGGAGGAATTGCGAGCGGAGCTTGTGAAGCACATCAGAAACACTATCGGCCCGATAGCCACTCCGGACGCAATAGTTATAGTGAACAAACTGCCGAAGACAAGGAGTGGAAAGATCATGCGAAGACTACTCAAAGCCGTTCTAGTCGGTGCAGCCCTGGGCGACGTTTCAACACTCGAAGACGAAGCCTCAGTCGAAGACATCAAGACAACCTACGAAGACATGAAAAGGCAACTAGAGAAGAAGTAGACTCATTCTTCTTTTTTGTCTGTTTTTAGCAAGCTTGAGCCTTATAGACCCGGTTATCATCAGGCAGAGTAGGGTGGTTGATGTGAAATACCACGTGAGACGCAGAGATAAAGAGATAACAGATATTGAAGCAATGAAGAAAGTGCTGAAAACCACGAAGTACGTGACACTGGCACTTTCCATGAACGACGAGCCTTATCTTGTTACGCTCAGCCACGGTTACGATGAACGTCACAACTGTATCTACTTCCACTGTGCCAAGGAAGGCAAGAAAATAGACTATATCAGAGCAAACGACAAGGTTTGGGGACAAGCATTCATTGACCACGGCTACGCAGAAGGCAAATGCAATCATATCTACACTTCAGTACACTTCTCAGGCAGAATAACCTTGATTGACGACCTAGAGGAGAAGCGAAAGGCAATGGAGTGTATGATGAGACAGCTTGAGAAAGACCCTGAGCCGACGATCGCGAGGCTGAAGCCCGAGAGGTTGGGAAGCACTGCGATGGGCAGAGTGGATATAGATTACATGAGCGGCAAGAAACCTGAGGAAACAGCTAGCCAAACCTGAAGCTCTACAGCAGCCCACTCGTTGCCTTCTTTGACTATTGCCCTATGGGTAGAACCTTCTTATTGTTCTCGGGAACGGTATAGAGTCTATTATATTTTCTAGGTCAAGCATCCACGTCAACAGTCTTTCCACACCCATGCCGAAACCCGCGTGGGGAACAGTGCCATACCGTCTCAAGTCCAAATACCAATCATAATCCTTCTCGTCCATGCCCATGTCCCTGATCCTTTTGATCAGTGTTTCCTTATCGTCTTCTCTTGCACCCCCTGTTGAAATTTCGCCTATTCTTGGAACCAGCATATCAGTTGACATGGCAATCTCGGGCTTGTCCCTGTAAGTCTTGCAGTAAAAAGCTTTGATGGCCGTGGGATAGTCAAAAATGAAAAAAGGCTTGCCGAACTCGTCAGCCAAAGCCTTCTCATCATCATACCCCAAATCATCACCCCATTTTACCTTGGAACCCTTCGACTTAAGCCTCTCAATCGCTTCACTGTACGTTATCCTCGGAAACGGTGCCTTAACCGAAGCTACTTTGGAAAGGTCCGCGCCTAGCTCAGCAAACTCTGCTTTGCACTCTTCTACTATTCTTCTGCAGACGTACGCCACGAGTTCCTCTTCAAACTTCATGAGGTCACGCATGTCAGCAAAAGGCCACTCTGCCTCCATATGCCAGTACTCAGTCAAATGTCTGATCGTTCGGCTCTTCTCGGCACGGAAAGACGGCGCGATACAGTAGACCTTCTCCAGCGAGTAGATCAGAATCTCGAGGTAGAGTTGAGAACTCTGCGTCAAGTAGAGGTTCTGGTCAAAATATTTTAGACCAAACAGTGTTGAACCGCCTTCCACTGCTGCAGAGATGAACATGGGCGGAGAAACCTCAACGAAAACTTGGCTCTTAAAGAACTCGCGTGCGAACTCCAGCACTTTGCCGCGTACCTTCATGACTTGGTTCATTTTGCGGCTCCGAAGCCACAAGTGTCGGATATCGCGCAGAAATTCCTCACTCTGATCCTTACTTATCGGGAAGACCTCGGCCAGACCTATGATTGAAACCTTTTCAACGGAGATTTCGTAGCCGCCAGGAGCCCGTTTATCCTGCTTTACGGTGCCTTCGAGCAATAATGATGACTCGATAGTTAGTTTTTCAGCGTCCTGCCACGCTGGGTTGTCAGCTTTGACGGTGCATTGGATAACACCTGTCGAGTCGCGCAACAGAAGGAATATTGTCTGCTTACTCTCTCTCTTGCGGTAAACCCAGCCTCGAATGGCAACTTTCTCGTTCTCATGCTTTCCTTGCAGGAGTTCTACTATAGGCACAGGAGACATGAACATCAACCTTTGCTGTATTCATTCTCAGAACTAAATGGTCACGTAGTTTTTAAGCTTTAGATTTCTTTGGATTTTGACTCGAACACTCTTAATGAAACGAACAAGGCTAAGGGTAGGGCACCTACAGCCAGCATGACGAAGGGCAAGGGCTTCCACACATAAGAATAGAGCAACCCCACTAGTATCTGAGTGATGGCCTGGCTTAGGTAGATGAAAAACTGACTACACCCAACAACCTTGCCCCTGAGTTCCCTGGGCGTTAAGTCGCCGAGAAGTGAGTGGTAACTGCTTGAAGTCAAGACCTGACCGAGACCGAAAAAAAAGAAGGCTAGCAGAAGCTTATAGAAATCTGCAAAGATGAAGACGGCCATTGCGGGAACATAGCACAGATACCCCAGAATAAGAAATCGCTTGCGCCCAGCCTTGTCCATTCTGAGCCCAGCGGCAATCGCTGGGATTGCAGCGCTCAAGGACATGAAAGCCATCACGAAAGCCCACTGAAACTTCTCGATTCCAAGAACTTCTAGGACATAGACGACAAAATAGGTGTTGCAGCCTGCGATTAGACTGCTGATGACCGCGTTCGATATAAATAGATGGAAGACTGCTCTTGGGATCTTGCTCCAGACATGGAGACTTTCTCGCACTGACCGCGGGTATTCCTTTATGGCACCTATTAGGTTTGGGCACGAATCAGCTTCAGCCGTAGACAATGTTTCCTTCAGTCTAGCTCTCAATACTGCCGCTGCAAAGTAAGCAACCGTGACTATTGCGTAGGCTATTCTCATGCCCATGTCGAAATTGAAAACGAGTATCAAGTAACCGGCTATGATCGAGGCAGGCAACCCGACGAGATTCGTCAGTACTGCTTGAAAAGTCAGACCGGCACCACGGTTTTCAGGAGATATGGAATCTAGCATTATAGCAAACAACGCGGGTTGATAGAGCAGACAGAAATTCTGAATCATCGATCCCACAACTATGAACTGCCATGAAGGAGCGAGAACGAAGAAGATCGAGGAAAACGCCACGCCAAAGGTCATCGTGTAGACGAGCCATCTCCTTCCGTGTTTGTCTGCCAGATAGCCTCCTGGGAACTGCACGAGTGCAAGGGCGAGCGATCCAGCGAAGCCTATCACGCTGAGAAGGAAGTCATTCGCGCCTAAGATGTCTTTGAAATATTTGCCTGCGTAAGTGTTCGGGATAGGCGCCGCGAAGAACATGAATACCCAAGTCAGAGTCAGGAGTAAAAAGTTGCCTCTAATGAATGCGTACCGGCCTTTGAAGCGTGAGAACAGTTTCATCGTTCAGATGTCACTGAAAACGTGGATATAAGCAGAAAG
>Ga0172366_10002237_pt1 | contig 15171 bp, 20 predicted proteins | sample LakKivSesite69cm_FD_114533 | JGI IMG/M metagenome (GOLD analysis project Ga0172366, IMG submission 114533) | Sediment microbial communities from Lake Kivu, Rwanda - Sediment site 69cm | ecosystem: Environmental > Aquatic > Freshwater > Lake > Sediment | place: Rwanda: Western Province, Lake... | reverse complement strand
CACCATTCAGTAAAGGTGACAATTCGTACCTGAATGTACATCCAAATTTTTGCGCAATTTTTACTTCTAATCCTGAAGAGTATGCCGGTGTGAATAGAACGCAGGATGCATTACGTGATCGTATGGTGACAATTGACCTCGATCATTTTGATTATCAAACAGAATTGCAGATTACCATGGCTAAATCTAAACTTCCCCTTGAAGAGACTGAAAAGATTGTAAAAATCGTGAGAGGTTTGAGGGATTCTGGTAAAACCGAATTTGACCCGACCATTCGGGGATCAATCATGATCGCTAAAACCTTAATGGTTTTGGGAATATCACCATCAAAATCGAATGAGAAGTTCAAGAAGATATGTCAGGATATTCTTACCTCTGAAACAAGCCGGATCGGTTCAAAAACAAACCAGGAAAGAGTCAGGCTCATCGTAGAGAATCTTATTGAACAATATACCTGATTTGGTAATAGTATCTTTTGAATAATATAATTTAGGGAGGTTCATATGCCGATATCGAATACAGTTAAAGGATTACATAATTTAAGAACCCTTCAGTCTAAAAGAAAAGATGCCGATATTTATAAGGAAAACGCTGACTATCTCAAGCTGTTTATGTTAGAGAAGGAACGGACAAGATTGCATAATGAACAGATAAGACTTGTTCTACGTCTTGATACAATTAATTCACGGATAAAGGAGATTGAAGAGTTTTATGACACTATTTTAGGAAAGAAAGAGGTCAGTTCATGCGTTGAAAACAAACTGTCCTCGGAACCTGAAGAAAAAAAAGAGTGGAAAACTATCCCTATTAAATATTAGTTTAAGTTAAATAAGCCCAAAAATGGAAAAGAAAAAAAACAGTCATAATGACAATGAGTCGAACTTTGATATTCTTGGATTAGGTGGATTATTCAAAGGTATCGAAAAATTAGTCGATCTCGCCGGAAAGCTCCAGGATGTAAAAGAGATCAATAAAGAAGGTGAAATTAATCTTGACAACCTCAAAAAGGGAATGAAAGCCGTTTATGGCTTCACTATTAAGACAGCAGTCGGTGGCGGAAAGCCGACAATGGAAACCTTCGGGAATATTAAAAAAACTCCCGAAGGACCCAAAGTAGAAGAGGAGCGTGAACCCTTAACGGACGTATTTGATGAAAAGGAAGAAATCGTCATCATCGCCGAAATGCCTGGCATTGAAGAAAGCGATTTAAAAATTGATCTCAAAGAAGATATGCTTGAACTTTCGGCTGAGAGGAATTCCAGGAAATATCGTAAGGAACTTTTACTTCCTGTAAAAGTGGAAAAAGCAAAAATGAAAGTAAAATATAACAATGGAATTCTTGAAATCAGGATAAAAAAATAAAAAATGGCGCTTATTGGTTTGGATAACGCCGATATGAAACTTATCCTATTTGGCGGAAAAGGAGGTGTTGGTAAAACCAGTTGCGCAACGGCCACTGCAATTGAACTGGCAAGAACCTTTAAAACCCTCATTATTTCTACCGATCCGGCTCATTCCATATCCGATTGTCTAAGTCAACAAATTGGAAGCGGGATTCATGCAGTGGAGGGTAGTGAGTATCTTTCAGCAACTGAAATTATTGCCGAGGAAGCTTATGCTGACTTTAAAAAACAACATGAAACAGAGTTAAAGAACCTTTTCGACACCTCCACTAACCTTGACATGGAAGATATCGATGATTTGTTAAGCCTGTCAATTCCAGGGATAGATGAAGTGATGGGCTTTACAAAGGTCGTTGATTTTATTGAAGAAGGAAGGTTTGAGAAGTATGTCATTGATACAGCTCCAACAGGCCATACTTTACGGCTCATTTCCTCTCCGGCTATTTTAGATCAATGGATAAAGATTGCTGCCAAATTGAGATGGAAATACCGCTATATGGTTGCAAGTTTTTCGGGATCTTACACAGAGGACAAAACCGATACGATGCTAATTAATTTGAAAAAGACCGTAAAGAAAATTGAGAATTTGCTTAGCAATAACAGATGCTGTGAATTTATTCCCGTATGTATTCCAGAATCATTGGCACTTTTGGAAACCAATCGTTTAATTTCAAACCTCAGACATTTGATGATTCCCGTCCGACAAATGATCGTGAATAATGTCATTAAATCGGAAGCGTGTGATTTTTGCAAAGAAAGAAAAACGGTACAGCAAAAATATCTTACGCAAATTGATAACTTATATCCAACTATCAATAAGATAATTATACCATTATTTTCAGAGGAAATAAAAGGATTGGACAAATTAAATGAACTCCGGATGTTCCTTTTTGGATTGAGAAATTAAATTTACTCAAATATAAGCTAATGGAATTAAATCATGAAATAAAAATATTTAAGGTAAAGGAAGCCCTGGTAAAAGATGTTGGAAGGGCCATTGCGAGGATAGATCCACAAGATATGATGGCTCTTGGACTGGAAGCAGGAGATATTGTCATATTGGAAGGTAAGCGTAAAACACCGGTGAAAGTGATGCCATGTTATGCTGAAAACCGGGGAAAAAAAATCGTACAAATTGATGGGATTACAAGAGAAAATAGCCAGGCCAGTATCGACGAAAAAGTCAAAATTGAGATCACCTCATACAAATCAGCAATAAAAATCAAATTGCAACCTGTTACAGCTACTGGTGGCCAATTTAAAAGCAATGATGCCAGGTATATTGGTTCACTCATTGACGGATTACCGGTATCAAAGGGTGATAAAGTAAGGGCAAAATTATTTGGATCACGATCGGTGGATTATATTGTTGTAGATACAAATCCTTCTGACACCGTATTGATTAATCCCAATACATTAATTGAGCTGAATCTGTTGAAACAGGGTGAAAAGAGATCATCCAAGGTTTCATATGAAGATATAGGGGGCCTTTCAACTCAGGTTCAACGGATAAGGGAGATGATAGAACTCCCATTGAAATACCCTGAAGTATTTGAACGATTAGGTATCGATCCACCTAAAGGGGTTTTCTTATATGGCCCTCCTGGAACAGGTAAAACATTGATTGTTCGGGCAGTAGCCAATGAAACGGATGCTTATTTCGTGCATATATCAGGACCGGAAATAATGGGAAAATTTTATGGTGAAAGTGAAGAGCGGTTAAGAAAAGTTTTTGTTGATGCCCAGGCCCATGCACCGGCAATAATTTTTATTGATGAGATTGATGCTATTGCTCCGAAAAGAGAAGAACTGGGGGGAGAAAAGCAGGTTGAAAAGAGGGTAGTTGCTCAACTATTATCATTAATGGATGGGTTGGAATCAAGAGGAAAAGTAATCGTAATAGGTGCTACTAATATTCCTAATACGATTGATCCCGCTTTGCGCAGACCCGGCCGGTTCGACAGGGAAATTTCGGTCTCAATACCCGATAAAAAGGGACGATTTGAAATACTGGTGATCCATACACGTGGGATGCCTTTAGCAGAAGATGTTAACCTTGAAAAATTAGCTGAAATCACTCATGGATTTGTTGGAGCTGACCTTGAAGCACTTACAAGAGAAGCAGCAATGACTGCTCTCAGGAAAATATTGCCGAAGATTGACTATGAATTGGCTGAAATTCCTTACGAATTACTTCTGAATCTTGAAGTTACAATGGACAATTTTTATGATGCCATGAAAGAGGTTGAACCTTCGGCAATTCGTGAAGTCTTTGTCGAAGTTCCTGATGTTAAATGGGAAGATGTCGGTGGCCTCGATGATATCAAAGAGGCTTTGAAGGAGGCTGTTGAGTGGCCATTGAAATATGCAGGGTTGTTTAATAAAGCCGGCACCAATCCTCCCAAAGGAATCATTCTTTATGGTAAACCGGGAACGGGAAAGACTTACCTGGCAAAGGCTGTAGCTCACGAAAGCGGAGTCAATTTTATTTCAGTGAAGGGACCCCAAATCATGAGCAAATATATCGGGGAATCGGAGAAAGGGGTGAGGGAACTATTCAAAAAAGCTAAACAGGCTGCCCCAACCTTGCTTTTTCTCGATGAAATAGATAGCCTCGTACCAAGACGCACAGGAGATAGCTCAGGGTCAAATGTGACCGATAGAGTGATTAGCCAATTTCTAACCGAAATGGATGGCATCGAAGAACTCAAGGGTGTGGTCGTGTTGGCTGCAACAAACCGTATGGATTTGATAGATCCCGCACTATTAAGAAGTGGCCGGTTCGACCTGATGTTTGAATTACCGGTTCCTGATGAAAAGACACGTGAAAAAATTTTTAAAATTCACACTGCAAATAAGCCATTGCAAAAAAATATCGACATGAAAAAACTGGCAATAGAAACGGAAGGATTAGTAGGAGCCGACATTGAGTTTATATGCAGAAAAGCATCCACTATTGCTATTCGCGAACTTATTGAAAGTGGTAAAATACAGGATAATGATATTAATGTAAATATTATTATTATGGAAAAACACTTTGACGAAGTTATTAGGCTTGTGAAACAGCAACATAACATAAAAACCTAATATACAGAGGAAAATGAGTAATCAAGGTTTGTATGTATATGGTATTATTCCAACCTATTATCCAGCAGAAAATTTCAGGGAATTGGATCGTTTTCATGTCATTAATATTCCTTATCGGAAAATTTCCGCCATCGTATCTGAAAGCAGTGTAATAGATTATAAACAATTGGGTACCCAACCTCTGGCAAAATTACTGATAGATCATCAAAAAATGATTGAAAGTATTATGAACATCGGATTTACAGCGATCATTCCGATGAGACTTGGAACTTTTGTGAATAATACCTCAAAAATGCTGAAAATATTAGAAAAGGGTTACGATCTGATCATGGAAATTATGGAAAACATCGTCAATATGGTAGAGATCGAACTCGTATCGACATGGGCTGATTTCGATCAGGTATTGCTTGAAATATCAACAAATCAACAGGTTATTGAAATGAAGACCGAAATTGAGGAAAGAAAAAAGGTGACACAATCTGATCAATTAATCATCGGCTACCTAATAAAAAGAATTTTGGATGAGACAAGAAAGGAATATGCAAAAAATATCATCAATGTGCTGGAACCAATTTGCAAAAGCTCCAGGCAACATGAAGTTCTTAATGATCAGATGATTTCTAATACCGCATTTTTGATCAACCAAAGCAAATTGGATTTATTTGAGCAGACACTTAATAAACTGGATACGGAATTAAACAGGAAGGTCAATTTCAAACTTGTGGGGCCGCTTCCTTGCTATAGTTTTTATACATTAGAAGTAAAAGAGTTAGATTTTAATGAAATAGAAGAAGCTAAAAAGGAACTTGGACTGAATGCTCTCGCATCTGAAAAAAAAATTAAACAGGCGTATCTTAATAAAGTCAAACTGTTTCACCCCGACAAGAATTCGAGCAAGAACAGCACTGAAACTTTTAATAGGATCAAGAAAGCTTATCAAACCATGTTGGACTATATCAATGCTGTCAAACCAGCTTCGTTTGAAGAGCAGTTTTCACTGCTAATTGATGCAGTGTCGGAGAATTTGTTTTTTTTAAGAATAAAAGAATGATATGCAAAAGGATGGCAAATATATCTATTGTATCATTGCTTCAAGTTACGATTGCAATTTTGGACCCATTGGTATCGGTGGGCGTGGTGATATGGTGAGCACGATCGGATTTGAAGGATTGTGCATGGTAGTGAGTGATCATCCACTTAACAAATTTATTGTAAGCCCTGAAAATATTCTTGCTCATCAGAAAGTTATTGAGCAGGTCATGAAGGAATTCAATAGTGTGTTGCCTGTCAGGTTTGGAGTCATAGCAGCTACACCTGATGAAATCAGAAACTTACTCAATCGAAGATATAGCGAATTTTCAGAATTACTCCGTGTGTTTGAAAATAAAATGGAAGTGAACATTAAATGTACATGGAAAGATATTAACAATATTTTTCAAGAAATTGACAAAGAGAATGCTGAGTTAAGATTAATTAAGAAAGAAATCAAAGAAGAAACAGATATCAACCTCCGGAAAACAAAAATGGCTGAAGCAGGTAAGTTGGTTGAGAAGGCATTGAAAGTAAAGAAAGAAAAAGAAGCAGAAAAGATCCTTTTTGCTTTTAAGAAAGCCATATTTGAATATAGACCAAACAGAACAACCGGAGATGCCATGTTTTTTAATACAGCATTTTTAATTAACAGCGGTCGTGAAAAGGAAATTGATAATATCATAATGGATCTAGGAGAAAGGTACAAAAATCGTATTGACTTTACATATACCAGTCCTTTGCCGGTTTATAATTTCATTGATTTAAAAATTTTTCCCGAAAAGTGGGAAATATAGGATATAATTAAAATTAAGGGGGTATAGATATTTTATGGGGAAAATGGCAGAAATTGAGAAGGAAGGCATCTATTTATATTGCATTATTCGACATTCGGGCAATATCGAGTTTGGACCGATTGGCATTGGGAATCGCAATGATTCCGTCTATGCAATCAATTTCAAGGATATTTGTGCTATTGTGAGTAATTCAACAGTGATGAGATATGAAGCTCGACGGACGAATTTATTGGCTCATCAATTGGTGCTGGAAGAGGTAATGAAAAATTTTTCCATTCTCCCAATCAGATTTTCGACTATATCAGAATCATATAACCAATCCAAAATTGTCAACATTCTTGAAAAAGAATATGACAAGTTTTCGGATTTATTGAATAAAATGGAAGGGAAAAAGGAACTTGGATTAAAAGTTATGACTCTTGAAGAACCTTTTTTTAAGTATATTTTGGATAGATACGAAGATATTAGGTCACTGAAAGAAAGGATTGCTTCATTATCATTAGATAAGGCACATTACCAGTTGATAAGAATTGGTGAGATGGTTGAAGAGGCATTGATTAATGAAAATTTGAAATTCAGCAACACCATAATAGATGCCCTATCTCCTATAGCAGAAGATGTAAAAGTAAATGATAAGTATAATAATTATATGATTCTTAATGCCGCTTTTCTCATTAAAAAAGAAAAGGAAATGGAATTTGATCAGGCCATTAATACTTTGGATGGACAATACGGTCATCTGCTTAAATTCAAATATGTAGGGTCATTACCTCCATATAATTTTGTAAATTTAATAATCAATACACAAGAAGATTAACATGTTCTTAATCGATGACATCTTTTTTGCTCCCTTAAAAGGGATAATTTTCATAGGAAAGAAAATTGATGAACTGATGCAAAAGGAAACGTCGGATGAAGGTAAGATAAAAGAACGTCTCATGGCTTTGCAATTGAAATTTGAAATGGACGAAATCAGTGCTGAGGAATATGATAAACAGGAAAAGGAATTACTTGAAATGATTGAAAATATAAGAGTCATCAAAGAAAATAATCAATAAAAAACATTATAAATGCATTATGGCCAAATCGGGTATGCTAAATTTTTAATTATTGTAATCAGGAGGACAAAGACATGAATAAAATAATAGAGGTTAAAGATACTATCGTCAGGTTTCTACAAGAAAATGTTCATTGCCAAGACATAACGGTCATCAAGCTTGCTAAAGTGGATAACAACTGGGAGGCGATAGCAGAAGTGTACGAAAATGATTCATTTCTGAAATCAATGAATATGCCACCAAAACTTGCAAGAGCTTTTTATTCTGTTAAATTGGATGATGAGCTGGATGTTCAGTCATATGAAAGAAAAAGTTTAGATCAAATACAAGAGAAATAAAAAAATGGAAGGATTGTATCTGTATTGCATAAGAGACAAAACCACAGATAATACAATGTTTTCTATGAAAGGTATTGATGGGGAAGGGGAGATATTAACTCTCTCTTACCGCGAATTAGAAGCAGTAGTCAGTAAGGTTTCATTAGAAGAATTCGATTCTGAGGCAATTCAAATTAAGGCGCAAAATGACCTAAATTGGATTAAGGAAAAGGCAGTTATTCATGAGAGGGTGATAGAAGAAGCGATGAGAAAAGACGATAAGATATTGGGAGTGATCCCAATGAGTTTTGGCATCATCTTTAAAAAAGAAGCAAAACTCATAGAAACCTTAGATAAAAACTATGAAAAAATTCAACAAGCTTTGGACAACATTCGAGGAAAGCAACAATGGGGACTGAAGGTGTATTTGAAGGATAAAAAGATTTTGGAGCAAAGAATAAAAGCGGTAAATGGCATAATAAAAGAGAGGGAAAAGGAAATAGCTTCTTTACCCGAAGGTATGGCTTTTTTTATGGAAGAAGATCTAAGAGAGATTATTAATAGAGAGATGAATAAGGAGCTAAACGATATGATGGATGTTCTTTTTGAAACTTTTAAAAAGCATGCTGTGGATTCTATTAGAAATAAAAACTTAGAGAAAGAATTAACAGGAAGAAGTGAGCCTATGGTTTTAAATGCAGCCTATTTAATTCTCGATGAGAAAATAGAAGGATTTAAAAAAGAGGCAAAGCGTTTAAAACAGGAATTTCAGGCAAAGGGATTTTACCTTGAATATAATGGACCTTGGCCTGCGTATGATTTTGCTAAATTATTATAACTATGGCTCATAAAAATGTAACATTGGTTGATGCTCTGGATAAAATTATAGAAAAGGGTGCAGTGATCACTGGGGATATGGTTATAAGAGTGGCCGATATAGACTTGGTCTATTTGGGTTTAAGGCTTATTCTTACATCGGTTTCTAAAGCTGAGGAAATCTCAGGTAATAGCTTTAATCGTAAAGAAAAAGAAGCTACTCCTGAAGATATAGCCTATTTACAAAAATTACAGAGAGAGATAAAGAAAGCTGAAGAAAATATCCCAAAGTTAATTGATGCTAACGACCCTAAACAGGCAGAGCAAGGGCTGGCTCAGTTGGTTTTAACACTACTTGAACTTATAAGAAAACTCATGGAAAAAGAAGCTTACAGGAGAGTGAAGAGAGGGACTCTATCTGCGATAGAAATTCAAAAGTTAGGATTAAGTCTTAAAGCAGTACAAAAGAAGATAAAAGAAGTTCAGGTAATCTTTAATATCGACGATGAGGACTTAAATATAGATTTGGGTCCTCTGGGGAATTTAATGTAATAAGCAAACAAAAATGAACGAAGAAGAAGTTTATATAAAAGTTAAAAATAATATAGAAAGGGGAATGATATGTCAGAACAAGTGATGCATTCAACTCAATCCTCGAGTCTTGCTGATATCTTAGCCCTGGTACTAGATAAAGGGGTTGTCATTGTTGGAGATATCCAAATTAAAATTGCCGATGTCGAACTTTTAACCATAAAGATAAGATTAATGATTTGCTCTGTTGACAGGGCAATGGAAATGGGGATAAATTGGTGGCAGACGGATTCTTTTCTGAGTTCAAAAGCAAAAGAGGAAGAGAGAGAACAAAAGATTATCGACCTCGAAAAGGAGGTCAATAAATTAAAAGCTGAGATATAAGAATGGAAATAAAAGAGATTGCCAAAATAGCAAAAAGAGAATTAACCCAACTCACAGGATTCACTTCTCCCAATGTGATAGGAATAGTCAAAAGAGAGCACATATGGCACATTACTGTCGAAATAATAGAAAAACCTTCTGAAGCAGTTAACTTGGAGATACTTGGAATTTATGATATCCAACTCGATACTTCTGGAGGCTTCATTGGTTTTGAAAGAATAATGATGAGAAAGCGGGGCGATATTCTTAAATAGAAAATGATAAAGATAAATTCCCAAATGAAGTTCATCAAGATCGAAAATAAAGCAACTTAAATACAAACCTTAGGCTATTGGGCGATTTGATATGGTTAAATGTATCACTTCATAATTTAAATACAATGTATAATCAAACTGAATCTTCGACTATTCAATGTAAAATCCACCAAGACAATTTTACTGCTATGAGTGTAATAAAACAGAAAATCAATCATGGAACAACGCTTGACATAAAAGTAAAATATGCTGAGGAATTGTCAGATAAAGTAAATAGCCTGATTAATTGTTCACAATATGATGATCAAAGACAAGATTGTAAATATTGCCATACTATCGCTTATTTACATAAAAAGACAGCCGAATTGATAATCAAAGCCAAAAGTCTTTTATAATGAGGACCTTGATATATATCCCAATAATCCATTCAAGCGCCGATATGGGCTCTTTAAGTAAAGAACTCCAAAATAAAAGTATTTCCGGTTTTGGTGAGAGGAAATGGAAAAAGCACATTGAAACTGTTAATGGTTATTGGGAAGCGATTGAATTATATTTTGAAAAAATCGACTTATACATTAAGGGTACGAATATATATCAGGATGGAATGTTTGTTGACGGTGAAATGGCTTTGAAAATTATTGATGAAGGCATAAAATCGGGAAGTAAAAATTCTGAAATAGTCTTAAAACTTATCGAACGGGGGGCTACACTTATAAAGACTGAGGATTATAAAATGGTTAAAAATGAATACGATGGACTTAAATCTATTTTAAAAGCCAAGTCAAATTTTAAGAGACTTTTTTTTCTGTTACGATACAAAATTTTGAAACCAATATTTTTGATCAGGAGAGATAGATTTATTGCCGGCAGGATAGACGCTACTTTAAACCAAAATGAAACAGGTATACTTTTTATCGGGGCTTATCACAATATCATTAAAAGATTGCCTGAAGATATTACTGTGATTGAATTGAAGGAAATTGCTAAAATACGAAAATACCAGAAAGCATTGCAGTCTGATTCTAAGATGAAGAACTTACAGCTTGAGGATCTTTCTCAATATTTAATTAAAAAATAAAGCAAGGAGTACATACAATCTGATTTCATTGTATGGTGAATAGAAATAAAGGAGGTGATAAGAAGATGTATTACAGCGTTTTTCTGTTAAGTTATTCATATTAAGAAAGATGCATAATGACTCCTGAAGAGAAACCTTGTTACGATGATTACAATGACTCTTCGACAGGAGTACCGCGCGCAGGCTCCGAGAAGTCGATGGGTAAGCAGGCAGAGACAGCCCTTCGCGAGAGCGAAGAGCGATACAGCACACTGTTCGAGAATACCGGAACATCCATCATCATCATCGAGGAAGATATGACTATCAGCCTTGCTAACGAGGAGTTTGCGCGCCACACCGGCTATACTCTGAGTGAAATAGAGGGAGTGAAAAAATGGACGGAAATTGTTGACAGGGAAGACATTGAGTGGATGGTCGAACAACACCGGCTGAGACGCGAGAGCCCCGGAGATGCCATGCCGAGTTACGAATTTCGTTACAGGACAAAATCAGGCGAGCTAAGGTATGCACTGATCAATGTCCGGTTAATGCCAGGTACCAGGAAAAGCATGGCTTCTTTTATTGATATCACCGAGCGCAAAAGGGCAGAAAATGCACTGCGAGAATCAGAAGCCAGGTATAAGGCACTGTTCACAGGCGCTGCAGAGGGAATACTCATGGCCGACTTGCAAATGAAACAATTCCATTATGCTAACCCGGCAATATGCCGGATGTTCGGATACACTGAGGACGAATTATTACGGTTGGGCGTGGAGGACATTCATCCACAAGAGTCCTTAGAACATGTGCTGGCCGAGTTTGAAGCCCAAGTGCGGGGTGAAAAGACCTTGGCACCCGATCTTCCGTGTTTACGTAAAGACGGCACCTTGTTTTACGCCAATATCAGCGGTATATCAGTGGTCATTAAGGGCCATAAGTACAATGTTGGTTTTTTCACCGACATTACAGAACGAAAGAGGATTCAGGATAAGCTTGCTCAGAATGAGTCGGAAATGAGAACCACCCTATATAGCATTGGCGATGCCGTTATATCGCTGGATCTCAACAGTCGTGTATTGATGATGAATCCCGTTGCGGAGAAATTAACCGGGTGGAGCGAGTTGGAGGCACGCGGCAAACTACTTGATGATGTGCTTTGCATTGTAAACGAGGAGACACATTGCAAGGTTGACAACCCTGTGAGTAGGGTATTGAAAGAAGGCAATATAGTGGGAATGGCAAATCATTCACTGTTGATTGCTCGCGATGGCACTGAGCGCCCAATTGGAGATAGCGCTGCCCCGATATTCGACCGGGATTTCAATATTACCGGCGTTGTGATTATCTTCCGCGATTTGACTAAAGAAAGAGAGACAGAAGCAAAAATCCTTGAACAATTGGCTATCATTGAAACATATAATGGTTTAGTAGCTCTTGCTGACATGAATGGAAAGCTTATCTATATAAATCCGGGCGGAATAAAAATGATCGGGGCCACTGAACCTGATGAGATATTGGATAAAAACTTTACTGATTTTATTGAACAAGGAAAAATAAAACGTGTGACTGATGAATGGATCCCAACAGCAATTAGAGAAGGTGTTTGGAATGGTGAACATACTTTAAAACGTATCGACGGTATAATTATTCCTGTTGCTCAGACAATATTTCCTATAAGAGATGTTGAAGGAAACCTTAAACATATGGGGACTATTATTAGGGATATTTCCATTCAGAAAGAAATGCAGGAAAAATTACTGACCTCCGAAAAATTGGCGGTAATGGGACGACTTGTGGCCGATGTAGCCCATGAAATCAATAATCCTCTTGCAATAATTATCGGTAGAACGCAACTTATCCTCCGCCGGATTAATGAATATTCATTACCATTTAAAGAACAGTTGGAAATTATACTACAAAGTGCCAGACGATGCAAAACCATTTTAGGTAATTTGCTGAGCTATAGCAAAACCATCGGTAAAAATGAAGATGCTGTCAATCTGGTCGATCTAATTCGGGAAGCAATTGATAATGTAAATTATCAACATGACATGAGCGGTATTGAGGTAGCTTTGAATTGTAATGTCCAATCAAATACTGAAATCATCGGTAACAAAGTAGCTTTACTTTCTGTTTTTGTCAATCTTATCCGTAATGCAAGGCAAGCTATGGGTGAAAAAGGATACCTAATAATAAACATAGGAAAAGAAAATGATAATCAATTACACATCGAAATTCATGACTCTGGTATAGGTATAAATAGTGATCAGATGGCCAATTTGTTTAAACCATTTATTTCCGGATGGAAAGATAATGAAGGTACGGGACTTGGTCTGGCAACCAGCCTGGGTATTATTGAAACACATGGGGGTAAAATGTGGGCTGAAAGCGATGGCGAAGGGAAAGGTGCAAAATTTACAATCCTGCTGCCATATAAATTAAAAGAGGGAAAAGTTGTTAAGACTATGAATGAAATAAGGAGAGAAAAATGAACAAAAATTTTATGCATCGGAAAATACTTGTGATTGATGATGAACAGGAGTTGTTAAATTTGATGCAAAATATCTTGGAAGTGGAAGGTTTTCAAGTTTTTTGTGCCTCCAATGGTGCCGATGGTATTTTGCTTAATGAACGGAAGGATCCCGATTTAATAATCCTTGACTTACGTATGCCTGAGATGGATGGTATTGAGACTTTACATAAGATTCGTAAATATGATAATAAAGTACGAGTCATTATATTAACCGGATATGGTTGTCCTGATACTATTAGAGAAGCAGCTGACCTCAATATTAGTGAATACTTAAGCAAACCATTTGAAAATGAGGATTTAATACGAGTTGTTAGTCAGGCACTCGAACTTTAATTTGGGAAAAGAATGAAAGATATCAGAAGGCTTATCTATGTTCCTATTTTACATCCACGAGGTGGTTCCGGACAAGCAGCTTCAATTTTGAATGGGAGAGGAAAAACAGTTATTAAAGAAGGGAAATCCGATAAAGCCTTGATAGCAGTCGATGAAATGTGGGATGGAATTGCTTCCAAAATAGAAGGATTAAACCTGCCTTGGGATCAGACACGCATTTATCAAGATGGTTTGCCTGTATGCGGTAGTGAGTTGGAAATAGTCACGCGACTTGCCGAAAATGGCACTCCTAATTTTTTATTTATTTTAAGTTTAATGCAAAAGAGGGCGAAACTCGAGGGTACAGAGAATTTAGATTTATTGTTGCAAGAATACGATTTACTTAGTAAATTACTGATGAAAAGATCAAATAAGGAACTTAAGGAGGCAATTGCAGAATACCAAACAAAAAGCAGGAAACTACTTACATTGAGGGATGAATTTATTTTTGATCGAATTATGAACACTCTTCAAAGAGCCGAATTGCCAATCGTTTTCATGGGTGTTATGCACCGATTAGATAAACTGCTCGAAAAAAACTTTTTAGTTTCTTATGTTATTTATCGCCTTCCATTCAGAAGTATTGGAGCAATTTATAATGCATAAAATAACAAAAATGCCTCGACAACCCTCTTTATTGACGGCTAATCCTATCCAATTTTCACCACTTTATCTTAACGCGACAAAAGTTTCGACGGATAAATTACTGTCTCTTTATCGCTTTGCACATCTTTTTTTCCCACAATTGGCTCCTGGTTTGGTAAAGACTATTTTGGACATGGAAAAGCATGCAGAGAGGTTATCGATTAATAGTTCATTCGAAGAAAGGCAGAAACTAATACGTGAAATGAGGGGCCTATGCTTGGATATTCAATATACTCTGAATGATGATAAGTAAAAAATGATGGAAATTTCAATTCATATTGTTCCAAGTGAAGTGCTTACAAGAGTCCAACAAGGAACGATCGATTTAAACCAGTACAAAAGCTTGAGCGATGACCTTGATAAATTAATTGTCAAACTGATTGTGAAGGAAATTCGCCGGCGATTCACTTTTAAAATGACGGACTATTTTCAGGCTTTAATGAAACGCAAACAAGTGCCGCCGTTTATTAAGCAATTGATTGACATGGGATGGATTAACCGCAAAGGACACTTAATGGAGGAGGCATCGATTAATGATTTATTGACTGGAAAATATCACGAGCAATTTGAACGCTTGATGCCTCGGGAACTTTTACAAGAGGGTATACAAATCTGCGAAACAATCAAGACTTGTTTTGCGATGGATCAGGATGATACTTATTCATTGATTCAGAATGCTAAAAAGCGTCATGCCCTGCTTGAGATTACCATTCGAGAAGCTAAACCGCAGTGAATTGATACAAATAAGCTATAACAGAATTCACCCGGATGATCAGAGGTGTTGAAAGGCATGGTTCTTTGAATAGATATGGAAATTTTCCTCGTCGAAGCAGATAAACACCACTTTTTCGATCGTTGTACTGGTTTTGAGGAATTTGGATACTTCAT
>Ga0172366_10002236_pt1 | contig 15176 bp, 13 predicted proteins | sample LakKivSesite69cm_FD_114533 | JGI IMG/M metagenome (GOLD analysis project Ga0172366, IMG submission 114533) | Sediment microbial communities from Lake Kivu, Rwanda - Sediment site 69cm | ecosystem: Environmental > Aquatic > Freshwater > Lake > Sediment | place: Rwanda: Western Province, Lake... | reverse complement strand
GTGGCTTTAAGCCCATTTTTCCCGAAAAATACGCGATGGAAGCGCCAAAATTACCGCATGTTCCGACGGCAATATCACGGCAACCGAGTTTAACAGCTCTTTTAACTATAACCCTAGCTATTCTGTCTTTTTGGGTGCCTGTGGGATTGCCGCCCTCAAATTTCAAAAAGAGTCTTTTAAGCGACAATTTTGGCTCTAGGTTTTGGGAACGTACGAAGATCGTACCACCCACCGTCAGGTCTGAGGATGAATCCTCCCCCAACTACCCTATTCAACTCTAATAATTCTCTAACTCAAACAAATATAAGTTTTTAATATATAAGCATTGATGTTTTTTGGATGTTAATTACATCTGCGATGTCAACGACTTTCCTCGACTTCCATTTAAAAAGGCCTCGATAGATTTAAAAATGATTTAGTCGCTGTCAATCGTTCTGATCAAGGAGAATGTCAAGTTTGCGCTCGCGAAGAACTGGGTGCAATCAAACCATAAAACCCGCAGATTTTAAGTGCTGAAGGATTATTCTGTCAGTGTATAAGCATAAACAAGTAAATTGAGATTGGGGCTGTCGGCTAGTATGGTTTAGGCTACGTGGCTTGGGAACACAAAATATGTCAAGAACCCACGTGACCGGAGTTCAAATCTCCGCAGCCCCACCAAACAAATAAATTATTGTTTGAACCCTATTCACATGCGTATTTGCCGGGGTGGCTGAGCGGTCAGGCGGCCGGCTGCAGACCGGCTCAACACCGGTTCAAATCCGGTCCCCGGCTCCAAGCCTATAAAAAGCTAACAACTATATGCTTGACCGTTATCTCATGGCGATTGAGGCATGGATTTTAAGGATACCCCTTTTAACAAATAATGCGTTAGCAAGCATCTCGTTTCTTGCTTTGATTCTTGGGCTTGGTTGAAATTGCAGAAGAGGAACGGGCAAGGAAAATTATGGTTTGCCCTTTCGTCGCTAGCATAGCTCTTCTCATGGATTGTCGCCACTGAGCTTCCATAGTGGTTCTATGATTGAATATTGAAAATGCGTTGTGGGGAGTTCATGTTTTATTAGTGAAACCAATTAGTGCAGTTATGATGCCAGCCATTTCGATATACCCGCCAAATTTTCATAGACTAGACCACAGCCTTTAGGCGTGGGTGTGTCACAGGTTTGTAAAGAACAGACGGGTTTGACCCATGGTCTTCGCGTCGATCGGATTGACTTCAACGATTAATGGAAAGTCCTTAACCGCCTTTCCAAGCATGAGGCAGTGGTGTCGTGGGAGTTCACAAGCTATGACTTTTACTGTTTCAACATCAACTCTTGTGGCCCGTGAGACTATATCTAAATCGTTTTCGTTCGTAAAGTTGAAGAGGAATATGTTGTCCGCCTGTCTGTAGACGCCCTCGCGAATGCTGTCGGGCTGGTTTGTTACAAAAGTGGTGAAAACCCCTAAGTGCCTCATTCTCGTAACTATGTCGTCCCAATAAGTTTCCTTGAGATAAAGGTGGGCCTCTTCGGCGAAGAGGAAGATGGCCCTGACCACCCACTTCCTTAGCAACTGAGAAAACTTATTGAGCAGAAATTCAACGATTATTCGGCGGAAGGTGGGAGGTAGATCTTGGAGGTTGAATACTAAAGCGCCTCCTCCCTTTACCTTCTTTAACACATTCTCCAACGTGATGGCATCTTCAGTATAGTCTGTGAAAAAACCAGTACTGACCAAGCTTTCATATCTGCGGAGAAGGGCGTCTTGAACATAGTTGTTTTTAACACTCTGTATGGCCTCTCCCAACTCTCTGAGCGAAAGCATACCGCTTTTCACTAGGTACTGCCAAATTCTTCGGAACTCCCAAGCCGATGTAGCTGGTAGATCGAGCACTGAACTCATTACACTCAGGAGAACGTTTAAACCAGCATACTTGAGGGTTACTTTAAAATTCTCTCCCGGAGAGAGAACAATAATCTTGTCGTAAAATGGTCCCTTTTCACCGTCACTTGTGTAGCCTAGGTTAACGTATTCTCCATTTACGTCGAAGACAACACATATTCCTCCCTTGGAAATTAAGCCCAACACCAACAGCTTCGAAAGGTGGGACTTTCCCGTATCCTTCTTACCCGTTATTATGTTGAGCTTACCATCGATGGACGCAACGTCTATCGAGACCTCGCCCCCTCTTTTTGTAGTGCCGATGCTTATCGAATTATGTTTTCCCACACCAGCCATCTTAATCAATTTCTCGTCAGAGAGGTTCTCCACTCTTGAGGTGGAGCGGGATGGAACCCATGAGATGTCATCGTCTAACGTTTCCTCTACAACGCCCCTCCTTATTTTGCAGGTGAAGCTTTTTGCGTCCTTAATCATGTCAACATACGGCTTCATCTCGAGCGGATCTAAGTCCTTTCCCATAACGCGGCTAGCGGACGGTTCGCGGAGTATATCCTCGAGAATTCCTGGAACGTTAGCATATCCCGTGTTAACGACCTGAGCGATTAAACCCCTTTTAGCTGCCACATCGTTAATGAGGAGGTAATCCCCTTTCCTGACGTCTTCTGGAGAACAACAGATGACCTGAAGCGTGTTTCCGTCAATTTTATAGATATGCATCATAAGCCCATTCATCCTCCAAGCCTTGATGTGATGCTCCAGCGTATGGTCCGAACAAAACTTGACGAACGTCGGGCCTACCGACGATTCTCATCCCATAATTTTCAGCTATGTAACGTTGCATTCCTATTACTTCACTTGCAGAAAACCTCGTCGTGATGTGTGCCAACCTTAGCGTCTCGGGATAGCTTTCAATAACCAAGTCACTTCCAATAAGCCTCTCTACAGCGCGTATTCCCTCCTCCTCTGGAACCTCCCTGTCGACGTCTAGACGAAAGGTAAAGCAGCCGGGAGCCAGCTTCGCGGCGTAAACTCTGCCGAAGAAACAGAGGCTGCTGCCGTACTGGAGGCGTATCGCTTCATCTATTTTTAACAAGCAAGGGCTTTCTCTATTGTCTATCAAATCTGCTATTCTACGGTCAGCCACGTAAAGCTTTGTCTTCTTCGAAAAAGCGAGGATAATGTTTCCTCTGTTCCTAGCGGTATGTAACATTTCGCTTAAGACTGATACTGGGCTGTCGAAGGTCCAAGCTGTGAGCGAGCCGTCCCAGAGGAGAAGCGAGTCTTGACATGATTGGCAAACCAACTTTTGAAGCCAACGTTCTAGGACGTTGCGAATGCGATCCGGCATCAACCACAAACTTGGGGCTGAAACCTCATCCCTAGATGCGAAGTAGGTTTGGCGAAGCTTGTTGTACAAGACATGCTTATTATTTTCTGTAATGTGAAAGATGAATGGACCATAACGGGTGTACTGATATCCACGCTTGTATCTCCACACTATGCTTCCTCGCACAGCGCAAAGGCTTCCGTCCTTTGTTTCCCCCAAATCGATACTTGAAGTGTCGATGCCGAAGACTGGGGTATCATCCACGATCGGGTGAAGTCCAACTTTTTCTAGGCTCTCGCTATTGAGGATGTCGGCTCTGATCTCACGCTCGTGGTCCTCAAATTCCTCAACGTTCAACTTAAGCAGGTTTACGCGGCGAGGTCTAAAGCTTAAGTCAGCTATGTTTTTCAGTGAACCACACCCTAGTGTCATGAAATCCCTTGGAGAAGTGTGACTGAGATCAACTACTTCCATGAAAAATTCCTCCCGAGAACCGTGTGCTTCGAAAATAGATTTTTCGCTCTTCTTTGGCAGCGAAAAGTAAAGCTCTTATAGGAGAGGACGACTTCTATATTTATTTGACGGGTTAGCATTAACCGTAAATCACCCCCATTACGGCTTATCGCATGGAGTCTTCCAGGGGCTCCATGCGACCCGTCGCACCGGTTATGGTGCGCAGGTGTTTAATTCAAATTTTTGTTAGTACATATGCGTATTCTTGATCTTTTTTCAGGCGCCTCACAGTGCCTTCCTTTGTCAAGCGTGTGAGTGTTCCTGAGATGCTGCCAATGGAATAGTATGCCGCGTTTGCTTCCATTCCATCCATCAATTCTTTAAGTGTCCTCGGAGTTTTACCCCAGTCGGTGGACAGAAGCTTCAATATGGCGTCTGTGACTCCTGAAGGGGCTTTTATCGATGGTGGCTCGACTTCCACCGTGGGAACCTGAGCCGGAACCTTTGCTCCGACAATAATTCTGCTTGGAATCGGCGCCTCCGTGAATGCTTTTGAAACTCTGCTAACGATTTCAGAAATGTTGTCCAGAGTGCTGAGGACTTCTTCTTTCAAGCCGCTGACTTCAACTTCGCACTCTCCGAGCTTTATCCGAACTGTTAAACGGTTTTCAACCAATCTTATATTCACCCTTTAAAGCCCTTAGATCTCGGTATAATTGTTTCTTGAAAGTGCACGATGCCCATGTTTGTGATCTGATACTTTCCCCTCCCAGCCTTTTTGATAATGCCTTCCTTTAAAGCTCCGGCTATCTGGTTGCGAACGGTTTTAACGGCTTTTCCAACGATTTCGCTCAGATCTTGAATGGAGAGAAATGGGTCAGATATTTTTTTCAATTTGTATCCGACATACGCTCCGACTAGGCTTGAAGTGATCGCGTCGTCCGCTGTAAGCTTAGCTTCAGAAACCAGAATGGGCCCCTCTGGGGCAATCTTCACGATTTGAGAGGCGTCTTCCATCAACTTCACAAAGTCTACCGTGAAGGTAGCCTTCGAAACCACTTCTAGGCTTGGAAAAATTCGGTTTAAGAAGTCAACTATGGCATGAAAGACCTCATCAGGCCCTCCTTCCATATCGAACTTTAATCCCTCATACTCTAAATGGGCTTTAATCCTGTGTTCGTCAACCAATTGTTTATTTCCTCCTTGGAAGGCGATTTAATTTTGGGTAGCACCGTTTCGCAGAAATCTTTGATTCCTAAAGTTGTTATTTGATACTCGCCTCTACCAGCACGCGTGACTAAACCGTCGTTGACCATTTCGCTCAAACGGCCTGCCACTGCTCCTGGTTTGCCTCTGGTTTCTGTGATTATGTCCCCAAGTGACATCGTTTCCTTGTCCTGCTTCGCGAGTCTGTAACCGAGGTAAGTTTTTATCAGTTGTAGTCTGACCGCTTCTTTATCACTCAAAATACTGCTTGGTATAGTTGAAACCAGACCTTCCTCAGTAATTCCAATTATTCCCTCTAGGTCCTCCATAAGCTTCTTGATGTCTACTGTCATCACAAGCCTTGATGCGAGGTCATAGGTGGGACATACCTTGTTGATGAACTCAATAACCCCTCGAAGCACTTCGTCGACCGTACCTGTGAAGTGGCTCTCGAGTTGGCCATATTTTACTGAGGCTTCAAGTTTCTCCTCTTCGGATGACATCTTTTTTACTTTCCTCCTGTTGACTTTAGTCTCGGTAGGATGTCTTCCTCAATCATCCTGATTCCTGCCATAGTTAACTTGTACTGGTCTCCGTCCTTAACCACAAGCCCCTCCCTCTTCATCTCACTCAGTCTCGAGGGCGCTCCTGGAGATAACGTGCCGCTCAAGTTTAACAACCTGTAGAGTTCTGGTGATCTGGCGTTGGTAAGAGAATACAGGAGGATTCCTAAAGCCTCCTTATCGCTGATTCGATCCCTGGGCACGGTTAAGACTGGGCCGTCGCTTGTGGTTTCCACAATTCCCTTTAAGGAAATCTTCGGTCCTGATAGGGCTGGTTTTGAAAGGGCTTCATCAACTTTTCTGAGGACTTCAGGTAATCCCTTTAGGCTCTCTAGGATCTCCTCTGGGGTCGCGCTTTCCACTTCAAATTCCCCGAACTCTCTTTTTATGCGAAGCCGATAACGGCCCATGAGCATCATCTACGTATAATAACGTTAACGAAACATTACGTTATAAATCTTTCGCTTAAATGGCATAAAAGGCGTTCCAAATAAGCTATTCCGAACTTTTTAAATCTGAAAGCTTTAATTAAAATGAATGACACCTCATTTGATTGAAAGGGATTCTGTGTTGATTCCTTTAAGAAACAAAGTTGCTGGATCAATTCTGATCATAGGAGGGCTGTTCATTGTAATAGTTGGGTATCTAGAATCTATCGAATGCAGCCTCTACGGTATTCCTTACAACTTCGTCAGAGAGTTAATTAATAACATCGCCTCTCACGTGTCTGAAGGCATGCTTGCTAACATAATCAGAATATTTTTCGAGATCTACCTGAAGTCGTGGCTACTGACGATTGCTGGAGGCCTTTGCAGTGTAGGGAGCGGCATCTTAATACTCCTAGGCAAGGTTTCACGAGGAAAGGAGTTGGGGCATTACGCAGAATTGGGGCTCGCCTCACTTATCCCTCCCCTAATCTTCCAATACTTCGAAAAACAGTATGAAGACATGCTTTCCTTGATCCCTGGATTGGGGCCGGTCGACCTTGAGATAATCACTTTCTCGTATCTCATTGTCTGGGTCGTCTTCATCTCATTTTACATTGCCACTTGGCTGGCAGTGGAACCTACCCAACCAACAGTGGTGCAAGTTATCCAGCCAGCTCCACAGCCTCCAGAAGAAAAGAAGTATTGCCCTCAATGTGGGGCTGAGATGCCCGCTGGCTTCACATTCTGTCCAAGATGTGGAGCTAAACAGTAAACCGCCGTCTACCTATATCAACGGTTGCTAGAGTTCTAGCTGAGCGTAAGCGCATCATCTATTTTTCTCTTTGGGCACTGACACCTTGCTGATAGATGAAGTCCACGATGGTACCTGCAATCACTTTTGTGGCTTTAATTAAATCGTCGGTGGGTACATATTCGTTGTAGGCGTGGGCCAGAGAGATCTCGCCTGGTCCATAGTTGATGGTGGGAATGCCCTTGAGTCTGAAGAAGCGGCCGTCGGTTGCACCTGTCATAAAGAGCGGTTTCGCATCCACGCCCACAACCTCTCTCACGTTGTTGTCCAAGATGGTAAAGACTTCTTCGGTTGGGGCTGTATAATTTGGGTTAGAGCGGTCGATAAATTCGCAATTAATGTCCGCTAACCCTGCTTCCTTGAGCATTTCCTCTATGCGCATCTTGACTTTCTCAGGGGTTACGCCTGCTGGAACCCGTATGTCGATGTTGGCAGTGCAAGACTCTGGAACTATGTTGGTTTTCACCCCGCCCTGAATCACGCCGATGTTCACTGTGTTGTGGTTTATGGCTCTCGCAGCATCCTCTATCTTAGCTTCGTCTATGACGCCTTTCCCTCTCATCATTTCCCTATAGAAGTCTTGTGAGGCTTCGATGACGCTGGTGATTTCCATAGGCGTTTCAGCTTCTTCCCTCCTCATTCTTTGAGCTATCGGGAGCGCCTTCACCAACTTTTCGATAGCATTATCTCCTAACATGGGCAAGCTACCGTGTGCGGGCACTCCCTCGGAGTTCAGCCGAAGCCAGCATATCCCTTTTTCACCGATAAATGAGTGGCGTATCCCAGAGGGTTCTCCGATCAAGCAAGCATCTCCCTGAACCTTACCGGTTTTAACGCACCATCCTGAGCCATATTCTCCACCAGTCTCTTCATCCGGTACTGCGTTCAAGATGACTCTTCCTGGTAGAGCCTTGACGACTTGAAAAACGGTCGCGAACGCGACGATGATGCTTGTCAGTCCACCTTTCATGTCTGTTGCTCCACGTCCCAGAACTTTACTTCCTTTTACTTCGCCGCAATAAGGGGGAAAGTTCCAGCGTTTTGGATTTCCTGCTGGAACAACATCCATGTGCCCATTGAGTATAATGGCTGGCCTATCCGTTTCTCCAATTTTTGAGATTAAACTCACTCTGCCCCTTTCAGGCTCATAAGCCTCCACCTTTAATCCACGGGTCTCCAGCCAATCCTCAATAAAGGAAGCTATGTCTTTCACGTCTCCAGGTGGATTTTCACTGGGAATTTTTACTAACTCGGAGCACAGCTGAACAATATCCGCCCTTCCATCCTCGATGTGTCTGAGCAGTTTCTTCTTAAGCAATTCATTCAAACCATTCACACCATATACTTGCTGGTCATTTTTTCCAGAATAGACGGAAAAAGTATTAGATTAATATCCATCAATCCATAAACATTGAGGTTAAAGATCACATGCGGTCAAGCGGTTAGCAGAACGACTCCACTCGGCTCAAATTCGCCTCTGATTTCGTATCCGGTATGCATTGAGATCTTCTTTGCAAAGTCCCTTACATCCTCCATCCATGGCATCGCTTCTCTCGGCAGTCTCCTTTGGCTCTCGCCAACCCACTCGTAAGCTTTCACTTCAACAAAATTCGGTTCAGCCTTCTCAATCATTTTTGAGTAGCCTTCAGGATTCTTCATGTTGTAGCCTTTGATCATGGTCAATCTTATCACCTTCCTAGTTTCCAAGCTCGGAAGCAACTCTAGAGTCTTGTTTAGTTGATCCCAAGCTTTTGGGATCTCAGGTCTCGCTATCTCATGATGGGTCTTTGGGTCTGAACCGTAGACACTTACGTACAGCTGCCAGGGCAACGGATCGGCTTCCTCTAGCCTTTTAGGTAGTGAACCATTCGTCACCAAGAAGGTTATCATACCCCTTCTCTCCGCTTCCTCAACAAGTTCGCCGATCCTTGGGTAGAGGGTAGGTTCTCCGGTCAAGCTCATCGTCATCATACTTGGCCTCAGAGCTTCATCGAACTTTTTCTTATCAACCTTCAGGTTTCCCTTGAAACCCATAAGTAATTCCCTTCTTTTTTCCACGCACCCATCAACTATTTTCTCAGCCTCATCAAGTTTCTCGGTGAAAGGAAACTCTTTCCATTTCATGCTCTTGTCCCCGCTGTGTAGCCTCCAGCAGTGTAAACAGTGATGATTGCAGCCAAGATATGGAGTCATCTGCATACATCTGTGAGACTCAACAGGAGGATACCAAAGCTCCTTATAACAAACACGATCAGCCCTCAAGCTCTCTTTGGTCCAGTAGCAGATCTTTACAGCAGAGTGTCCTCCCACGACTCTGTACTGCTGCTTTTCCAGAATTTGATTTAACTTCTCGATCGGTGAATTCTTGTCTGAAGACAATAGACATCCACAAGTATTCTTTTGGCAGTAATCATTTTAATCTTGCCTTCATGCACGATAAATTGTGCGAGTGGTAAAAAGACAAAGTTTTATGTTATTCTTCTTCGTCCATTTGTAGCCTTCAATCTCTGAGTTACGAAGGGCGAAATAGGGAAGAATCCCTTAAGGTCTACGATGGGAAGACGCGTCTTGAATAGCAATAAGCGCCAGTTTGAATGAAGAGAAATTGCGTCGCCCCCAAAAAAGAGATTGATCAAAGGAGCTTAACGCAATACTTCGGTCATTTTGTTTTTTGAGAGTTGATTGAACGAACTTATAAATGACTGACAGATTAATTTTCTCTTATGACGCTGTATGAAGTCGTATTCAAATTGACGCATAACTCCCGTTTATGCGACATTTCACGAAAGTTTCGTTATATAGACCTATTTGTCTGGTGCAACGAGAAATACGAGATCATTGAGGTAATTACGGAAAAATCAGAAGAATATTCGATGGTGGTTGAAGCTTTTTCTAAAATTGGTAAGATACTCGAAGAATCGTCTGATCAGCATGGGATTCATTTAATTGCAAAAACACGTTCTTTCGGTATAGAGGACTCTGTTAGTAAACAGATTGATGAATTAGGCCTCCTTCTTGTTCCACCGGTTATTTATCAACGAGGCTGGGAATATCGTCGTGTCATAGCCTTCAGACATGAAGACTTGAACATGCTACTACAACGACTTGAGGATATGGGCTTTGTATTTGAGATTTTACGTAAGGTTCATTTCAATGGCTTTGTTGCAGGGTCTTTGACGCTCACAGCTGATGCCCTGTTTTCGAATCTGACTAAAAAGCAAATTCATGCACTGTTGACTGCCTATAACTGTGGCTACTATAGGTTTCCAAAAAGGGCTAATGTTCAAAACATCGCTGCTAAAACGGATGTACCGAGAACAACGTTTCAGGAGCACCTGAAAAAAGCCGAAAACAAAATTGTAACGTCTGTAGTTCCCTACCTCCAACTGTTTGAACAAGCATTGGAAAAAGAAGAAAGCCGCAAGACAAGGTAGAATGGCCTTTTTTTGGGCCTCTATCCCATGTTATTTTAAACTTAATCTTGGCACGTAATTGTTTGTATAGTCATATGACGGTACAAACTATATATGCTTTTTTCTGTTAGCTATATCGACCAAGAATAAGTCTTAACCCAGACTTAAGGCGAAGATTATTATGGCTAAAGAAAACTGGCACGCCCTTAAGGTTGAAGATGTTTCAAGTAATCTAAAGACCAACTTACGGGAAGGCTTGAGTGCGGAAGAAGCTAAACACCGACTTGAAGAGTATGGGCCCAATGTGCTCGTTGAAGAGAAGAAAACTTCGCCCCTTAGCATACTTCTTGACCAGTTTAAGAGTATCCTCGTCATAGTCCTCATATTTGCTGCCCTCGTCTCCGGCTTCATCTTGGAAGAGGTTACCGACGCGATTCTCATAGTGGTCATACTCGTCGGCAACGCTGTTCTAGGCTTCGTCCAAGAATATCGGGCTGAGAAGGCTGTTGAAGCCTTGAAGAAGATGGTTGCGCCAACCGCCCGTGTGATTCGGGAAGGGATGGAGAAAATAATACCTTCAAAGGATGTTGTGCCGGGTGACAGGTTGGTACTGGAGGAGGGGGATCGGATTGTAGCTGATGCGCGCCTCTTCAAGGTGGTCAGCATGAAGACGGATGAGGCTCCTCTAACTGGAGAGTCTAAGCCTGTCGCAAAGGGAACAGAGATTTTGGGCGAAGAGGCGAGTGTGGCGGATAGGACCAACATGGTCTACATGGGCACCCATGTCGCTTATGGCAGGGGTGAAGCCCTCGTCACATCCACAGGCATGAAGACGGAATTCGGCAAAATCGCCAAACTGGTACAGGAAGTCGAAGAAGAGGCGCCTCCGCTCAAAAAGAAGGTAGAGCACCTGGGCAGACAACTGGTATATATTTCAGCCAGCCTCTGTGTTTTCGTCTTTATATTTGGTTTCCTAGTCGGCAGAGATCCCATCTTCATGTTCCTTGTCGCCGTAAGTATGGCGGTTTCCGCTATTCCTGAGGGCCTACCGGCTGTTCTCACGATAACCCTCGCGTTGGGTGTGAACCGCCTGGCAAAACAGAAAGCGGTCGTCAAGAAGCTTGCCTCAGTCGAGACTTTAGGTTGTACAACCGTGATTTGTTCCGATAAGACTGGTACCCTTACCAAGAATGAGATGACTGTAGCTAAACTTTACGTCAATGGTCAAACCATTGAGGTTAGAGGCGCAGGTTATGCGCCTGAAGGCGATTTTATCAGCAACGGAATAAAGGTCGACCCAAGCAAAGGTGATCACGTTAGCCTACTTCTACGAATAGGCAGCCTCTGCAGCAATGCCTCAATACAGAAAGGTGAGGAAGGCTGGCAGATGATAGGTGATCCAACCGAGGGCGCTTTGGTTGTTGCAGCTGCCAAAGCGGGCTTATGGCTTGACAAACTGCAAGCCCAATACCCGCGTATAGCTGAGAACCCCTTCGCTTCTGAACGGAAACGCATGAGTACTATCCACGAAGCGGGGAAATCTAGAGTTGCCTACGTGAAAGGCGCACCAGAAATCATACTCGAAAGAAGCGACCGCATCTACGAAAATAACGGCATAAGAAAGCTAACCGAAAGCGACCGAAACCACATACTCAATGTGGCTCAACAGCTGGCAGGCGAAGCCCTGCGGCTGCTCGCCATGGCTTATAAGGAGCTGCCCAGCGGCTCGCTGGAACTTGAACCTGACGATGTTGAGTCTGGCTTAGTTTTTGTGGGCATGGAGGGCATGATTGATCCAGCTCGACCTGAGGTGCCAGACGCCGTTGAAAAGTGTAGGAGAGCCGGCATAAGGTCGGTGATGATTACGGGCGACCACAAGCTCACCGCCACAGCCATCGCCAAACAGATCGGCCTCCTCCACAGCGAGGAGGCGAAGGTTCTGACAGGCACTGACCTCGACAAGATGAGCGACGATGACCTCGATAAGGTCGTCAACGATGTCGCCGTCTACGCCAGGGTCTCACCAGAACACAAGCTCAGAATCGCACAATCACTTAAGCGTAAAGGTCAGGTCGTAGCCATGACAGGTGATGGCGTCAACGACGCACCCGCCATAAAAGCCGCGGACATAGGTGTCGCCATGGGCATAAAAGGCACAGACGTCACAAAGGAGGCAGCCGACCTAATCCTCGAAGACGACAACTTCGCCACCATCGTCACAGCCGTAGAGGGCGGACGCCACGTCTACGATAATATCAAGAAATACTGCCGCAGCCTCATCGCAGCAAACTTCGACGAATTCTTCGAGATTACCCTCGCCTCGATAGCGATGATACCCTTCACACTCGCGCCTATCCAAATCCTTTATTTGAACCTGATGTCGGATGGGCTACCGGCCGTAGCCCTAAGCATGGACCCGCCAGAGGAAGGCTTGATGGATCGCCCACCGCGCGACCCGAATGAAAGCTTCCTCAAACCAATGTGGATGTTCGTAGGATTCTGTGCAACCATCGACTACATCACAGACATGATCCCATTCACGTTTATACTCACAGGAGGCTACACCTACTGGGGGCCATGGGCAGAAAACCACCCATTCCTCCTACTCGCACGAACAGAGGACCTAATATCCATAACTTTCTACGAGATATTCCTCAGCTTCGTCACCCGAAGTGAAGTACACCCACTGTTTGGAGGAGGAATACGCGGAATATGGAAACGCTTCACCGAAAACAAGATGCTGCTCTTCGCTTGGACGCTCTCATGGGCCTTGAGCTTCATCATAATCTACACGCCCTTCCTCGCCGACATATTTCACTTGGAGGCTTTGCCCCTGTTCTGGCTGGGGATCACGATGGTGGATGCTCTGAGCGCCTCCATCATATGGCCCAAGAAGCTTCTATACCGGGAATTCAACTTGAGGAACCTCCTTTTGATCGTAGGCTGGATGGGGGGCGCCGCGTTGACCATCATAAGCACTATCCTCATACACCGCAGCTTCGACACCGTTTCATGGATTGGCCTCATCATCATGTTCATCTCCATGCTGATGATCTACGACATCATCCCCATAGGAAAAAAGAAGCCTAAATAAGTACTGAAAGAACACAACAAAGCTTGTTCGTGATCTGGCTTGAGGCCTTCAAGGAAGTATAAGATATTTTCTCTGTTCACTCCTTCTGTAACGATAACTGTGGATGGAGATCCGGGCGACTGGGCTGGGGTTTTCCCAATCGTTACAGACAGGACTGGTGACGAAATACCAGAATTGGATATCACCAACTGCTACGTCACTGATGACGGCGCCAATCTATACTTCAGAATGGACTTAATAGCTGGACCCGCTAAGGCGTCTTATTGTGTATTCATTGACACGGACCGTAATTCGGCAACCGGATATTCAATTGGGGACATCGGGGCAGACTACAACATGTTAAATGGTTTTTTGCACAAATGGACAGGCAAATGGCAAAAGGTTAAGGCAATTGATTTTGCTTACTCGTCAGAACTTCGTATCTTAGAGTGGAGCATAGCATTCGTCGACATTGCGAAATCTGCTGGACAACCTGTCGACATAATCTTCGGTGCATCTGCCCTCAGCACAGACTATGCTCCCGATACTGGACACGTGACCTATCTAGGCGTGCCAGCACGAAAACCAGTAAAGGGAGATGTTTTTCTCGTAGAGAAGCTGGCCCTGCTGACACCTTACATCGCGACGATACGCATGATCGATCGATCGATCTTGCGGAGGTCCTCATTTCCTTCTCGTATTTCTGCAGCGCGCGATAAGTTCGTAAGTAGAATTGGTTAGGAGAACTCTTCCCCAGCCGCGAGGGTTCTGATGTAGTCTGAGGTGTCTTCACAGAGGTCTGCTGCCTGTTCTAAATACTCTGCGAGGTCCTTAAGCTCTAGGATCGTTGCACAACCCACTTCTTTATCGTACTTGAAGAAGAGCGACTTCGTCTTAAGGTACCCTTCGTCAAGCGTAGTTTCAAGTTCTTCAACCCTCTTTGCGTAATCTTTTACCTTGGAAGGATCGACACCAAGCATCTCTAGGCAATGGCCCAAGGCAACAGAGCACTCGAACAAAGTCTTTGTAGTTTCGACAAGAGCCTTCGATATTTCTTTTGGAATTTTTTGCACCAATAGGACTTTTATGCTTCTTGCTGCGTCTTTAACGCGATCCGCCATCATGTCAAGGCGTCTGACGAGAAGCATAAGGTCTTGACGGTACTTCACCGGAAGAATGCCCTTCGACAACTCCTCAAAGACAGATCTTCGAAGCTCATCGATCTCCTTCTCCTTCGAAAAAAGGTCATCTAAAGATTTATCAGCGGTTTCCAGTCTGCCTTCAGAAAAAGCAACCATGGCCTTCTTAAGATCCTCAATGGTCTCAATAGACTTCGTTATCTGATCCCTAGCCGTTTCAAGCGTCTTCGTCTTCCTTCGCTTCTCAAACCACGCAAGTATTCTGTTGGCTGACAAATCCTCACCTCGTTTAGATCCTTGAACGAAAATGATTAACTCTTACAATCTAATAAACTGATATTTGTGATAAAAGAGTTATTCTTAAACAACTATTATGAGCAGCTGAGTCGCATGAACAAGAAATACATTAACTTCCTCTTTCTCCTACTCGGTGTCTTCGTGTTTGTTTGTTCGCTTGAGGGAGTGAAAGACGCCTTCAAGCTCATATCCCAAGAATGGATCGGTTCACTGCTCTCACTAATTGAGAGCAAAAAGGCGCCCCTGACCGGATTGGCTTTGGGCGTGCTCGTTACCTCCATAATCCAAAGCAGCAGCGCTGTTGCAGCGACCACAATGGTATCTATGACAGGTCTGGTGGCGAGCGGATTGCCTCTATCCTCAGCCGTAAGCTTCGGGGTTCCTGTTGTGCTCGGTGCGAACATCGGGACGACGGTAACGAAGATCATAGTCTCTATCGCTGCTAAAAAAGGCATGACGGACGATGAGTTTAACTCAACTATTCCTGGAGTAATAATTGATGACATAGTCAAAAGCTTGAACGTCAGCTTATTCTTTACATTAGAAGTCACTACTGGCTTTCTATCTAATACAGTAACACGG
>Ga0172366_10002232_pt1 | contig 15189 bp, 16 predicted proteins | sample LakKivSesite69cm_FD_114533 | JGI IMG/M metagenome (GOLD analysis project Ga0172366, IMG submission 114533) | Sediment microbial communities from Lake Kivu, Rwanda - Sediment site 69cm | ecosystem: Environmental > Aquatic > Freshwater > Lake > Sediment | place: Rwanda: Western Province, Lake... | reverse complement strand
TCGATACCCAGCTTGCCGAGGCCTTCCTTGAAAAATGGAACCCAGCCTCCGACACCGTTGACTCCCAGCCACCCCAGCGGATGGAGGATGATCCTGTCGCAGGCCGTTGCCAGGTAGTATTCTTTATCGAATTCGGGGGCCTCCTCGATGTAAGCAAAGACCTTTTTTCCGGACTCGCGGAATTTCTGGATCGCGTCGCGGACCTCGCTGATTTTGGCCCAATCGCACTGGAGATAGCCGAGCCGCAGAAGGACACAGCGGATCCGGTCGTCCACCTTCGCTTTGCGAAGGCTTTCCCAGACGTCATGGACGCAAAGAGGCCGCCTTCCGAAAAGAAGGCTTGTCAAGTAATCAGGGGCAGCCAATTCCGGGAAGGACCCCGCGAGCTCAATTTCGAGGTAGGACCCGGCTTTAACCTCAGGCGCTCGCCAGAATTCGGAATAAATAAAGGCAATGACCGTGAGAGTCAGAAGGATAAAAAAGAAGAGAAAAATCAAGAGGATGTATTTTCCTTTTTTCATTGCGTCTCCATATTCACACTACGAATTTCCCGGCCTCGGGTTTCTCTCCGGCCGTTTCCAATATAGCAGAAATGCGGAGGCCGGGGCTAGCGAAACCCCTCTGCCAAAATGCGGTCTGGGCCAGGCCTGAAACGAAACTCGAAAGGGCTTGATTTCTTCTGGGGGATATGAAAGAATGAGCTGGCTTTTGCTCTCGCCGGAACGCGCGGAACGGGCCGATGACAGCAAGGGCGCAAGGAGGTTTTTTTATATGTCTGCTGCAAAATTGTATGTGGGCAACCTCAACTACAGGACCACAGAGGACAAACTGAAAGAGCTTTTTTCCCAGTACGGAGAGGTGAATTCAGTCAACATCCTCCAGGGACGCGGTTTTGGCTTCGTCGAGATGAGCACCCCGGAAGGCGCACAGGACGCCAAGACCAAACTGAATGGCACGGAATTCGACGGCCGGAGAATCATCGTCAACGACGCGAGGCCCCGGGCCGAGAAGAGCGGTCGGCCGGGCGGCGACCGGAGAGACCGGAGAGACTTCGGCAAGTTTTGATATAACCCCTCCTTTTAATCCCCTCACCGGAGGTTTCCTGCACGGGGATCTCCCTAAAGGGGGAATTCTGCCCTCTCATCTTCCTCAGGGTGAACCTTTCAAAAAATCCCTTCGTAGTAGTCTGTGAGCCTATGGAAGAGACAAGGATTGCAACCCATGAGGACGTCAGTATCCTGCTCGACAGAGCCAGTCAGGGAGACCGCCAGGCGTTCAAAAATATCGTCGGGCTCTATCAACAGAAAGTCTTCCTGCTGGCCTATTCCATCCTCGGGCACAGAGAGGACGCCTTGGACGTCGTTCAGGAGACTTTCATGAGGCTCTACCAGAAGCTCGATGCCTATGAGAAGGACCGGAATTTCCAGGCCTGGCTCCTTCAGATCGCCAAGAACCTGAGCATCGATTATTATCGGAAGCATCGCGAAAAGCGCCGGGAGATGGAGAGCCTGAGGAGCGTTGAGGAGCTTCAATTGGCGGCCGACGACCATCGGTCGGACCCGGAGTCGCCCGGGCTCCGCCACGTCATCTCCCGAAACATCGAGCGGCTGGGAGAAAGGCAGCGGCTGATTTTTGTGATGAAACACTTAAACGGGCTCGAGTACCGGGAGATCGCCCAGGTCCTGGGGATCTCGGTGGGGACGGTCAAGTCGCTTCATTTCAAGGCCGTCCGCAACCTCAGAAACTGGCTCAGCCCGGAGCTGGGGATGCAACCATGAACAAGTGCCGTGGCAAAAAACCCGACCTCTTGGCCTATGTGGGAGGAGAGATGAGCGACCGAGATCGCGAAGACATCCGGAGACACATCGAGGCCTGCCCGGCCTGCGCTGATGAGGTCCGGGAGCTCGAACGGCTCCTGGAGGGCGCCGATTCGCTGGGACGGGAGATGAGACAGGTCCTGGCAGGGATTGACTGGGATGCCCAGGCGGAGAAAGTCGTATCGGCCGTTTGGGATAGGGGTCCGCGGCCGCTCGGGAAACCGAGAGGCGTGAGGCCCTGGCTGCCGGCGCTTCCGTTTGGGCCTGTTCTGGCCGGCCTCCTTATCGGGATTCTGGTCGGGGCGGCGGCCATGTTCTTTGTTTTGCGAGATGGGACGCTTCGGAAAACCCCGGCCGAGGCCTTTTTTGCCTCAGGCGAGTTCCTGAGCCGGGTCGACCAGGAGATCGCCCGCCGGGAAACTCTGGACTACCTGGAGAAGAGCCAATATGTGCTGCTTGAGCTCGCCCAGACTCAGACGGAAAGCGGGGAATGCCGCCTGAGCGAGGCGGCGACGCTCAAGACCCGGGAGCTCCTCTCTAAGAAAAAGTATCTGAACCCCCAGCTGGAGAAAGCTCGGATGGCCAAGGCCAAGGCGATCTGCGACCAGATCGAGATTCTTTTCTATGAGCTGGCTCAGATTAGCGAGAGCCTGACGCCGGCTCAGTGCCGTGGCATCCAAAACTTGATTGAAGAAAGGAACATCCTTTTGAAAATAAAGCTCTTGAAGAAAGAGCTCCAGGAAAGCGAGGTCTGAGGTGAGAAAAACAACTCTCATCATAATCATTCTGGCGGGCCTTCTCTCTGTCGCGGCCGTGGCTCAGGAGCGACCGGATGAGAAGCTCTTCGAGAAGGCCAAGCAGTATTTCTTCGACGAGAAATGGGAAGACGCCCAGGACTTATTTGAGGATCTTCTCGAAGGCCATCCCGATAGCACTTTTATCCCGCAGGCGATGTTCTATCGGGCTGAATGTCTGGCTCGGCGCAAGGGCCATGAGGAAGAGGCCGTCGAAGCCTACAAGGATTATCTTTCGAGCAAAAAGAAAAATGACAGTCTGGCGGAGCAGGCGGAGACCTCTATCATCGACCTGGCTTATGAGCTCTACAAAGACGACGAAGAGGATTACCTGGACGAGATTGAGAAGCGCCTGGAGAGTCCCAATCGCGTCATCCGCTACTATGCCGCCTTCAAGTTGAGCCTGGTCAAAGACAAGCAAGTCGCTGTCCAGGCCGTTCCCGTGCTGGAGAGGATCATTCTTGAGGAGGGCGACAAGGAGCTCAGGGACAGGGCCAAGATCGCGCTCTTAAGGATATCCCCCGACTCCCTCCGGCACGTGGAAGATAGAGAAGAGCGGGGGAAGACGCGGGCCCTCAGGATTTCTGTCATGGTCCAAGGACAGAAAGAGCCCGTATTCTCGCTCAACATCCCTTGGGCGCTGGCCGACCTGGCTTTTCAGGCGATCCCAGAGAAGGACAAAGCCGCCTTGAGGGCCGAAGGGTACGACCTGGACAAGATCGTCAATCAGCTGACCCGGATAAAGGGGAACATCATCGAGATTCGGCCTCGGGATGACAAAACTCGGATCATCAAGATATGGATCGAATAAGTACACCTTCTTGAAATTGATGAGGAGAGACAGCATGAAAAAAGGGACGGTTTTAATGGCGGTGGCGGCGCTTTTGATTGTCCTGGCGGTCCCAATCTCGGCCGGCGGAAACGAGGATGACCTCAGGGTGATTAAAAAGGCCGTCAAGGGGAGCACCAGCATCGAGCCGGAAAGAACGGCAAAATGGTTCAAGGTCCTCGTTGTCGATAACAAGTCGGGGAGAGAAACCCTCAAGATCACTCTGCCGATCTCCATAGCCAAGCTCCTGGCGCACTGCGAGAAGGACAGGCATGCGCACATGGACAGGGTCGATATTGACATTGCGGCCGCGCTCAGGGACCTCGAGGAGCTGAGTCCGATGACTCTTCTTGAAATCGTTAACGAGGAGACCACGATCAGGATCTGGCTGGAGTGATAGGGGAGAGAGTCGGCGCATCCGTTTTTAATCGAATCATCGGTGCAAGACGTCGATATTCCCGGTTTATTGATTTGACAACATCTCGTCCAATCCGGATAATTAGACGCCTCAGGAAGACACCATGGCCAGACTCTTTGAGTATCAAAGCAAGAAGCTGCTCAAGCAGGGAGGAATTCCCATTCCCGCGGGCGATGTCGCCGCGACGCCGGAGGAGGCCCGCCGGATCGCCGAGAGAATCGGCAAGCCCGTAGTCATCAAAATCCAGGTCTGGGTGACCGGCCGGGCCGGGATTGGAGGAATCCAGTTCGCCGCGACGCCCGAAGAAGCAGAAGCCAAGGCCCGAGAACTCCTTGGGATGAAAGTCAAAAACTTCGTCGTCGATCGGGTCCTGGTCGAGGAGAAACTCGACATCAAGGCCGAGTATTTTGCCGGGCTGGTCATTGACGACGCCGCCAAGAAGCCCCTCCTCATTTTCAGCCCGGTGGGGGGCACCGGGATCGAAGAGATTGCCCGCCTCCATCCGGAGAAAATCGCCCGCAAGACGATCGACGTCCTCAAGGGTTTTCCCGAATACGAAGCCAGGAATATCCTGCTCCGGGTGGGGATCGAGGGAGCGATTCTGCCGAAGCTGGCCGACCTTCTGACCAGGCTTTATAAAGTGGCCCGCTCGAACGACGCCCGCTCCGCCGAAATCAATCCCCTCGTTCTGACCGCAGACGGCAATGTCTTCGCCGCCGATTGTCACCTCGTCGTCGATGATTATGCTGTTTACCGTCATCCCGAATTCGGCATCGAAATTGCCCGGGAGTTCGACCGGCCTCCGACCGAACTCGAGAAGATTGCTTACCGCGTGGAAGAGAAGGACTACCGCGGGACTTTCTATTTCTTCCAGATGGTCGAGCAGACCGCCGGGAGCGAGAAATACATCGGCTTCAACGGGGCGGGCGGCGGCGGCTCGATGATGTCCATGGATGCCGTCCTCAACCGCGGCTTCAAGCTGGCCAACTACTGCGACACGAGCGGCAACCCGCCAGCGAGCAAAGTCTACCGGGCCGCGAAAATCATTCTCTCCCAGCCCGGGATCATGGGCTACTTCGCTTCAGGTTCGGGTGTGGCCAGCCAGGAGCAATATCATTCGGCCCGCGGGTTGACCAAGGCTTTTTATGAAGAAAAGCTGGATATCCCGGCCGTCATCCGCTTGGGCGGAAATTTCGAAGAGAAGGCGATCGAAATCCTCCAGACTTACCTCAAGGATATCCCCGGAACCGTCGAAGGGTACGGTCGGGACGACTCGCCCGAATTCTGCGCCGGGCGGCTTGAGGACCTCGTGGCCAGAAGCGCCAACAAACGGTACGAGGTCAGACCGATTGTCGAGGCCCCGGTCCCGGAAGGAGCCTATGCCTTTGAGACCGTCACCGGGCGGATATCCTTTGACCATTCGAGGTGCCCCGGCTGCAAAACAAAGGGCTGTGTGGCGGCCTGCGCGGCCAAGATCCTCAGGCTCGAAGAGGGGAAGCCGGTTTTGGCCGTTTCCGTCGAAGATGCGAAAAAGGGAAAATGCACCGAGTGCCTGGCCTGCGATATTTTCTGCAAGTTCCACGAGCAGGATGCGATCGTCATTCATCTTCCGATCCCCGGGCTCAGGGAATACAGGGAGAAGATCCGGGCCGCAAAATCTTAGGGTTAATACTATATTTAATTTATAGAAATTATAGGATTAGTAGAAAAAGAGACGAGGGACGATGGCCATTTTAGTGAACGAGCATTCCCGGGTGATCATCCAGGGGATCACCGGCCGTGAAGGGATGGTCCGGACTCAGCTCATGAAGGATTACGGGACCAAAGTTGTCGCCGGAGTAACGCCCGGCCGGGGCGGACAAGATGCCTACGGGGGGCCGGTCTACGATTCCGTCGTCCAGGCCTGGGAGAAGCAGGGGCCGGTGGACGTCAGCGTCATTTTTGTCCCGGCCGCTCTCGTCAAGAATGCCGCTCTTGAGGCCATTGATGCGGGAGTCAAGCTCCTGGTGATCGTGCCCGATCGCGTGCCCATCCACGACGTCCTTGAAATCGCCGCCCGTGCTGAGGAGAAAGGCGCCCGGTTTGTCGGACCCAACACGCTCGGACTGGTCAGCCCGGGAAAGGCCGTCCTGGGCATGATCGGAGGCCGGGCCGAGCGGGCCCGGGAATGGTTCAGGCCCGGCTCTATCGGCGTGAGCTCCCGGAGCGGGGGCATGACCTCAGCCATCTCCTATTACCTCACCAAGGCCGGCCTGGGGCTGAGCACGATCGTCCACGTCGGTGGCGACGCCGTCATCGGGCTCTCCCATCCCGAGGTCATGGCGCTTTTTGAAGACGACCCGGAGACGCGGATGGCCGTGATGTTCGGCGAGATCGGGACGACTCAGGAAGAGCGCGTGGCCGATCTCGTCGAAAGACGGAGGTTTACAAAACCACTGGTCGCATATATCGGCGGCAAGGCGGCCAAATCCGGGACACGCTTCTCTCATGCCGGGGCGATTGTCGAAGGCACGCGGGGCTCATACGAAACCAAGGTCAAGAGGCTGCGGGAAGTCGGGGTCCACGTCGTCGACGCCATCTCCGATATTCCCGTGAAGGCGAGAGAAATCCTGGGAGAATAAGCCGGATTCGGCGGAATCCGCTTTTTATTTTCCGGACTGGAAAGGATCAAACCATGGCTGAAGATCTTCATTGGAAAACCGGAATCACCTCCGTGGAGCCGAACAAGGTGCGGCTGCGCGGCTATCCCATCGAACAGTTGATGGGGAAAGTCACCTTCTCGCAGGCCATCTATCTCGTTCTTAAGGGCGAGCTGCCTTCGCCCGAGGTCGGGAAGCTTCTCGATGCCATCTTCGTTTCGTCCGTTGACCATGGGGCCGGTCCGCCATCGGTCCTCACGGCTCGGACCGTCGCCTCGACCGGAGCCGAGCTCCACGCCGCGATCGCGGCCGGAGTATTGGCCATCTCCCGCCTTCACGGCGGCGCGATCGAGGAGGGGATGAAGCTTTTTCAGAGGATCGCCCGCCGGGCCGAAGAGAAAAAAATTCCGGTCGAGGAGGCCTCGAAGGAAATCCTGGCCGAAATGAAGGCACGCGGGGAGCGGGCTTCGGGGTTTGGCCACCGGGTTCACACCCAGGATCCTCGGACAGAGAAGCTCTTTGCCCTGGCCGAAGAGTTGAAGCTGGCCGGCCAGGCCGTGCACATCGCCCGGGCGGTAGAGACGGTTTTTAAGGACAGCGGCAAGCCGCTGCCGATCAACGTGGACGGGGCGATCGCCGCTGTGCTCTGCGACCTCGGCATTCCGGCCGAGATCGGCAACGCCTTCTTCATCATCGCCCGGGTGCCGGGGCTCGTCGCCCATATCCAGGAAGAGAGGACGCGAATGAGACCGATGCGCAAAATCCACCCGTCCGACACCGAATACGACGGGCCGGCGGAAAGAGAGGTCCCATGAGAAAGCAGCTCGAAACATTGATGCCCGAGTTCCGGCTGATTAAAGATGCCGGGCTGCGGGAATCGACAATCAAGGTCTGGGTCGAAGCGATGAAGCGGGCCGGATGGGGAATCAAGGACTTGGCGGAGATGCCCTTCACTCTGCTGATCAAAAATACCGAGGTCAATCTGGTCACGCACACGCGGGCGGTCACTCTTTCGGCACTGAAAATCGCCGAAGTCCTGATGTCGGAGTACAAGGGGAAAATCTCCATCCATCGGGACTATCTCCTATCCGGCGCCATCCTTCACGATGTCGGCAAGCTCTTCGAGTACAAACGGGAAGGGGGAAAGTTCGTCAAGAGCCGGGAAGGGGAGCTCCTGCGCCATCCGATCTCGGGGGCGGCCTTTGCCTTCGCCCACGGGCTTCCGCAAGAAGTTGTCCACATCATCGCCGCTCACTCCAAGGAAGGAGACGGATTGCGCCGGACGATTGAGGCGATCATCGTAAACCATGCCGACTTCGTCAACTTTGACGTGCTGAAGGACTAGCGAAGAGCGGTAAAATGGGGACGCTCCCCAAAGGGACACCCTGTAAAGTAAGAATCGGCATAAAGTTTGGACCGCTGGCTGCAGGGTGTCCCTTTGGGGAGCGTCCCCGGTTTGATCTGACAGGAGGATTCATTGGGCAAAACGTTAAGCGAGAAAATATTGGGGAAAAAAGCCGGAAAAGAGGTCAACGCCGGCGAGGTGGTGACAGTCGCGCCCGATTATTGCCTGTCTCATGACAATTCAGCGGCCATCATCGGTGAGTTCAAGAAACTGGGTGTCGCCCGCGTCAGAGCGCCGGAGAAGCTGGTCATCATCCTCGACCACATCGTCCCGGCGGCCGATGAGAAATACGCTCAGAACCACAAGACTATCCGCGAGTTTGTGGCCGCCCAGGGGCTGCCGAACTTCTTCGACATTCAGCACGGCGTCTGCCACCAGGTCCTGAGCGAAGCCAGCTTCGCCCTTCCCGGAAAGCTCATTGTCGGAAGCGATTCACACACGACAACCTACGGGGCATTCGGCGCTTTCGCCGCCGGGATCGGCCGGACCGAGGCGGCCTCGATCTGGGCGACCGATGAGATCTGGCTCCGCGTGCCGGAGACATTGCGGATTGAGTTTTCGGGGAAGCTTCCGGCAGGGGTTTATGCGAAGGACGTTATTCTCAAGATTATCGGCGATCACGGCGCCGACCGGGCAAACTATGAGGCGATCGAATTCACCGGGCCGTCAGCCGGCGATTTCAGCCTGGCCTCACGGATGGTCCTGGCGAACATGGCCGCTGAAATGGGGGCGAAGAACGGTTATTTCGAACCCGACGAAAAGACGCTGCAGTGGGTGCGAGCTCGGGCCAGGGCGGATTATGAAATTGTCCGCTCGGATCAGGAGGCGAAGTATGAGGCGGTCTTGAAGTATGATCTCTCAACACTCGAGCCTCAGATAGCCTGCCCCCATACGGTGGATAACGTCAGACCGGTTCGCGCGATCGAGGGAAGGCCCTTCCATCAGGCACTTATTGGGACGTGCACGAACGGCCGGCTGGAGGACCTCGAAGTCGCGGCCAGGATCCTCAAAGGCAAGAAAATCCATCCGCGCGTCCGGGCGCTCGTTCTGCCGGCCTCGCGGGAGGTTTATATTGAGGCCATGCGGAAAAGCTTGCTCGAGACCCTGTCAGAGGCGGGCTGCGTCATCCTGAACCCTGGCTGCGGGCCGTGTCTCGGTGCCCACCAGGGTCTTCTGGCGGCGGGCGAGGTCGTGGTCAGCACTTCGAACCGCAATTTCCGGGGCCGCATGGGAAACCGCGACTCCGAAATCTATCTTGCTTCTCCGGCGACAGCCGCTGCCTCCGCGCTTGAAGGGAAAATCGCCGACCCCAGGAGATATCAATGAGCAAAGGACGCGTTTGGAAGTACGGGGACGACGTCAATACGGACGTTATTTTTCCGGGAAGATATACCTACCAGATGATGGAGCCGGCCGAGATGGCCAAGCACGCCATGGAGGACCTGGATCCGGAGTTTGCCAAGAACGTCAAGCCGGGGGATGTGGTCGTGGCCGGGACGAACTTCGGCTGCGGAAGTTCGCGCGAGCAGGCGGCCGCCTGTTTGCGCGCGGCCGGAGTCCAGGCCGTCGTGGCCAAATCCTTTGCCCGGATCTATTTCCGGAACGCCATCAACCTGGGCCTGGCCGTTCTTCAGTGTGAAGAGGCATCAGACGCGCTGCAGACAGGCGACGAGGTGGAGATCGACTTTGCCGGGGGGAAAATCATTTCCGGGAGCCGCGTTTTCAAATTTTTCCCCCTTCCGGATTCCGTCATCGGCATCATCGAGGCCGGCGGGCTGATCGAATACACCAAGAAGAAGCTGGCCACCGCCCGCTGAGAATCGTATCCTTTTTGAATAGTTCTAAAACGAAGTCTTGACCTTCCCATTCGCATATTGATGGAGGATTGACCCGTTCTCATTTCTTCCTTGCGGGGACGAGGCGCTTGTGCTCCTCGAACCAGTTTAAGACGAGGATCGTTTTCGTGACAGGGGAGAAGTCAACAATAATTGCCGGCTAAGTTTTTTGGGGTTCCAGGTTCCCTTGGCGACAGATGGAACAAAATTGGCCAGTCCTGGCGGGGGAAAAGCGAGAGTCTTCTCCTTTTCGGCGCTCATGTAGGCCGCCATGAGCAGCTCGGTTACGCCGAGGCCGTCATCGAAGTTTTCGCTCGGCCGCACTCCTTCAAGGAGAGACCTGACCATGTGCCGGTCCTCTCCGGTATAGCCGTATTCGTTCTCCTCGTCCGCCACAACGGGCATGAGGCCGACTTCGGCGTTCTGCTTTTCGACAAGGTCCTCGCCGGCCTTGCCTTTGACATTGCGGCTGAAGAAGACCTTGAGGCCGGCATCGAGAGTGTTAATTTGGAGGGCGTATTCCGGTCCCAATAGCTCCATGCTCAGGCGCAAACCGGCGCCGACATAGCACCATGACGTTGTCGTCTCGACCACCACGACGTTCCCCTTTTCATCCTTATATTCGATGAGGGAGCGGGCGAAATCTTCGGCCGGGCGCTTGAGATAATCGGTCTTCCCGCCGCTCGAATCCCAGAGGGCCTTCGCGTATTCCCCGATCTGCCACTTGAGACACGACGCGTAGGCCGTGATTTTCGTCGGCGTCAGGAGGCTGCGCTTGGCCCCGGGCTGAGTCAGCATGAAGCGGGCGACCTCGACCGAGTGGCACATCATGTCATTGAGGACGCCACCGCCCTGAAGCGGGCCCTCCCAGAACCAGGGCATATGCGGCCCGCTATGTTCTTCGGCTGCCCGGGCCAGATAGGGACGCCCGGTGAGCGACGCTCCCCGCGCCCAGACGATATTCTTGCCCCGGACGACCGCCGGGGCGAAGACCTGGTTCTCGAGGTAGCCGTCTAAGAGCTTTGCTTTCCGGACGAGCTCCAGCATCCGGCGGGCTTCCTTGACGTTCCGCCCGAGCGGCTTTTCGCAGCAGACGCCGACGAGCTCACCTTTTCCTTTCTCAAGAGCGTGGACGATCTCTTCCATGACCTCGATCCGTGTGAAGTTCGGGGCAGAGATCCAGAGTGCATCGATCTTCGGGTCGGCGACCATGCCAGTGATCGACCGATAGGGCTTAGCCTCTCCGACATCCAACCTGCGGGCGATTCCGGCCGCTTCCTCGGCCCTCTTTCCGTCCGGGTCGAAGATCCCGAGAATATCGGCGTTCCGGACGCCCACCCAGGCGCGGATATGAAACCGGGCGTTGAACCCGCCGCCGACAATTCCGACTCCTAGCGCTTTCTTCTTCATATTTCGGCCTCCCTCGTTCGCGATCATTGTATTGATTCCAGATTTGCGTGTAAAGAAGCGCCCAGCACACGACTGCAGTTGCCTCCCTATGTTCCGCTTTTTGGGCAAATGTGCTACATTCTTGCTGCCCATGAAAGGAGTTGAGTATGGCTAAACACAGGATTGCCGTTTTGCCGGGGGACGGAGTCGGAAGGGATGTCATCGAAGCGGCAATGATGGTCCTTGACCAGCTGGCCGTCGATGCCGAATACATCTATGGAGATATCGGCTGGGAATTCTGGCGGAAAGAGGGAAACGCCCTTCCCGACAGGACGATCAAGATGCTCAAAGGAACGGACTGCTGTTTGTTCGGGGCGATCACTTCGAAACCAAAAGAAGACGCCGCGGCCGAGCTTGACCCTTCGCTTCGGGGCAAGGGCCTTTCTTATTTTAGCCCGATCGTCCGGCTTCGCCAGGAGTTTGACCTCTATACAAACCTCAGGCCTTGCAAGGCCTATCCGGGAAATCCGCTGAACTATCGTGAAAACATCGACCTGGTGATCTTCCGGGAAAATACGGAAGGCCTGTACGCTGGAGTCGAATTCCATCCTCTCCCGCAAGCCGTCCGAGACGCCCTTCTCGTCCATCCCAAAATGAAGGCCTTCAAGGACACACCTCTCGAAGAGATCGCTGTCTCCACCCGAATCATGACCAAGAAAGGCTGTACGCGAATTGTCCGGGCCGCTTTCGAATACGCCCGCAAGAACAAAAGACGTTCCGTGACCATCGTCGAGAAGCCGAACGTGTTGCGGGAAACGGGCGGTTTGATGCTCGGTGTGGCCCGTGAGATCGCCAAAGAATATCCCGAGATCCCGCTCAAAGAGGCCAACGTCGATGCCATGTGCATGTGGCTCATCAAGAATCCGCACGACTACGATGTTCTGGTCGCCGAGAACCTCTTCGGCGATATCATCTCCGACCTGAGCGCCCAGCTCGTCGGCGGATTGGGGTTCGCCTCGGCCGGGAACATCAGCGACACTTATGGAGTCTTCGAGCCCACCCATGGGTCAGCGCCCAAGTATGCAGGCCTGTACAAGGTCAATCCCATCGCCACCTTCCTGGCGGCCAAAATGATGCTCGAGTGGCTGGGCGAGTCAGAAAAAGGGAAGCGCCTGGAAGAGGCCGTTGCCGCCGTCATCAAGGAAGGGAAAGCCAGGACTTACGACATGGGCGGGAACTCCACCTCCCTGGATGTCGCCCGCGCCGTGGCAGAAAAACTCTGACAGGAGCCTTCGGGATGGGCATGACAGTCATTGAAAAGATCATCCGGGCCCACACGGCCGACGAGGTCGCTCCGGGGAAAATCGTCTGGATGGACTTGGACGTCCGCTCGGCCCGGGATTTTGGTGGCCCGAACGTGGTGAAGAATTACGAGCGAGAATACGCCGGCCTGCCCCTGGCGGATCAGTCGAAGACGTTTTTTGCCTTCGACCTTTGCGCGCCGGCCTGCACCCTCAAGTACGCCGACAATCAGCAGGTCTGCCGCGACTTCGCCCGGAAAAACGGAGTTGAGGTCTATGATGTGGACAGCGGCGTCGGAACCCACGTATTGATGGAGGAAGGCCGGGCCCGGGCGAACGGAACGATTGTCGGAACGGACAGCCACATGAACATCCTGGGCGCACTTGGGGCCTTCGGCCAGGGCATGGGAGATGTCGATATCACTTTTGCCTTCCGCACGGGTCGGACCTGGTTCGAGGTGCCCGAAAGCGTCAAGGTGATACTCAAGGGGACGTTCAAGAAGCCGACTTCGGCCAAGGACCTGACGCTCTATCTTCTCAAGGTTTTGGGGACAAAGAGAATCGCTCTGCGCTCGGCCGAGTTCATGGGGCCCGCCGTGGCTTCCCTAACCCTGGCCGGACGGTTGACGCTCTGCAGCATGGTGACGGAGATGGCCGGGATCATCGGCTTCATTCCGGAATTCGGGCCGGAGGCAAGGCGAGAAATCGAAAGCTACATGAAGACCCCGTTTTCTCCCTTTGTCCCGGACGCAGACGCCGTCTATGCCGAGACCATCGAGGTTGATGTCGGCGATCTTCCGCTTCAGGTGGCCGCCCCTCCCTCTCCGACCAATGTTCATGTCGCTTCCGAGCTTGCGCGAACAAAGATCGATTCGGGCTTTATCGGTTCCTGCACTAATGGTCGGTTCGAGGACTTTGCCGAAGCGGCCCGCCTCCTCAAAGGCCGGAAGGTCAAGAAGGGAGTCATGCTCAAGATCGTGCCGGCCACACGGCGGGTTTATGAAGAGCTCCTGGCAAAGGGAGTTTTGCGGGAGCTTTTTGAGGCCGGCGCCATCATCGTCAATCCCGGCTGCGGCGGCTGCGCCGAGGGCCATGTGGGCCTGACCGGTAGGGGGGAAGTCCAGATCAGCACGGGGAACCGCAATTTCGCCGGCAAGCAGGGGAAGGGTCAGACCTATTTGGCGAGTCCGGCCGTCGTCGCCGCCTCCTGCATTTTGGGGCACATCGCCGGTCCAGAGGACTTGTAACATGGACAAGACATCCCACCGCGGTCGCATTTGGGTTCTCACCGATTCATCCGGCAGGCTGATCGAAGATATTGACACCGACCAGATCTACCACAACGCCTTCCTGCACATTACGGACGTGGCGGAAATGGGTCAGTATGCTCTGGGCAACCTGGAGGGCTGGAAGGATTTTCCCAAAAGGGCCAAGCCGGGAGACATCATCGCCGCCGGAAGGAATTTCGGGGCGGGGTCCTCGCGCCAGCAGGCCGTGGACTGTTTTATCGCATTGAGAGTCGGCGCGATTCTGGCGCCTTCCTATTCTTCGATCTATTTCCGAAACGCCGTCAACTCAGGATTTCCCATCCTGAGGTGCCCGGAGCTCCCCGACCTCGTCTCCGGCCGGAGGATCGAGAGCGGCGACGAGGTCGAGCTCGACTTTTTGAGTGGACGAGGTTTCAACCGGACCAAAAACAGCGCTTTCGTCGTTCTGCCGATGAGCGCCGTCCAGCGGGACATCTTCCGGGAGGGGAATCTTTTTGCTTTCGGACGGTTGCACGGTCGGTGAGTGGAAAATGCGCATCCTGGCGGTCGACACGACAACGAGCTATAGTTCTGTTGCCCTCCTGGATGACCGGCATCTCTTAGCGGAGATCGATGTTGAATCCGGCCTGACCCATTCGGCCCGCCTCCTGCGGACCGTTGATTTTCTGCTGAAGAACAACGGACTCAAAATTCAGGACATTGACGGGTTCGCAGTGGCTTCGGGGCCCGGCTCTTTCACCGGGATCAGGATCGGGCTCAGCACCGTCAAAGCGTTTGCCTTCGCCTCGAAAAGGCCTGTGGCTTCTATCTCAACCCTGACGGCGCTGGCGCTAAAACTCCGGGAAACACCGGGTCGCCTATTTTGCCCGTTGATCGATGCCAAGAAGGGAGAGGTTTATGCGGCGCTCTTTGAAAGAAAAACAGGCGACCTCCGGGAAGTCATCCCGCCCGGCGCTTACGGGCCGGACGCTTTTCTCTCCCTACTGCCGGCGCACCGGGTAATTCACTTCATCGGAAATGGAGTCGACCTTTACAGGGACAAAATCTTCGCTTATCTTAAAGACAACGCTCGGCTGTCACTGCGCTCGCTTTTTGTCGGATTCGAGGTTGGCCTTCTGGGGTATGATATGCTCAAGAGGGGAAAGGGGCTGAGCGGTGAGGCCCTTGTCCCTCTTTATTACCGCAAATCTCAGGCGGAGGAGAAAAAATAGAGAGCGAGAAGCTGGCCGACCGATTCTTCCACTTGCGACGCATGGAGGAGAAAGACCTCCCCCAAGTGCTGGAGATCGAGCGCCTGTCCTTTCCCAATCCCTGGCAGGAAAGCACCTTCCGGGGGGAAATCCAGCACCGGCCGATTTCCTTTCCCCTGGCTGTTGTCCATGAAACGCTGGGGAGAGTTATCGGATATATCATTTTCTGGATGATCGGCGAGGACGTCCAGGTCAACAACATCGCGGTGCACCCCGACTTCCGGAGGATGGGGATTGGCGAACG